>ENA-UOOH01001859-UOOH01001859.1-fermentation-metagenome-genome-assembly--contig:-NODE-1859-length-19517-cov-61.571370_pt1 | contig 19517 bp, 28 predicted proteins | sample MGYA00245778_ERZ724025 | MGnify/ENA primary metagenome ERZ724025 (study PRJEB28704, sample SAMN03018313) | fermentation metagenome | biome: anthropogenic terrestrial biome; feature: soil... | reverse complement strand
GATGTCACCGTCGCGTATAGCGAGACCGCAGCCCTCCACCGGGACCTCGTCGAGGCCCGCGGCAGCATCACCGTCGCCTCGACGCCCACGGGTGCGGCGATCTGGCTCGACGGCATCGACACCGGCATGACGACCAACGCCATCCTGGAGAACGTCGCGGCCGGCGAGCACACCGTCACCGTGAAGAAGGCTGGTTACGCCGACGCCTCAATGATCGTGACGGTCGTCGATGACGGAACCGCCGTGGCCCACTTCACCCTGACCGAGCCAGCCGGGATCATCGCCGTCACCTCGTCGCCCGACGGCGCCCGGATCGTCCTCGACGGCGCGGAGACCGGGGAAACCACCAACGCCACGCTGACGAACGTCCCGGTCGGCACCCACACCGTCCGGGTGAGCCTTGATGGCTACCTGGACGCAGAGGAGATCGTGACCGTCGCCTCGGGAGAGATCGCTGCCGTTCACGTCGACCTTGACACGTCGGCGATCACCCTCCAGCCCGGCTGGAACTTCGTCTCGACCCCGAAGCGGCTCGCCGCCGGCCAGGACACCATCGCGATCTTCGATGGCGTGGAGACCGACGGGCGCCCGGTGCTGTATTACAACGGGACTGACCAGTGGGAGGCGATGAGCCGGGAGGAGGCGTTCCGACCGCTCGACGGGATCTGGATCTTTGCGAACGGCACCTACGAGATCCCGCTGGCCTTCGCCGCCGCTTCGAACTCTCCGCCGCCCACAAAATACCTCGATGCGGGCTGGAACGCGATCGGGTTCACCGACACGGTCCCCGCACCCGCGGCCATCGCGCTCCGGACGGCCGAGCCGGCCTGGGCGACCCTCTTCGGCTGGAAGACGAACGAACAGGCCTACGACGTCTCGTTCATCCGCGGCGATACCGGCCGGCACAGCGAGATGCGGGAGCTCTCCCCCTTCCGGGGCTACTGGCTCTACATGAACGACGCGGATACCCTCGCCGCCATCGGGGCGTGACGATGAAATTCCAGCATGGAATGACCCTGATCCTCCTCCTGGCCCTCGCGACCGGGGTCTCGGCGACGGAGACTTCCCCCCCCACGTTCCCTCACGATTTCTGGGGCAGTGTGACGACCGACGGTGCCCCGGCACCCGCCGGGACCACTATCACTGCCACGATCGGGGAGACGACATACGGTTCGATCGTGACGACGAAAGCCGGGGAGTACGGCAGTTCCAGTCGGCATGAGGGAGGTCGCCTGGTGGTCAGTGCGACCGACGGCCATGCTGGGGAGACGATCACCTTCCTGGTCAACGGGCGGGCGGCGCGGGAGACGGCACCCTTCACACCGGACAGCACTACCTGCCTGGACCTCTCCGTTGCCGGGGGGAGCACGCCCACGCCCGGCAACGGCGGTAACGGCGGCGGCGGTGGAGGGTCGCAGGGGTCAACATCGACCCCCGCCCCGACCCAGTCCGCACCGGTGACGTCCGTCGGGCAGGCATCCCTCCCCCTCTCGGAGACCGGCGAAGTCAGCGCACCGGTGACGGTCAGGACCGGCGACGGTGCCGGCTCGCTGACTGTCGGCGAGGGGACGCGTGCCCGCGACAAAGACGGAAACCCGCTCGGCGAAGTGACCATAGCGCGCGCCGACGCCGCCGGGCTGCCACCGGCCCCCCGGGGGACGACAATCGGGTTTGCCCTCACCTGCGGACCGGCGGGCGCCGCCTTCGACCCGCCGGTCACCCTCACCTACACCCTCTCCACGGAGGAGTGGGCGAAGATCGGCGGCGCCGCACCGAAGGTGATGTGGTACGACCCGGCGTCGAAGGCGTGGCAGGAGGTGCCCGCAACCGTGGACCCGGCAACCCGGACCGTGACAGCGCGGGTCTCGCACTTCAGCATCTTCGCCCTGACGTGGGCCGACGCACCCCCGGCGAAGGCGACCGCCGCACCGGCCGCCGCGACTCCCGGCGGTGAAACCCCGTCCGGACCCGGTTCGCAGCAGCCCAAAGACGGCGAAATTCCGTGGGTGCTCATCGCGGCCGGGGGCCTGGTGGTCGCCGGGGGCCTGGCGGCGGGATGGTACTTCCTCAGGAAGCGGTAACCCCGCACCCTCTTCTTCTTCGCCCCGGGAACGATCCCGGGGAATCTTTCAGGAACGTGGACCGAGGAGCCCCCCGGCTTAAGCCGAGGGAGGAATCGGCCCTCACCATGTTCCCACACACTTTCACGGCCCAACGAACGGTGGATGCTGCTCGCCACGATGGAGTGGTACAATGCAGCCTGCAACGCCGCCTCGCCGGTTGCCTTTTTCTGAGCGGCAGTTTTCCAGCATCGGTTTGCAGAAGCGGCTGTATCGCCAGATCAACAAGGCGCTCGCCCCCACCAACGGTGTCCGGGCCGGGTCCTGCGGCCCTTATTCGGTATCCCCTGACGGTGTGTCGAGTTCGGCAAGAATTGCCTGCACTCGTGGTTCGAGGGCCGTGACCTCGTTCTGGAGAATATTCCAGACGATCCTCCAGTCGACCTCAAAATAAGCATGAATCAACTTGTCCCGTGAACCGGCAATCAGCCGCCAGGGAATCTCCGGGTATTGTTCTTTTAGGGGTTCGGAGATGTTCTTCGTCGCTTCCCCGATGATCTCGATGGAGCGGACGATTGCACGTTGCCGCACCGGATCCGCAAGCAGCCTCTCATACGTCAGTTCCCTGCCGACTTCACGGAGAAATGCAATCTCGTCCGCGATGTGCCGAAGAAAGAGATCGTCACGCCTCACACCAGACGACCTCCTTCTCGATATACGATCGGAGATGTCGGCTGAGCCCCTGCTCGGTGACGAGGTCCACCCGACGGCAAAAGAGGTCCTCAAGGTAGAACGCGAGTTCCATGAAGTTCCGGAACGTCGTCTGTCCGGGTGCAAACTCGACCAGCACATCCACATCGCTCTCGGGCCGGTCTTCGCCGCGGGCGGTCGATCCGAAGAGGCCGATCTTCGCCACGCCGAACCGCTCCCGGAGCAGCGGGAGTGCTTCTTCCAGCCTGTCAACGAAGATGCTCTTCTTCTCCCGGCGGACCTGAGCTTCCATACGGGTTCTGCTCCCTCCTGATCGTACCTGGGAGCGAGGAGATGATGAAGATTGCCCTGCGGGGGCAGGAGATGAGTATCGGGACTTCTTTCTTGATTTGATCGTCTGACGCACGCTGTTCTTGCATTGTCAGCGGAGAGCTCGTTCCAGTGGGTAACATATAGTTCTTCACCCGGCAGTACAGATGGGGCTCAACAAATCCGTATAATGAAGTACTGAGACCGATTCCGGGAAAGCCTCCGAACGGCCCGGAGGCTTTCCCCGGCACCCCCCGGGCATGGTAACCCCGCACCCCCTCAGAACAGAACCATCACCAGCGCAACCGTGACCACCTTCGCGGCCATGCTTGCCGCGTACGTGACCAGCGCAATTTTGACGCCGAGCCGGCCGAAGAGCGAGAGATAGAGCGGCACCGAGTACTTGATGTAGATCATGGTGATGACCACCATGCTCCCGAGGACGAGCGTGACGAGCGCCGTCTCGAGCGTGAGGATGCCGCCGGAGAGGAGGGACGCAACGATCGCGTAGCCTGCCGAGAAGTGGACGAACTGGGCCACAAGCGCCGCGGCGCTCTCCCCCGGGAGGCCGATGGCCCTGAGGAGCGGGTCGAACGCGGCGGCGACGCCGTCCATGACGCCCGTGGCGGAGAGGAGTGAGAAGACAATCAGCGCAGCCAGGGTGACGGGGACGACCCGCCGAAGCGTCGGGACCGCCTTCCTGCACCCGGAGATAGCGACCTCGCGGTTGAGCGCAAGAGCGGTCGCCGGTGCGGGAGGGACCGGGGCCGGCGCGCGCGCAGGGACCGCGAGGAACCGGCGGCTGTAGAGGAGGGCAAAGAGTGCCTGGATGCCGCTTGAGAAGAGGTTCAACCCGGTATAGATTCCCCCGACGACCGGGCCGAGGAGAACCAGGGCCGCAGGGAGCTGGACGCGGAAGAGTGACTCCCCGAGGACCACCGGGAAGGAGCCCATGATGAGGACCGGGATCACCTCCCGCTCCGTCACCGTCCCGTCATGGTAGTATTCGGCGAGCATCGACTTCCCCGCCGTGGCGTTGACCCCCATAGCGACGATCGAGAGGACGCAAGCGTCGGAGAGGCCGGAGACCCGGCAGAACGGCCCGGTGAACGAAGAAAGACGGGAGAAGATCCCGGTCTCGGCAAGGATGTTTGCAAGAACGATCCCGACCGTGACAAGCAGGACGGCATTCACCGCGGTGGAGATTATCGACACATCCCTCCCTCTCTCACCGTCATCTTTCGTGCTCCCCGACGTACCTGCATCGGTATTACGATCTATTTTTATTTATATAATAAATAGTACCGATAAGTTAGACCGAACACACCGGCTTCACCCTGGAAGGTTCCAACGCGGCAGTCGTTTAGATCAGGCTTAAGCGTCGTTGCTTCGCACCTTCACGCGAAGTGCGAGATCCCACCGCGATTCAGGCACTGTAAAACGGATCCCGAGAGTATACAATCGACCTCCAGCGACAATGGAGTAACACTCGATAGTGTGAAGCATCCCCCAAGGCCCCACATGTTACAACTTGAACCTCGGAGCGGTATCGAAGAGCTTCTGGTACAGCGAGCTGAAGAGTGCGATGTACTCCCCGGCCCTCTCGGTGGAGACGTACCGGGTCTTATCCCCCTCGGCCACTCCGACGAGATACCCTTTTTCCACAAGAAACCCGATATACTCCTGGCCGGTCTTTGAGTTCAGGTCGCACCGGTTGATGATGCCGGTAAACGACTGCGGCGTTCTGCAGAAGACCAGGATCTCCCAGTAGATCTCAAACGCCGTCCTGCGCCCGCTCATCGCCGATCCAGCTCCAGCGTTTCTTTCAGGAGAGCCTCGGATTCCCCGATCTCGTCAAGCCTTTCGTCCCAGACCCTTGCGAACCGGGAGAAGTAGTAGGAGGAGGCAAGGCTGACGAGGGCAACCCCAAGCGTGAGGAGCATGAAAGGGATGACCAGGTAGTTGTTGAGGGTGAAGACGATACCGTATGTTGAGACGGACAGGTGTTCCAGGCTGCCGAGGACCCCGAGGACAAATGAACTGACGCCGCCGAGCGTGCAGACCAGGATCATGGTGCGGATGGTTGCGCGGTTGTCGCGGTAATGAGAGAGCATACTTACGATGAGACGGGTGAGAGCCTCGTCCGAGATCTTACTTCCCTTCTCATCCAGGTCATCCTTGATCGTCTCGATCCCTTCAAAGATTCTGACGCTGGTGAGAAGCCAGGTGAAGCCCGTAAGGGCGGCAACAAATGCGATGAACAGAATTACCGGCGAATAGATCACGTATGCCACGGTCGAGAAGGTCTCGTAGATGGAGACCGCCTGCCCGATGAGCACGCTGATGCCGAACGCCATCACAAGTGCGGCAAAGACAATGTTCGCGATTGCAATAACATAGAAGTGCCGGATCTCGCTTCTGAACCGGATGAGTGCTGATTCGTGCATGGGGGTATTCACCGGTCTATCTATCTATTCGCGTTCTGTAAATAAAGGGCATGAAACTAAGATATGTATCGGTGTTCCGCAGGCGTGTCCAGCGCAGACAGCCGATACCGACCGACCCCTCGCTCGCAATGGTATAAAGAGACGGGATTCCAGTTAGAGCAGAGCGGGAGGAGGACCTCGGCGCTGCTCCCCCGAAACGCCACGAGACCGACACGGTCACGGTACCGGTACGAGTCCAGCAGCATCGAGAGGACCGCGCCCTTGGCCGACTCCATCCGCTTTGTGGCTCCCATCGAACCGCTGGCGTCGACCACGAAGACGCACGCGACGGAGACCTTCCCCACACGGACCCGCTCGCGGATATCCTCTTCCTGGACGGCGACTGCCATCCCGTTGTGGTCGCGCACCAACTGGTGCGGGGCGGTTGCCCTGATGACCGCCACACGCCCGGCGGGGTCCTCGATCCCCTCCACGGTCACCTGCAGCCCGACCGGTCCAGCAGTTGCGGCCGCAGTTTCCCCCCTCAGGGTTCATGGTGCCGACCAGGATGAACCGGGCAGGACGGGAGAAGGATATGCTTTCGCGTTCCACCACGTTGACGCCTATAGCGGCAGCATCGAGGAGCACGTAGATCCCAGACTTCAGAAGTTCTTTTCAGGAAAAGGTTAGGAACCCAGGTTCTTTAAGCCTCAGGCGAGATTTGAACTCGCGACTTCGTCCTTACCAAGGACGCGCTCTACCAGCTGAGCCACTGAGGCTTGACGCACCAATTATGTTGGAGGTTCACCCTATAAAAGGTTACGGCTGATCCCCGGGGATGAACGGGGTAAGACCGGTCCTATCCACCCCGTGCCGCGGCACCGATCGCCTCAAGAGCGGCTATGCTTGCGGTCACCCCGTCGAGGGTCTCGACCTCGACGATGGGGATGACGTTGCTCCTCGCGACAGCATCCATAACAGCCACGAAATCGATCGTCCCGGCGCCGACCGGTGAATGCGTGTCCTCGGTGCCGCTGTTGTCGTGCAGGTGGAAGTGCGCCGCCGGGTGGGTGAGGAAACAGTCCAGGCACCCGTTCAGGTTCGCGTGGCCGACGTCGAGCGCAAACCCGATCCCGTCGATGAGCGGCAGGTCCTCGCAGGAGCGCAGGAAGAAGTACTCCCAGTTCCCCATGTTCTCGACGAAGAACGTGACCGAGAGGTCGTCGGCCGCCGCCGTAAGCTCGCCGAGCGACTGCCGGAACCTCCCTGCAGCCCGCTCCCGCTCCTGGCTCCACGCATAGTAGCCCGGGTGGATGACCACGTCCGCCCCCACCTCGGCGGCGATAGCGAACGTCTGCGTCAGGACCTCGACGCTCGCCCGCCGGATGGGCTCAAGGATGCTTGCGATGTTGACTCCCCGGGACGGCGCGTGGATGAAGTAGAGATACGAGTAACTCTCAAGCGGTTCTGCGCTCTCCAGGTAGTGCAGCCCCTCATCCATCACCTCCACGCAATCGGTTATGGGAACGAGTCTCTCGAGTGCCGCAGGGAGCGGCTCACGGTGAAGGCAGTAGGTGGAGACGCCAAACATACAGGATCTTCCGGCCGGGACGTTAAATAGATTCGGAATATACGCCTTCGGGCGCGGTTGGGGACCAGGGGCCGTGACCGGTGCCATCCGCCCACCCGCCGTGCCGGAGAAGGCCTTCCCCGGCGATCCGGCACGCAAGATCCGTCAGGGCCGGGCGGGAATGCCCATGACCTGCACCGGCGGCGCGGAGAACCAATCCGCATGGTTTATGATAAATCCCTCCAATATGATTGATATGACCGATGGCTTCATCCCGGAGGTTGTCATCTCAAACCAGCTCGAGAGATCAAAGGCCGAGCTCTACTCCTTCATCGAGTCCAATGCCGAAGCCATCGACGAGAACTTCCCCTCCTTCTTCGGAAAAGTCGTCACGATCCTCGACCGTGCAGGCGTCCCCATCCCCGACCAGCCGCATGACGAGTTCATCGATGCAATCGTCTACCGGGTCTTCGACGCGAGCTCGCGGGCAGAGGACGCGAGGTTTGTCAGCCGTGTCTGCGATATCGCCTGCGGTATGAAGCGGAAGAAAGAACGGAAGGCCGGTGTCTATCTTGCAGCCGCCGTCAAGTTGATGAAGATCGGTATGCCGCTTCGCGCGGCGACCTACCTCCAGCCGTACCGGAAGCACGACGCTGTTGTGGGGTGCTGGCACGCCTACTGCTACTACATCCTCTATAAGGAAGGGTCGGCCGAGCCCGGCTACTCGGCCGCGGAACGGTGGAACTACCTGAAGGCCGCACGCCAGTATCTGGAGGAACTCGGGCAGCTCCGGCCGGGACTCCAGCGGCTGGTCAGGGGGGAACTCGAGCAGGACCCGTGGCTTGCCGAGCCGTTCTGGGTGATGATCTTCCTTGCGACCGAATGGGTGCCGGATAACCGCTGGTTCCTGGAGATCGGGCTTTCACGGGCAAAAGGGGATAACAATAACGTGGCGCTGGTGAAGATGCTGCAGATCGGCCTCATACGGTTTCCCGCCGATATGCTCTTCTACCGGGAGGCCTACCACCTCAAGTTCGACCAGGGCGACCTCGCCGATGCCCTGGGCCTCATCCGCGATATGCTGCAACGGTTCCCCGACGACCCCGAGCCGGTCTACTACGGTCTCCGGACCGCCCTCTACCTCCCCCGGGAGGGAGAGTTCAACGAGTTCCGGACGCTTGCGGAAGAGAGGAAGATGCCGGGGCACGTCCTCTGCCTCATCGATTACGCATACGCCTTTCTCCGGGGACGGCGGGGGCAGGCGGGCCTCTGCCTTGACGAGTTCCGCAGGAGATACCCCTCGATGAACTACTACTCCGACCTGCTCCTCTTCGTCACCGCCGCCGGTGATGCCCCTGCCTGCCCGGACGGCGTCAACCAGGCGGTCTTCACCTCGGTCGACCATTTCTGCAAGAGGATGCTCAAGATCGGCGATACGTGAGAGCAGATCGCCCGCCGTTGCCCCGGGGTGAACCCTGATGAGCCCTCACCGCCAACCTGCCTGCTGATACCACCATGGCATACCGTTACCTCTTCGGCCCGGTCCCCTCCCGGCGCCTGGGCAGATCGCTCGGGATCGACCTGGTGCCGCAGAAGACCTGCACATTCAACTGCGTCTACTGCGAGTGCGGGCAAACGACCAACCTCACCTGCGAGCGGCGCGAGTACGTCCCGACGGACCGGGTCATCGCGGAGGTCGACGACTACCTCGCGACGGCGCCGGACCTCGACTACGTCACGTTCGCCGGTTCCGGGGAACCGACGCTCCACTCCGGGATCGGCGAGGTTATAGCCTTCATCAAGGACCGCTACCCCCGCTACCGCGTCGCGGTCCTGACGGGAAGCGCGCTCCTCGCGGACCCGGCTGTCCGGGCCGCCCTGATGCTGGCGGACCTTGTCGTGCCGTCGCTCGATGCGATCTCCGAAGAGGTCTTCCTGAAGCTCAACCGCCCCTCTCCGGGCATCACCGCCGGGCGGGTCCTCGCGGGGCTCACTGCCTTCTCCCGGGAGTTTCCCGGCGAAGTCTGGCTTGAGGTTTTCATCGTCCCGGGCCAGAACGACACGGAAGAGGAACTCCTCCTCCTGAAAGACGCCGTCGCTGCCATCGGTCCCGACCGCGTCCAGGTGAACACCCTCGATCGGCCCGGCACCGATATCCGGGTGAGACCGGCATCGCCCCGGACCCTTGAGCGGGTTGCAGCGGTCCTCGGCGGGAACGCGGAGGTGATCGGGGCGGCGCCGGATGAACCGGCGATGGTGCCGGAGGCGAGAGAAGTCGCCGATACCCTGCTCGCCACGCTCCGGCGCCGCCCCTGCACCGTCACCGACCTCGCCCGGATCTCCGGCCTCCGGCCGGCCGAGGTGACGAAGTATCTCCGGATCCTGGAGGAGAAGGGGGCAGTCGAGCCGGTGCGAGAGGAGAGAGGGGTATTCTACCGGGCGACCTGAACCCGGCCCGTACCCGCCACCGGCACGAATATGCCGTACCGGCGAGAGATACCTATGAGGATCCATGGCGGTTGGTAAGGATATACTCACGACGCTTCATGCTCTCGTCGACCGGGACATAACGCTCATGCACATCTGCGGAACCCACGAGGCGGCGATCGCCCGCGCCGGGCTCCGGAGCGTCCTTCCTGAGGGCCTCAAGATCGTGATGGGGCCGGGGTGCCCGGTCTGCATCACGCCGCAGGGCGAGATCGATGCCGCGCTCGACCTGGTGGAGCGGGGCTGCACGGTCGCCACCTATGGCGACCTGTTGCGCGTCCCGGGGTCGAAGGGGTCACTCGAGTCGAGCGGCGGGGACGTCCGGGTGGTGCAGGGCGTCCACAAGGCGGTGGAGATCGCGAGACGGGAGCCTGACCGGGACGTTGTCTTCATATCGGTCGGGTTCGAGACAACCGCGCCGACGGTCGCCGCCACGATCCTCTCCCGTCCGCCGGAGAACTTCTCGATCCTCTCGTGCCACCGGCTCGTCCCGCCGGCGATGGCGTGGCTTCTCGCCCAGGGGGAGGCGGCGCTTGACGGGTTCATCCTCCCGGGGCACGTCTGTGCGGTGATGGGCTACGTGGAGTACGAGCAGTTTGGAGTCCCCCAGGTCGTCGCGGGGTTCGAGCCGGAGGATATCCTCCTCGGCCTCCTCATGGCGGTGCAGCAGGTCCGCGAGGGTGCGCACCGGGTGGAGAACGCCTACCCGCGCGTGGTCACCCGGGAGGGAAACGTCAAGGCGAAACGTCTCATGTACGAGGTCTTCGAGCCGTTCGACGTCGAGTGGCGCGGGTTTCCGGTGATACCGGCATCAGGCCTCCGCCTGAAGCCGGAGTTCGAGGGCTATGACGCACAGAAGAAGTACGATGTCGCTATCCGGCACGTGGATAAGCACTCGGCCTGCATCTGCGATAAGGTGCTGCGCGGCGTCGCCCGGCCGTCCGACTGCCGGCTCTTCGGGAAGGCCTGCACCCCGCGCACCCCCGTCGGCCCCTGCATGGTCAGCCACGAGGGGGCGTGCAAGATATGGCATCTCTACGAGTCGAGGAGAGCGCCAGGCCCCTCTCTCCGCTGACCTTTTATACCATACCCGACAACATCATATGGCAGTCTCGGTAGGGTAGTGGATATCCTGAAAGCCTCCGGAGCTTTCGACCCGGGTTCGAATCCCGGCCGGGGCGCTTCGATTTTGATATAAGTTCTCAAGCAGCGTGGTTTTCAGGGAGGAGGCCGTATGCGCATGGGCCGCCGGTTTTTCCCGACAGCTCCCCCTGCCGCAGGAGGGACGGCGGTGCGATCACAAGTATTCGTCGTCGCCGTAGAGCCCCAGAGCGATCTCGTCATCGATGGAATCGGCCTCTTTCTGCTCGATCGTCTCCTCCCGCCGCCGGTGGAGGTCCCTGATGAGGGCACGGACGGCGGAGGGGTCGTCGCCCCCGAGTTCCGCAATCTCCAGGAGGGCCTCGCCGATGCGGTCAAGGTCGCTGAACTCGTCTATATCGAGACGGAATCTGCCGGGGAACGGTTCTGTGATCCAGGCAAACCTCCCCGGGACCGAATAGATCATAAGGATCCGGTCTACCTCCCCGGCCATACGGGGATCTACCTCTATCGCCAGGGCTGCGGGCGAGATCTCGATCGTCTCGATATCGCCGGTTCCGAAGTCCTGCACGATTTGCAGTCTCATGCCGTTCCTCTCCTCCTTCTGCGACGCACACCCTGCTCCGGGAGGCAAGAACCGGTCTTCATGGATAGTCTCCCGCAAGCCGGGGTATACCTCCCCCAGGGTCTCTGCCCGTAGTTATGCGCATCGGTCACGCCGGCTATACCATTATAAACACATGGGGAATGGATACCCGTATGACCGAGAAGAGTCGCCCCCCGTTACCGCCGTTCACGTATGAAACGGCGGTGCAGAAAGTTCGTATGGCCGAGGACGCCTGGAATTCCCGTGACCCCGAAAGGGTTTCGCTCGCGTACAGTGTCGACAGCGTCTGGCGCAACAGAGCGGAGTTCGTGAACGGCCGGGAGGCGATTGTCGAGTTCTTGCGACGGAAATGGGCAAAAGAACTCGATTATCGCCTGATAAAAGAGGTCTGGGCTTTTAACGAGGCGCGTATCGCCGTGCGGTTCGCGTATGAGTGGCACGACGATTCGGGGAACTGGTTCCGCTCCTACGGAAACGAGAACTGGGAGTTCGACGACGCCGGGCTGATGCGCCGCCGTTATGCGAGCATCAACGACCTCCCGATCAGCGAGGGAGAGCGGAAGTATCACTGGCCGCTCGGGCGGCGCCCCGACGATCATCCCGGGTTGTCCGACCTCGGGCTGTAGTCCTCCGGAACCCCATCCGCTGGAGGGAGCAGGGCGACTGTTCGGGCGGGTTCTCCTCCCCGACCTTCTCTCTGCTCCGGTAGACCGCTTGCCACACTCTTCGCTGCAGGGCCGGCGGTCGCTCCGGAGGAGGAGAGCGCCGCGGTCCCGGCCCGGACCTCACCGGCGTGAATACTCCTTGTGGGCCCTCTCGATCGTCACGATCTTCTCGATCTTGACGACGTTCTCCTCGTGCTCAATGATGTAAAAGACGGTGAAGGATCTGCCGATATGGAGGCGGTAGACTGCAGGGGGATGGGGACACTCAAGTTTTTCCTTGTTTCCTCCCGGAGACGGGTCATCCGCGAGGTCCTGGATTTTTTCAACGATGATGCGTCGGGTTTTTGGGGGGAGCCCCTTTAAGAACTCCCGTGCCTTCCTCTCGATCAGAATGGTGAACACGCTCTCCTGCTCTCCAGCCCCTCAATCGTCCCGCAGGATCTCGTCCGGGTCGAAGGCTACGAACTCGCCGGCCTCCTCGATCTCGACAACCATCTTCCAGTCGCGATAGTCACGCTCGCGCCGGATCATCCGGCTGAGCAGCTCATCGTAACTCTCTCCGGCTTCTTTGAGGTCGTGCAGATCCCTCCAGGTGGGTTCTTTCACGGGAATGCGCTTGATCTGGCTGCCGGTATCGCTTGTGGCAGAAGACATGCATCTCTGTGGATCGTTCTGGTATTTATTGATGTGCACATTTGCCATAATGAATAAATGTGCCAGAATGAGCACCCCGATAGAGCAGGTACTCTCACCGGACAGCGTCAACTGCTACCTCACAATGCGGTTTCATCTCGCAACGGCAGGCCTGATGTGCCGGGAGTACATCCTGTATGATATCAGACATTTATTGGGCATATCGGATATCCTATACCCCTGGGGTATCCGATATCTGGCGTTGAAGAAATACTCCGGTTCATGGAGGACTGCAACGCCACGAGTTCACCGCACCCCCTCACAGATCGTCGTCTGTGCCTCCCGCGAGCGGCAGACTGCTTTTGCCGTATTGCAGATATCACATCGGCCGGGCTCGACCTTTACCCGGAGAAACTCCCGGTGATCGAGAATCCCCGATAAAGGCTCTTGCAGCGCAGACCCTCGCCTTACATCCCTTTTCAGCGTGTTGCAGCCGGTGACGTCAATGAGATAACGATTAAATGACCTGGGATTGAAGTATGCCCATATCCCGGGATCAGTTTCGGCATTCGGGATCTCGCACACACCCGCACACTCACCCACCCCGGAACCGGTATCGGTGGCTGTGTGTATGTTCTGCTGTACTTCAGTACTGAGAGGGAGATGCCTCTCTCTATCTGTACAAATGTTGACAGATCCGGCGCCGTTCCCGGCCGTCTGATCGTTGCAGCCGGTGCTGGAATCCTGCGGTAAATCTGCCGCAATGCCGCAACGTGCCGTGCCCCCGCTCCGCTCCGGAGAACATCCCGGGGAGAAGCCGCCAGCTCCTCCCCCCGATCCCGCACGGCCGCACCGGTTGATCTCATCGGCCGCGACCCGCGGTATCAGGAAGAGCGGGATGACGCCGGCACGTCGCTCCTCGGTAGCTGCTCTTGGTGCCCTGGAGGGAGAAGAGTTATCGGCAGTCCCGTGTGAATCGATGTTGGCGCACGCTTCATCCCGTGGGCTGCCGCCTATTCTGTCTCTGCGTTGCATTCTGTTTCCTCGCTGTAGAACGTTATCAATCTGGCTTTACCACCGGCCCGGTTCCCCCGGGGAGGCTCTGCCGCCGGGTTGCGTGCTTTCTGGATCGTTTCTCTCATGCTGTTCCCCTGTGCGGGCGGGTCAACGCTACCGAAATGGACGGGGGTTGGTCAATTGGCCCCTGGCCGGTTCCCGCACATAAAAGAGGTCGATGAGGGGAGGTTATAAGGGAGAGCCGAGCCTGGTGAAAGTGTACCGTTACCCGATATGCAGTTTCAGCGCTTTCGAGGGGGGACAGGGTCTGTGTGCAGGGGGGTTCGGCGCGGAGATCCTCCCGCCCCTCAGAGCGGGAAGATCGTATACTGGATGTACCAGACGTACTCCACCACGGGTATCCAGAGGTGGTAGCCCTCCCAGCAGCTCGTGGCGAACCGGAAATCGACGACTGCGAGCCAGAATAACGTCTTCGCCGCCTCTCGCACCCCGTCGCCGTCGAGACCGGCGTACTTCAGGGGATGAACGCGGGCTGAACGTGAAGGGGGTGCGAAGGCAAAAACTACGGGATCCTGGCAGAACGTTGGGGCAGGAAGTTACTCCGCCTGCAGGATCCCGATGATCCCATCGATAACCGACGTGACGGTCTGGTCGTTGAGATGGCCGGCGCGATAAAGAATCAGGTCGACACTGGCCGAAAAGATCCGGTTTGGCCGGATGTTGCTCGGTTTGCGGAGTGTTCCCTCTGTAAACTCCATGTCGGTGATGCCGACGGCGTAGCGATCCCGGATCTGCTGGCTCGTGATCTGGCAGAGGATGACATCGTTCCCACCAGGTGCCGCGACAACAAGAGCCGGGCGCCGCTTCACCGTCGACAGATCCGAGAAGGGAAACGGTACAACGACAACATCGCCCTTTACAAATCGCTCCAAGCCTCTTCCTCCTCGGGTCGGAGCCAGTCTTTCCGGAGCGCGGGCTCGCTCGCGAGGGCGGTGTCCGGGGCAGCCTTCCGGCGCCGGGATTTGAGGTACCGGATGAAATCAAGCACCTCACCGTATGTCCGGGGCGGGAGGTCGTTCAATTCACTGATGATCTCCTCTTTTACTCGGGTCATGGCAACCTCACCTCTGCGGTATATGATCCTCTGGTGCTTTTATCTACATATCTCTGTCTGAAGAGGGGTTGTTTACCGGGGCATAGATTCGCCCCGGCACCGAGAAAAAATTGAGTGGGGGATTGCCATCCCCCGCTTCATGTCAGGGCGGGGACGGCGTCCGCCGAAGGCGCTTGAACTGCTGGCCGGATGGTGTCGTCCTCGCTGGGCGAGATCCGGATACTTCGGGTTTGAAATGGAACCCTGTCTCTTCAGGTAGTTATGGCAGGCGGTGTTTTCCGTACGTTTATCGGCGAGCGAGAAGAGCATCAGCACCGGGACGGCATATGCGAGGAGGCGGGGGGAGGCACGGCGGGCGAGAACGGGGGCATACAGCGCCGCGGCCCCGGCGAGGAAGGCGTAGGTGAGGGTTGTGACGAGCGTGACCCACCGCCATTGTATCACTGAGGTCGTCACAAAATCCCTCAGCCGGGAGGGGGACGCCCCCTCCCGGTTCCTCCCCCGAGTTGCGATACCCAGTGGGAAGCCGTATCAGCAATTCGGCGCTGTATAATGCCAATCTCTTCGGAAATCTGCGTAAGAGTGCTCTACACCAGGCAGATCTTCGATCGCTGAGCATTTTTGGGACGACTTCACTGATAATGCGGGATGCAATAGAGTAGTCTGATCGTCGATGCCCAGCCGCCCGCGAGCGGTAGATCGCCCTCCTCCAGTCAGAGGGGTTGCACCGGCCGGGCTCGACCCTTACCTGCTCGAACTCGCGGTGATCGAGCACGCCGGCCGCTACGAGAGCCAGCCGGGGGATGCGCCCTGAGTGTTTTCTCCCGGGCGCTTGCTTATTCCGATGGCGGGGCCTCGATTGTCTGGATCCCGGCACGGGTTCGAGGGCATGAGCATCAGGGGTATCTCACAGGTTATCATAGGCATTCTTTCGATGATCGAGATCGACCGCCATAATAACAAGTTGCCGGTGCTCAAACGCCAGGATCACCCGGTACACCCCTACGCGCAGGGAGAATAGCGGTGAGTTCGTCAGGCGCTTCACCTGCAGGTGAGGAGATTCTTCTTCAGCCAGCAGTTCAAGCGCTCTGATTATCCTGGCGGCAGCCTCCTTTGGGAGGTGCTTTAATTTGCGCCGGGCTCTTTTCGAGTAGATGAGCGAGTATCTCACTCGATCCCCAACTCTCGCTTCAACTCCTCGTGCGTCACAAACTCGCCCCGCCTGATCTCGTCGAGCGATGCCTGGATGTCGGCGATCGTCTCAGGGCTCAGGGGCTCGGGGTCTTCGCTCTGGTCCAGCAGCCGGCGAACTATGGTCCGGTATGGCTCTCTGGGGTATCGGCGCAGGCGGTTCAGCCGATCCCGGTCGGATCTGGTGATCTCGATCGTGGTTGTCTCCTCGGGCATAATGAGTTATGGATTGCTATAAGATATAAAAGCGTGGCTATGGGTGGGGAGGATTCTATGCCTGCGGCGGGTTATACGGCCCGGAGGAGAAAAGGGGGCTGGTTGCTCCATCACTCCGGCCGTCAGAGGGAGAACAACACTGCGACCAGGGTTGCGGTCACGAGCAGGGTCAGGATGAGGAACGCAACGACGCCGAAGACCCAGGCTATCAGGAACAGGAGCATATGGAGGGCACTCGTCTCCCGGTAAGGGATCTCCCCCGCATTCATCCGTTTTGCCGTTGTATATGCGTCGTAGACGCCATAGATCGCCACGGCCAGGCCGGGGATGATGAAGAACGCACCGCCGACAACAGCTCCAGCGAGGAAAAGAAATCCCCGGTTGACATCCCCGTTGTATACCTGCCCCATACCGGTAAAGAGGAGGCCGCAGAGCGCTGCAAGGCCGGGGCTCTTTTCGGTGCTCCCCCTGAGCCGGACCCCGCACCCCGGGCAGATCTCGGCGTTCGGGCTGATGAGTTTGTTTCCACACTCCGGACAGAAGTTTGACACTATTACCACCTGACGATATCAATGCGGGGATTTTTTGTCAGAGCAATGATATATTTTATGATTTAACCGTGCAGCGTGATAGAGAATGCTCGTTGTAAAACGGCAGGTTCAGATAGAAGATGTCGGTCCTGGTCGGGTGGGCGGTGCTCTCCCGGCGGGTGTGGGGCCGGGGGTCCTTCCTGCACTGGCCGGGGTTCTATCGGCACGGGGAGTACCCCTGCCAGCCGGTGCGATATGAGCAAGGTTTTTATATCAAAACTGGCGATTATCCCCTCTATGGCGTGTAAGGACCGGGACGGCGGGGTCTCGGAGGTGGTGAGCGCCCTTCTCATGGTGGCGGTCGTGGTGGCCCTTGCAGCGATTGCGGGATCGATGGTCTTCGGGATAGGACTCCCCGAGGAGTCCAAGACCCTTGTGGTGACGGCGACGCGGTCGGGGGACGTGATCACGTTCACGAACCACGGCGGGATGAATATGGATAAGGTAGCGGAGATCCGCTGCTGGATCGGCGGGGTGGGCCAGGGGAACAAGGATATCGAGCTTGAGACCTGGGCCGGGGCGACGAAGACGTATACCTCGAAGGAGGCGGTCAGGGCTATCGTCGTCGGGACGTTTGCTGACGGTGAGTTGTGGATAGTGCTGGATAAGACGGTCTAACGTATCGAGCGATCGTTATCTGCGGGCAGGGCCTTTTTTCGGGCGCGAGGCAGCGGTTGTGGGGACGGAGACGGGGGCTCTCGCGTTGGCGCGAAGGGGACAGGAGAGGGGAGCAAGGCAGTGCTCCAGGGTAGAACTGAATCTGACTGGATCACGTTGAGCGATAACCTGTTCTCATAGCAAAAACTCATGCAGTGAGGGTGTTTTCGTCACTGGATGTTTCGGAGAGCATTACCGGATATCTTACCCGGGGCAGGACGCCTGACGACTATATGGAGCATATCCGTGATGCCGCAGGTCTTCACCGCAACCTGTAGACGTGCTGGCGGTGATCAATTGCTATCAGGTACACTGCTCTTTCTCTTTCGTCGGGAAGAAATATCAGTCGATAACGCTTTGCAATCCTGGTTGCTTTCTTCCCGTGTAATGCACCCGAAAGCCAACCGCCCGTATTGAGGGGGTCCTGTTTCAGGCGTTGAAGTTTTTTTCCGAGTTCGATTATTACTTCTTTGTTGCCTTTGACCTTTGAGAGGCTCTCGACAAATGTATCGGTCCTCCGGATCGTCCATTCCATCAGGACAGCTCGCCGAGCAGGTCGTCTATTGAAGATATCTCCCGATATCGTCTGGCTGCGATGTCTTCTTCGCTCATTCGTATCTGCGCCATAGTTTCGGGATTGCTGAGAATCTCAACGGTATCAAGAAGGGCGTCAAGATCTTCCCGCCTGACCATAGTCTCCTGTATCTTTTTGATTTCAAGATAGAGGTCATCGATGGTGACAGCCGGTGTCATGAGTAGTACTAACCGTCTGTTCAAATAAAAGTATTCTGGAGGTGGTGGGCGCCCTTCTCATTTCGCGGGAAGGAACGGTTGCGGGGACGGTGACGTGGTCTTGCGCGGAGCAACCTGGGGATTCGGGGTTGACCGGGGTATTCGTTTGCACAGTTACACCGGTTTACACACCTTTGCACCTTGGTTTACACCTCGGAAAACTGCAGGTTGCAGGCTGTTCCCGGATCGGGAGGGTCTCCTCGCGAATAGTTTGTATGTTTGCACCACTGCGGATTTCACAGAGACCGGGAGTGGGGGTCACTCGCTCCTGCACGCAGACTCTCCGTTCCCGGTAAATGGTGTAAATTACCATTCTGATCTGTACATATCTCTCCGATAGAAGAATCACCGCCACTCCAGCCAGTATCCTCGTTTGCACGTTCCCCGGAATTCCGGTGCAAACCTGGTGCAAAGGTGTAAACATGCGGGTCGTTGCCCCTATCGTCGGGGTCGTCCTCCAGCCGGATCGCGAGTTCTGCCGCCCGCTCCCGGCAGCGCCCGGCGTCGAACCGGAAGTGGAGTTCATGCCGGCGGACGGTCGTCCCGGCGGAGTCGCCGATGACCGTCGAGTCCACCCCACTGACGGCAGGGCACTTCTCCTGGAGGCGAGAGCAGATGAGGAGCCGCCGGGTCTTCCAGTAGGGGAGTCCCGTTGCCGCCTCGTTGATCCGGTCTCGCGGCCGTCGGGATCTCATCCTTCAGAGCGGGAAGACCGTGTACTGGATGTACCAGACGTACTCCACCACCGGTATCCAGAAGTGGTAGCCCTCCCAGCAACTGGTGGCGAACCGGAAGTCGACGACCGCGAGCCAGACGAGCGAGAAGAGCATCAGCACCGGGACCACGTAGGCGAGGAGGCGGGGGGAGGCGCGGCGGGCGAGGACGGCGGCATAGAGCGCCGCGGCCCCGGCGAGGAAGACGGAGGTGAGGGTCGTGACGAGCGCGACCTGCTCGCCGGGGTTGTTGCCGGCGACGACCTGGAGGATGATGAATATGAGCGGGAGGTCGATGACTGCGAGCCAGAAGAGCGTCCGGAGCGCCTCCCCCACCCCGTCGCCATCGAGGCCGGCGTGTTTCAGGGCGTAGACCCCGATGACGAGCAGGGGAAGGTAGGCCGGGGAGAGGTAGCGCGTGTCGGGGCCGGCGGGGTGGTGGCGGTGATCGTGCGGGTGCTCGGCGGAGGCCATGATCCCATTACAAAATGGAGGAAAAAGGGTATTTTGCGTATCTAAGGCATAACGTTTGTCCAAATGTGTTCAGGACAGGCATTATGATCCTAATATGATCCCATTATGATCCCATTGATCCTATTGCGATCCTTCTATGATCTCTTGCTATCCATCTCTGCATACATCAGCGAGTAGCGCACGC
>ENA-UOOH01001850-UOOH01001850.1-fermentation-metagenome-genome-assembly--contig:-NODE-1850-length-19615-cov-4.959356_pt1 | contig 19615 bp, 19 predicted proteins | sample MGYA00245778_ERZ724025 | MGnify/ENA primary metagenome ERZ724025 (study PRJEB28704, sample SAMN03018313) | fermentation metagenome | biome: anthropogenic terrestrial biome; feature: soil; material... | reverse complement strand
CCACACTCATGGTGAAATTATGTCTCTTTACACTAACGATACTGATACCTTAAGGCAGATGATTGCTCAGTCCTTAGTGCAATTGGTTAGCTCCGTCTTCACCGTGGTCGCTGTCTTCTTCTGTATGCTTTATATTAGTGTCTGGCTGACGATTGTCGTTGTAGTGGCTATGGGATTAGTCTTAGTCATCTCTAAAGGCGTCATTGGGAAATCTTCTCATTACTTTGTTCAGCAGCAATCAGATATAGCTGATTTAAACGCCTATTTTGAAGAAATAATCAATGGTGAGAAGGTTGTTAAAGTCTTCTGCCATGAAGGCAAGAGCCAATTAGATTTTAAGGAAAAGAATTCTAAATGGGAAGATAGTACTTAAAATGCCAATGGGCAAGCCAATATGATGATGCCGATGATGAATGCTCTTGGCTATGTTCTCTATGTGATTGTTGCCGTACTAGGTGCCTATATGGCCATAGCTGGCTTAATGAATGTCGGATTAACCGGAGTCAATGTCTTGACCCTAGGCATGATTGCTTCCTTCTTAACTTTAGCTAAGAGTTTTACTAATCCTATCAGTCAGTTAGCAAACCAATTTAACTCGATTATTACGGCTTTAGCTGGTGCTAGTAGAATCTTCAAATTCATGGATGAAAAGTCGGAAACTGATGATGGTTATGTAACCTTAGTCAATGCTAAGGCCGATAAAGATGGTAATCCCATTGAATGCCAAGAAAAGACAGACAAATGGGCTTGGAAGTATCCTCATAAGGATGGCTCAACTACTTCTTATACTTGGCTTAAAGGTGAAATTGTTCTTGATCATGTTGACTTTTCCTATGTCTCCGGAAAGCAAATTCTTCATAATATTACGATTAAAGCCGACCCTGGTGAGAAAGTTGCTTTAGTTGGCTCAACTGGCGCTGGTAAAACTACTATCACTAACTTAATCAATCGTTTCTATGATATCGATGATGGCAAGATTCGTTTTGATGGAATCAATATTACCAAGATAAAAAAGCCTGACTTAAGAAGGTCCTTAGGGATGGTTCTACAGGATGTTCATCTTTTTACCTGAACAATTATGGAAAATATCCGATACGGAAATGAGAAGGCTAGTGATGAAGATTGCATCAAGGCCGCAAAACTAGTTAACGCCGATGGCTTCATTAGAATGCTTCCAAAATGGTATAACACTATCATCTCCGGGAATGGTGAAGGCTTATCTCAAGGTCAACTGCAATTAATATCCATTGCTAGAGCTGCCGTTGCTGATCCTCCGGCTATGATCTTAGATGAAGCTACTAGTTCTATTGATACTCGGACCGAGAAACTAGTTCAAGGTGGCATGGACCATCTGATGAACGGGAGAACGACTTTCGTTATTGCTCACCGCTTATCAACAGTCAAGAACAGTGACGAAATCTTAGTGCTTGATCATGGCGCTATCATTGAAAGAGGTTCACACCAAGAATTAATAGCCAAGAAAGGAACTTATTATCAGCTCTATACTGGTGCCTTTGAGCTTGAATAGATAGTTATTTACCTCAATATAAAAATCCCGGGATTTTATCCTGGGATTTTTAATTGAAAAAGAAACTATAGGCGTTTAGTAAAAAACGATAAGTCAATTTAGAATATGATCCTGATGAGACAGTGATAATAAGAGTTGAAGAGGTGCTGGGCAAGGCTTTAATGGTTAGAACTTTGGTATTTGAATCAAAGGAGTAATAATCAGTGGAGAAGGCTTTTCCTTTAGCATCAGTGAAGGTAATGGTTTCATCAGTTAGCTCTTCGGTGTTTGAAGAATCTCCTACGGCTTTAAAGGAATGGAGCAAGAAAGTATCTCCCGTCTTTACCTGGTATTTATCAGGTAAAACATTATTACTATCACTAGTTAAAGAAACGCTGAAACTAGCATAGGGCAAGAAATCATTTAAAGAGGCGTTCTTCTTCCAAATAGAATTGGAAACATAGTTTTCACTAGTTGTGTCATTAAGAGAAGTAACAAAGTCTCGGTAAACAGTTAAGTCCTTTGCGAAGGAACTCGAAAAATGAATTGCATTATATGCAGAATGGCTCTTATCAAGCTTTGTGCTAGCTGATATCTTGCTTTCATCCATAATTAAAGTTGCAGCGCTTAAATCATTCTTAACCGCTTCTTTTAAGAGTAAGGCATTATTTAGGATTCCTTTTTCCTTTTCAGCAGTGGCTAAAGTGGCTTTTAAGTCTGTAAAGAAAGTGCTAGAAACATCATTTGTGTCGCGAGTGAAAGAAATCCTTAAATAATCATAAGAAACTGTCTTAGTATCTCTGATAACAAAGTCCATTGAATCAAAGGCACCATTATCTTTCAAAAAAATGTTAATTTGATAGAAGTTAATGATTGAGGGAATAAACCTGAAATTATAGATCCATAGAGCAAAGCTTCTGAAGAGGTCTCTCCATATTTGTCATTGAGGGCTTTAAAATGGCCTTGGCTTTAAGGCTATCAATAAGAGTCTGAAGGGTTGCTAAATGGAGGCTACTGACACTGATTCCAGAACTTGGGTCTTCATCATAAGTAAGGACCGTATTGATCAAATTAGATAAAGAAGCCAAATCAATAGATTTGTTTTTGCCACCATTTAAAAGTAGTCCTATTTCTGGATATTGAAGCAAGGAAGAACTATCACGTCCTGATGTCAAAGACGAAAGCAGGTTATTTAAGATTGTCGGAGCTAAGTCCTTAGCAATACTTACTTGGTTATAGTAGCAAAGAGAATCATGATTAGCTCCACTCATCGCATAAAGCTGTAAATCAGTATCAGACTCGTATAAAAAGCCTAAGCGAGTGGCGCTTCCTAGATTATTATCACCTGTGATAGCAGGCAGACCAAAATTTAATAAACTAGTGTTTTCACCGAAGTCTAAATGGAAGTCCACATTGATCTTTTTATTCTCGTCTTTGATGATAGAGACAGTATAAGGAAGCCTCATGGCACTACTTTCAGGATCAGAGCCTGAAGAAGGCAAATAGCAGAAAGATATAGTTTCGTTAAAAGATAAGGTATCAGTTAAAGAGTATTCCTTCATTGATTCAACCATTCTAGCTATATAGTGAGGCTCAACAAAGAAAGAGAAAGAATCAGTGGCTGGGTCTTTGCTATTAGAATTTATCGCTGTAGCAGTAACGGTTACGAATCCAGCTTTTTTAGCAGTAACTAAGCCATTATCATCAACCTGTGCTAAGTCAGGGTCACTGACAAAATAGGAAACTGAGCTATCAGGACCAGAGACTTGACAGCTTAACTGCATAGTCTTTCCAATCTCTACCTGTCTATCGCCAGTTAGTTCAACTGTATAATTGACACTATCCGCTGTTGGAAGGAAAGTAGCATTAAGAATATAGGTTTTAGCAGCAGTAGGGGTAAAAGCTAAGCTAAAAGTTATATTAGTTTCATCAAGATAGAGACTATCAAGTCGGTAATTGTTTTTAGAAGTGACTTCCACAGTCAGCTTGGTGTTTAATTCAGCATAATTGTTTTCATCTATTCCGATGACTTTAATTGTCCCCTGCTGATTAGTGGTAGTTCTTATAAGAGCTTTATCAGTAATTGAGCAATCAGTATTTTTAGAGCAAGAAGCTAAGTTAATCATTGATAAAGAGAGAAGTGATAAGGAGACGATTCCTTTAATTAAATATTTTTTCATTTTAAATTATCCTTCCTATAACTAGGCATAGTTAACCTTAGTTTCTTTGATGTCACTATAACTAAAACTAGAAGGGTTATCCGGTAAAGTGATAATCTTGTAGCCAACCATATCAGTCTGATAATAATTAAGGTCACTTTCTTTTAAGCCATAAGAAAGGACCATATGATTAGTTTCATCAAAATAATTAATATCAAAATCATTGCCATGATCATGACCGGCAAAGGCTCCGACTATGCCACAGTTTTTCATAACGTTGTAAACACCATTGTTTTTATATCCGTATCCAAAAGGATCTTTTTTATATCCTTGTCCTTGATAGATGCCATCGCTATAGCCTTGATAGGCAGTAACAAACTCTTTTAAGCAAATATGGAAGAAAGCTAATCCAGGAGCCTTATCTCCTTGATTATCGTAGATTTTCTGAAGGTGATCTAACTGGTCTTGATGAATGACATCGTAAATGCTGTCTCCGCCATCGCCAGCCAATTTATAATTGTTGCTATCAATAATGTATAAGCGGTAGACGTTCTTGTTATTGCTTTGAAGGTTAATGTAGTAATTGGTTAAGCCATAAATATCATCATTCTCATAATCAACAAAAGCCGCATTCTTGCTAGCCATGATTTTCTTATTGATGTAATAAGAGTCACTAATCAAAGAACTGGAATCGTGATTGCCGTAAGTAAATGCCCATTTGATATTAAAGGAATCGATGAAAGTGATAAAAGCATCAACTTGTTCAGTTGTTTCTTTTTCAAAGGTATCACCAGTTAGAACAATTAAATCAGGATTGTTAGCCTGTTCTATCATTGTTCTTAAATGGGTATATTCTTTTTCTTCGTCATAGTCTGAGGTATTTGTAGGATTCCCAAAATGCAGGTCAGTAAGCCAAAGAATCCTAAAACCGCTCTTGTATTGAAGAGTTAGTCCATATTTACCAGTTGAATCGTCTTTTGAGCCAGAACTAGAAGAATCTAAGCTAGTTGAAGACGGGGAAGAAGTAGATGCTCCTTTGCAGGAACCTAAAACACAAGAAAACAAAAGCATACCGGCAGCTAAGCACTTTTTTTCTTTTACCAAGTTAATTTTCTCCTTGCTTTGCCTTTAAAAAGGCAAGGGATATTTTCCCATCTATAATTGTTATATAAGAAAACAAAAAGCAACACAAATTAGGAGACTGAAAATTTGTGTTGCTACTTGATAAATCAAGGCTTATATAAGATGAAAAATCAAACCAACTACTGGTACCCAGAGAGAAACAATTATGGTTAAGACAATCTGAAGAATCATAGTGCATTTAAACATATCAAACATTCAGTAATAGCCTTTTGAATAGGTGATTAATGGTACGGTATCTAACGGCAATAGATAACAGTTGCAAAGACATAAGGAGAAAGCTAGAACAATTAAAGTAGCTAAGCTAGGATCAATACTACTAGTACCATTTATAATTACCATTGCTCCTATTGAGATAAGGTTAGAGCCTAAGATTGATACTAAGGAAGTGGCAACTGGGTCAATCACTAAGCAAACAAAAGTGATTAAGCAGATTATCATTAACATGAGGATGATATTCATATTCAAGGACGGTAAGGCATTGCCAATCAGTTTCATAACTCCAAAATCCTACATAGCACCGCCTAATGTAATTACAGTAGCTACTAAGAAGAAGGCATCCCAAGAATTCTCTTTTAAAAAAGTCTTTACATCTAAGACCCGGATTCCAGGCATGAAAAGTAAGGCACAGCGTAGAACCGAGATGATCATGACGTTAAAGAAAGAAAACCAGCTTGAGAGAATCCAAAGAACTAGCATTGTAAAAGCAATAACAATAGTCTTAATCTCACTCGAAGTCATTTTTTGAGGGACATCTAAGTTATCAGCAAAAGTTTTGATATCTTCTTTTCGGACTTGTACTGGCTTATAAATCTTACAGATTAAAATCCAGCTCAAGGGAAGCATTACTATAGCTAGAGGAATTCCAGCTAGCATCCATTGAACAAAGGAGATAGTTACTCCACAGGTTTTTTCTAAGATTCCTATAGCCATCAGATTGATACTGCTTCCAGCTGGAGTCATCATTCCTCCAATCATAGAAGCAATCGGAATAGCAATCATTAAGGCCTTACCGGTCTTTTTCTTGTCTTCTTCTTTTTTGTAAAGATCTAAGAAATTCAAGGCTATTCCGCTAAAGACAGCGCAAGTAGGGACATTACTGATCAAGGAAGAAATCAGGCAAGCTGTAATCATAATAGCTAAGATCACAGTTTGTATATTGTTACTGAATAATTTAAGTAATCCTTTTAGGATTCTTTTTTGGGAGAGGAGTAGTTGTTATAGCAGCCGTTAAACCAAAAGAAGCTAAAGTAAAATAAACAACTAGTTCACTGAATCCTGATAAAGAATAATGAAGTGATCCTTGAAGGCTATTTAATCCTAAGCTAGTAGCTTCAGGGCTTGTCCCTAAGGACATGCTGATTAAACCGATGAATAGAATACTAGTGACGACAACTGGTAGAGCACTAGTTATTAAAACAATCAAAAAAGAAATTAGCAAGCCAATAGTTCTTATACCCCCAATTGAAATGCTATCAAAAGAGGGAAGAACAAGCGAAACAACAAAGACAATTAAAGCAAGGATTAAACCAATGAACTGCTTAAAATTAAGATTAATCTTTTTTAAGAATGTAGTCATGTTTGTTAACTTTCTTCAAGACTTCAATAAGGTCAGTTATTTTCTTGAGCTTAAACCCGACTAAGGGACTATTGGTGGCATCAGCTAGGCCAACGTCAGTCAGTTTGAAAGTATCCTTTTTATAGGGGATTATCTAGTTGCTATGCTTCCAGCAACCAATCCTTTATGCAAAAGCAAATCCCTTCATGTTAATGACTTGAAAGGCAAAGACTTGATTGTTATGAACAAAGGGTCCACCGTTTATCAGATGTGTGCCGAAGCCTGCCATGAACTCAATTTTGAAATGAAAGTCCTTTATTTTGATTAGCATGTTTCTAACCTGGCTGATTTTGTCATTAAAGGAATCGGGATTGCTATATTAATGAAGGGATTAACGAGATTTGTCCGTAATCCTAATGCCATAGTTATTCCAATTTCTCCGAAGATACAAGGAAATATCTATCTTTGCTGGCTTAAGAACGGAAAACTTTTTTGGCAGCCCAAAGATTCATAACTCTTGTTAAGAACTTTAATGGGAAGCCTGACCTTTCTAATGAAAAGATTCTTGATTTTAAGCCCCCCAATGTTTGAAAAGAAGCCTATTTAAAAAGCCCTTGAGGGTAGTCCTCAAGAGCTTTTAATAAGTTCTTAAATATTACTGCTGTTTTCGTCTTTGTTTAAGAGAACCAAGATAGTACTAGCATACTTTTCTTTGCGTATCTTGAGAATTTTCTGATAAACCGGATAGTTAGCTGCTACCATTACGATACCAATGATTCCAATAATGATTCCAAAGACCAAAGCTAAAGTAGTACCATCTCCAATAACCTTCATGGCTAAGCACATACCAATGCCTAGAATCAAAGCCCCGATAATTCCGAAAGTGTAAGTGAAAATTTGGGCTGGTAGTTTTACCTTCCTGTCTAATTTTTCAGCTTCGTCTAAGTTTGTTTTAATCTTCGGAGTGTACTCTTCCTTAAGTTTTTCTTCATCGTAGTTTTTCATATTTGCTTATGTCCTTTCCCCAACACTTGTTGAGTTCTGGTATAATGTTAAGCGATAACAGAAGTGAAAGGAACGACACGTTTAAAACTTTGTGTTGAGGATAAATCAATTATGGATAATCTTGAATTAAAAGCTTTGAGTTCTCAAAAGAAATTAGGTAAAGCTTTAATTGAGCTTCTTCAGTACAAGGATTTTTTAGATATTAACGTAAAAGAGCTTTGCCTATTAGCTAAAGTCAATCGAACAACCTTTTATGCTCATTATGACAACACTTTTGAATTGCTTGAAGAAACTAAGCAAAACATGATTAATGATTTCTTGGCCTCCTATAAAAACAAATCGTTTAAAGATGTTATGAATAGTGATTTTAATATCGACTTAATCAGTGAAGAATATGTTCTGCCTTATTTGAAATTTATAAAAAAGAATAAGAATATCTATAACGTCTATGTCAAATGCTCTTTAGCATTAGGAACGGAAGAGTATTTCACCGCTATTGTTAATAATATTGCTAAGCCTTTATTTGAAAAGAACGCCAAAAGCGATGGTGTTGAAATACTATATATTTCTAGATTCTATGTTGAAGGAATTAATAGTATTGTTAAGCTTTGGATTAAAAGAGAATTAAAAGAAAGCGAAGAATATATCTGCAAGATTATTTTAAAACTCAGAAGCAAAGAATCCGCTTGATTGTTTTAAAGAAATACCAATTGTTCATTCTCTTTTATTGATATGGTAATGTTTGCTTTTGGCTGTTCTTTGTTTTATAAAAATTTGAAAATAGACTGGTCAAATAACTTAGATTCTTTGACATTTGTGGTAACTATATTTGGCTCTTTCTTCTTAACTAATTTTGCCTATGGCGTTGCTTTGGGACTAATTACAAATGTTCTTTATCGATTAATTGTCAAAACTAGTGAATCTGTCTCCTTCAAAGAGAGGGTTATAGCAATAAGTGCTTCTTCGTATGTATTAACCGGTACCGGCCTAATAGTTATGATTTGCTTTGCTTGTTTATAGGATTTGTTGATCTTAATCTGCATGGAGAAATCCATGCAGATTTTTGTTTATTAACGCAGTTAAACCTAATTTCGATAATTAGAAAATGAAACCGAATTTTTCCTTAATGAATATAGACTAGTGTTTATATATGAATTTGAATTCAGAAGTTTTAGTTTTCTTAGCTATTCATATCCTTTTGAAGGAGAAAATGGTTTAGTTAAACTGTAATGAGGCTCCAATTGGAAAACGGTTAGAAATATTGATCTTAATTATTAGATTTTTTTGAAATGGTTTCGTCTACGGTAAATAAAATAGCAACCGTAAAGGTTTGATTGGATGAATCAAGAGATAAAGTCCCATTATATTTATCACAGACAATCTTGATGGATCTTAAGCCAAAACCATGATATCTTGCATCAGCTTTTGAAGTGACGGGGTAACCTTCATTAAAAGTTATTTTTCCTTGGTAGCAGTTTTGCGCCGATATTGAAACCAGGTTACCTACTTTTTTAATTCTTAGGGTTATTAGCCTTTTAGAAGTATCAAGGTTTTTTACGGCTTCAACGGCATTATCGATGATATTTCCAAATAAAGAATAAGTATCGGGTTCACTCATAAAAGAAAGTGCGGAACCATCCGCAATACAATTAAATTTAATTTGGTGTTGACTACAAAACAAACTTTTTTGAGATAGAACTACATCTAAAGCCTTATTTCCGGTTTTAATGGCTGAGTCATAAATGTTAATTACTTTGGTTATACTTTCAACAACCTCTGGTGACATTGAAGTTTTATTACCCATTTCTCTAATTTGGTATTTGAGATCGTGGCATTTGATGTTAATCAAGTCTACGTTTTGCTTATTAAGTTCATATTGGGCTTGCTCTTCTTTTCGAAGCTCATTTACTACTTCAAGGTTTTTACTGATTCTATTTTGATAGAACATCTGGAAAAGGCCAACTAAAGCCGCAATACAGCAAACGACATTTAAGAAGGCCACAAACCCTAAATAAACGCCATCATAATGAATAGTAGAATAGTAAGATACAATAGAACTAAAGACAATATCCAAAGCTAGAAACACGGCCCCTAGGATAACGGTAATACCGCTTTTAACTCCTAAGCCTTCTGAACCTTTGATTTTTGTTGCGCAAAGGACAAAAACTAACCAATATACAACAATATAACTGATGAAATAGATGGCCATTTCGATAGGGCCGCTGAATAATAATAAAGTTTCATTATCATATAAACCGCCATTGGATAAATTTGTTGAAGAATTAACAAAATTAAAAACGCCTTGGTATAGTTCATAACTAATATGCTCTGTTGTATACCCGCATAAAGATGCGAATAAAAGGGTTTTCCAATTTGCATCAAAACATAGAAGTATCATTAGATAAGAGAAGATAAACATAGAGAAGAACATGAACATAGTATAGAAGGAGTTCCCAGTAGGAATAGGAAAAGCCGCTGCAAAACCAAAGCATAAAACTAGTCCACAAATTAGTTTTATTACAAAATGGTTTCTTCTCTTCATTCTAAATAGGAATAGTGCTTCTCCAAACAGAAGCCAAGCCATAAAAATAAGTCGATAGAAAAATAGTGATGATATTGGGTACATTTTCATGATTGACTTAAAAATTTATTTAAGGAATCCAAAAAAGCTTTTCTCTTTGGATGAGAAATCAAGAGAGCTTTTCCGGCGACAGTAACATCAAATCCATTGACTTTCTGAACATAAGCTAAATTAACCAAGAAACAGGAGTTGCATTTTGCAAAACCCAAGTCTGTAAATTCCTTTGATTCTTCTTTTAGAGATCCATAAGATTGGAAATCTCCTTCGGAGGTGTGGTAGATAAGAATATGATTGTCGACTTCTATATAATAAATATTATTAGCCTCAATCACTCTCTTGTTGCCTTCGGAATTCACCAACACTTTTGTTTTATGATTCTTCTCAATTCTTGATAGGGCATTCTTTATTCTAATTTTGAAGTCCCAATAAGTTATTGGCTTTACACAATAGTCAAAGGCATTAAATTTATATCCATCTATAGCATATTGAGCTAAGTTAGTCATAAAAATAAGGGTAACATTATCATCGATTTTTCGTAAACCTTTACTTGTCTCTAACCCGTTTATTCCTTTCCCTAGTTCAATATCCATAAGAACGAGATCATATTGGCCTTTTTGAAAGCTCAATAAGAAAGCTTCACCAGTATGGAAGAAGGCAAGAGAAAACCTCTTGCCTTCCTCCTTGGCGAACTTGTCAAAGAAACCCTTTAGGGTCTCGCAATCTTTTGGCTGATCTTCTATTACCGCAATTGTTAACATTGACAAACCCTTTCGTATCTAAATTATAGTCTAATATAGGATTGATTGGAATTCTTAGTCGGCTTTGCTGTCAGTGTTAACAGCTTTAGTCTTTTTAGGATTATCCTTATCGACCAAGTCTTTGTGATGAAGAATGATGATTGCCGAAGGATAATTTAATCCACAGGAGATTAAGGAGAAGATAATTACTAAGAAATTTGCAATTCCTATAGACCAATTGCCTTGGATTAATCCTAATTCAGAATTGGCTTTATCAAGACCAGAAATTAGAATTGAACAAGTAAGGATAACACCGCCTAAGAGAATTAAGAAGGCACCAGTAATACCAAAAATGGTTGAACCCTTATCATTTAATTTGCCTAAGAAGGTAAGAATAGTTCCTACAAGGTCTACTAAAATAGCTAGAATTACAACGATGAAGGCAAAAATCAAGAAACCATTGGCATCTGTTCTTTCATTTCCAAAGATTATTTGGAAATCGCTGAGGGATAAAGTATCCTTTTCAACATAAGCTGGAAGAAGGCAAAAAGCAACAACTAAGATAGCAGCCAAAGTGGCCCCACCTTCGAAAATACCTAATTTAATCTTTTCTTTCATTAGTTGGACTCCTTTTTATCTGATTTCGGAGCCATCTTGTCTTTTTTGAGCCAAGTGAAGTAGACGGATAAAACAGCCCATGCTATTAAGGCAACACCTACTACAGCATCAATAGTGATTAAGGTAGGTCTCCACCAAGTACCATCTTTCTTATTAGTAGTCGTAGCTGAACCGATATTTGAATCAATATCTACGCCAGTGGCATTTGCAGTTCTATAAACTGTATCAACATAGGTATAGAGGATATCATGAGCCGATTTTTGAAGAGCTTTAACACTAGTAGCACTGGAGTAATCATTGAAGGTCTTATAAGTTCCGTTAGGATTGAGAGCCATATCGCAGCCAGCACGGATACTTTCATCGACATCATTGACATTACCGCCCTGATAGTAATCAGTAATGCAAGTACCTTTGAATCCCCATTCATTTCTTAGTAAGTCGGTAAGTAAGGCATAGGAACCAGAAGCTCTAACTGAACCAATACGATCAACGGAAATCATACAGGCATTAGCGCCACCGATTTTAACAGCTAATTCCATAGGCTTTGCATAGACTTCACGAAGAGATTGCTCAGTCATCCATTTGAATTGGCCATTACGTCCAGCATCACTATCGTTACCAGCAAAATGCTTTGTATAGCAGTAAACGCCGTTTTCAGTAGCACCTTTGACAGTCCAACCTACAAAGTTACCACACATCACACCATCCTCTGAGAAGTATTCGAAGTTTCTTCCACCTAAAGGAGAACGATGAACATTACATCCAGGAGCATACCAGCCCTGAATATTTAAAGCTTGGCCTTCAGTTCCAATAGCATGTCCCCACTTGTAGGCTTCCTTCCAGTCCCAAGTCTGAGATAAGACATTTGCAGCAGGATATTTGATAGCATGCCCACCTTCACCAGTAGAGACACTGGAGGTGAATCCGGTTCCACCATCACTATCTGTGCATTTAGGCTTTCCAATACTGCTTATAGCAATAGTACCAAAGCCTCCTCCTGCAGAAAGATTACCCATTTCTTCAACACTTAGCTGCTGAACAAGCTTAGTCCACTTTTCATCGTCATAAGCTAATCCCCTTAAATCATTTAAGGTATAAGCTGTTTCAGTACTGTTAGTTACTGGCATCGTATCACTGTCATTGTTGATTGGATCGTGGACTTTAAAGACGTTATCGTTGAATTTCTTTGAACTGGTTCTAATAGCAGTTTCTTTAGGTAAAGTTTCTTTAAAATCAGAACGGCTTAAATATTTGATACCTTGGTTATAATCAGAATCAGCATCATTTCCATCAATAGAGATAGCATAAGTAGCCTGAGGCTCATCAATTTTTGAAGAAGCGCCTGAGGTAGTGTTGGTGTAAGTAGTGAAATGATTCTCTACTTTTGCTCCTGTATCCGGATCAGTATCATATTTATAACCAGTTGTAGGAATATTAATAGCAATACTAGAATCCTTACCATCAATCTTCTTAGGGGTATGAACATCAGTTCTTAAAGAAAGATTATATTTTCCACCTTCTAATTCATAACCCATAAAGCCGTTGTTGTTCTTGTCATAAGTATCATAGGAAGCCATATCAGCTACTCGGCATTTTAGAGTTAATTTTTCTCCTTGACCAGGCTTTAACAATCCGGTCTTTTCGAAGTCGATTAAATTAATTGAACTCTTTTCAATACCACCTTTGGTATAGGGGGACTGATAATAAAGTTCAACTACATCTTTACCGGCCTTGGATCCAGTGTTTTCAACCCAGACTTCGACAGTCACAGTATCAGTAGATTGAATATTGGAGACAGCTGATAAATCGGTATCACCAATCTTTTCACTGACTATGGACCAATCAAAAGTCGTGTAACTTAAGCCATATCCAAATGGATATTGAACGACAGCATCATAGCCGGATTTTTCTTTTCCGTAACTATTCAAAGCCATACCATCCCAATAGCCTTCTGCATCAGCAGTTTCATACCACTTATAACCGACATAAATATCTTCAGCATAATCGGTATATTTACCACCACGTCCTTCATAATTATGGGTAGCTTCATTGCCAACATTTACATATGAAGGAGCAGTTGTTAAATCATAGGCGGATGTATCAACCATTTTTGCAGAGGGATTGGTTCCGCCATTTAAGATATCAACAATTCCTGTTACGCCATAGTATCCTGGGTATCCACAATATAAGGCAGCATCGATTCCGCTGTAATCTAGAAAACCCATTTCCATCGGAGCAGAAGTATTAAAAAGAACAATTACTTTTTCGAAATTCTTAGTAACCTTATTGATCATCAAAGCTTCTTTGTCTGATAGAGAAAGATAATTCCTGCTGGTATCCTGATTACCATTCTCATCATATTGGCACTTAGGTAAATCATCGCCTTCAGTAGCTCTTCTAGACAAGACAATAACGGCAGTGTCAGAGAAACTTTTGGCTTCACTCATTAAGCTTTCAGAATAGAAGTTCTCACCAGGCTCATATAAACGGTAGTAAGTAGAGAATTGGTCGCTATCAGGAGCTCCTTCTCTTCGATAGGAAAGATTGTTGTAAGCACTGCAAAGATCTTCATTAACTTTGAATCCGGCATTACGGAAGCCTTGATATAGGGAGACCTTGTCGACTTCATATCCTCCTTGCGAAGAACCGCCGCCTTGATAGAGGAAGCCATTATCAGAGCCACCCCAGCCAAAGATGTTGATGTTAGAAGACGTTAAAGGAAGACAAGAATTATCATTCTTTAAAAGCACTGAACCATTCTCAGATATTTCAACGGCTAGATCTTTTCCTTGAGACATGGCATTCTTAACTTCATCAGTATCATAGTTGGTCTCACTTTTACTTAAATAGAGATCAATAGTGCCGCCATAATTAAAAGCCACGGCATTTCCGATACCTAAAACAGCTGCTAACATAACAATAGTTGAAAAATTGACAATTGCTGTTGTACGTTTCACGGTTAAACCCTCCTTTAGGGCATATAAAAACTAAATGAAAATATATAGATGATTTTCAAACTAGAAAGGTAGATAAATCAAATTAGGCAGCAGTATAGTTGGTAACAACCATCTTGAAGCAATCGGTATTAGGAAATGAACTTAAAACCTTAATATTGAACTGGTGAACACCAGTAGTGACTCCAGTAGTGGTTCCAAGCTGAACAGTTTTCCAGTTATACCATTGATTAGCATCAGTATGACCAAACTCAGTATATCCAGTAACAAATGGAGTGTTGGAATCCAAATAATAAGCGACATTATCATCTAAAGTCCAAGGATTCTCATATTTAGCAGATACAGAATAGAAAGTTATATCACAGCTTCCTTTAACATCAATCTTAAAAGCTAAAATACTAGGTGCACTAATACAAGCAATGCATTCTCCACCACTTGTAGGAATTGAAGGATCAGGGTCTTCAAAGAAAGAAGAGCAGCCAGTCTGCAATGTGCAACCAGAAGTGTCACAATCTTCAGCCTCAACAAGATAAGGATCATCAATGGCTTTGTTACTATTGATAGTTGCTAAAACATCAATATGTAATTCAGCTGAAGAAGAGGAAGAAGTAGAAGTCTTTTCACTAGTGCTTGAAGTAACTGAAGGATGCTGGAAACTAAAGCCATCATCCTGAGATGAAGTAGTATTTCCACCATTGGAAGAAACAGAATTGTTAGTACTGGTTCCACAACCAGTAATCATTAAGGCAAACATCATAACTAACGGAAGCTTAATAAACATCTTTTTCATATAGATAATCTCCTTTATGTGGGCAAATTTTAGCCCACTTATCGCTAAAGCCTTTGCAATTCTAATTCTATGGTTAACCGCTTACAAGACTTTTTTCGAAATCTTTTGCTTTTATTGCGAAAACTTGATTTTTGGTTTTTTCTAGTAGGAAAACAAGAAAGCAAAAAAATTGTAAAAAATCTAAAAAAACTATGTTTTTTCATAAAAGCATGGCATTGTAAGATTTCGGGTTGGAAAAGAAAGATTACGCAAAATTGATTGAAAGCCCTTCCATTCATTTTCATAATGTTGCTTGCTAAAGCCTTTTCGAAAGGAAAAAATATGAAAAACCGTATTACTAAGACGTTGCTTCCCTTGCTTGCAATTTGTGGATTAGCCATTTCTGGATGTTCACAAAATCAGTCTAATTCGGCCACTTCAAGCAATTCGTCTACTGCTGAGAATTCCACCAGCACTTCTAAAGGAGATACCAGTACTTCCAAGCCGAATACTTCTTCTAGTAGTCAAGAATCAAGCTCTAGCTCTTCCGAGAAAAAGGCTATTACTGTTGCTATTACTGGAGAAAGCAAAATTAAGATTGATGGAACTACTACTTTGACCGCTACCGTTTCTAATGCCAGTGATACTTCAGTTACCTGGTCTTCATTAAATGCTGAAATAGCTACTGTAAATGCCGGAGTTGTCACAGGTGTTAGTGTTGGTGAAGCTACTATTAAAGCTACTTCTAGTGAAGACAACACTAAATTTTCCACCTTCGTTGTTACTGTTATTGATAAATATGATTTCCGCGTTACCGAGAACAAGACTTATATAACTGAGGTCGAAAATCTTGATCTTAGTCAGTTTGTGGTTAGAGGTGATGGCTTAGCTTCTCATCCTACCGCCGAATCCTGTATTGAAGCTTCTGACGAAACTACCTATGGTACCTCTGGTGGAAAATCTATTGGATTTATTGGACAAAACACTATTATTTCTGCTTCTTTTTATTCTGAAAAAGCTTTTGTTTTGACTCCAATGGTTAGAATGGCCGATGCTGGTGCTACTTTTGATGTTGACGCGAACATTGCTTTGACAGTCGATAATTCTTCTGTAGATTCTAACGGGTATAAAACTTTTGGCGGTACTGAATCTAATCAGTATTGGAATTGGAAGGATGTTTCCCTTGATTCTCTTATTGTAGGAGTTGGTGCCCATACCTTTACCTATAAGATTACTGGTAGTCAAGGAATAAATCTTGACTGTTTCAAATTTGCTGTGTCTGATTTTAATGACACTGATAAGTATTATCAGATTGGAGAAAATGGAACAACAATTGCTGAGGCGGAAAACCTTGATTTAACATCATTTGTGGTCAGAGGCGATGTTGCTTCAGTTAAACCTACTGCTCAAGACTGTATTGAAACCTCAGATACTGCAACCTATGGAACCTCAGGTGGGAAATCTCTTGGCTTTATTGGCAATGGCACTGTTTTAAAAGTGAATCTTTTCCTTAAAGATGAAGCCGTAGTTACTCCTGAAGTCAGAATGGCTAGTGCTGATTCCACCTTTAATGTTGATGGTAATAGTACATTCAAGGTCGATGATACAGTTGTTGACAGTAATGGTTACAACGCTTTCGGATCCAACGGCTCTAATACCTACTATAACTGGAAAGACGTCAATTTAGATTCTGTTTCTTTAAATGCCGGATTCCATACCTTTACTTATACTTGCACTGGTTCAGCAATTAATCTTGATGCCTTCAATATTGTCACTACCTATTATGGCGATATTGCTTCATCGGGATACCAGATTAATAAAAACGGAACGACATTAATTGAAGCAGAAGATATAAAAGTAACTAGTGGTTCTTATAAGGCTGAAGTTCCTAGTGGAGATGCTCTTGCTGCTACCTCTGGTGGAAAATCTATTGGAAACGTAGCTGTTGGGACTGTTTTTACTATTAATTTCAATTTAAATGATAAAGCTACCGTTAAATTAGTTGCGGTTATGGCAAAAGCCGAATCGGATTATTCCTTTGATTCTAATGTTGCCATGTCTCTTGATGGAAAAACTCTTACTCCTGAAGCTGTTACTTTTGGCGGTATTGATGGAAACACTTATTGGAATTGGAAGGATGTTGTTATTTCTAATGGTATTTTAGCTTCTGGAATGCATACTCTTACTTTAACCGCTACTAATGTTTTTCCTAATATGGATTGCCTCAAGATCATCACCAATGGTTATGGTAAAACCTTCTATGCTTCTGAATCAAAGACTTATCGTGTTGAAGGTGAGGACGTTGATAAGGCTCATTTAGTTAGTGATGGTGGTTCTTCGTTTACCGAAAGCTCAAATGAAGCTGCAGCAGCCACTTCAGGTCAAAGCTTACTCTGCCATTGTGCAAAGGGAAGCTACTTTGAAATTCCTTTTTCTATCGTTAATGCTGGAAGTATGAATGTTACTTTCCGCCTTTCTAAATATGAGGCTTTAGTAATTGGCGATAACTACAGTGCCTATGTTGATGGAATCAAGGTTTCATGGAGTGATCCTTCTTTTACTTTAGGAAGAGCAGCTGATGGTTCAAATGATTGGCATAATTGGAAACTCTGCACTCTACCCGTTCAATCTTTGACTTCAGGTGACCATACTGTTAAATTCAGCTTTGACGAAAATGGTTGTAATGTTGACTATATTGATTTTGGATTCAACTTCTAGTGTTTTCTCAATCAGATTAATGGCTGGTGTTTAGTAGTTTAAAAAGTTGGTTATCTCCTATTTAAAGGAAATAGCCAATTTTTATTTATTTAAAAATGCCTTGTTTATAAACTTAATTATAAGCAAGGCTTAATTTCAAATTGGTGCGGACGACAGGACTTGAACCTGCATGATTGCTCATGGGATCCTAAGTCTTACGTCATGGCTGTCGTTTACTGTCTTTGGACGGAACTGAACGGAATCTAAGTCCCGAATAAGACTGAATTTCTTCTTTGTCCGCACCCTTTAGACGGAACCGAACGGAACTGAACGGAACCAAGGATGCGGACGAAATGCGGACGGATTGCGGACGGCTAAGTCTCTTTTTGGAGATGCCGTTTTTCGCATAGCCGGGAGATGAGGGTCGATGGTTTTCGAGAACGGCCTCCGTTCCCATGGACATATTAGCAAATACGATGTAACATGACAATGGCAAAAGCCAGTGTTTATCGAATGTTTGTTGCTTTGTCCGCATCATTATTCGTCCGCAGTTTGGCGGAAAAGGAAGGCTTGGGCTGAGAATAGGCGGAACTCAATTCCGACGATTGAAAAGACTTTCTGCCATAAAAGAAGTTTTGCAAGAAAGGCAAGGAACCAAAAATGGATGACCTATCGAAGTCGGGGCCGGGGAAGAAATATAACTTCAAAGTCACCGTCTACCCCCGTCTCAGGCATCCGAAGTTCGACGACGAGGCGATAGCGAGGTTTGCCGATGCCATCTACCCGACGATTATGGAACCCCTAAGGGACCCGACGTTCCAAAGCGAATGCAAGTTGACGGATGCGAGGGACGCCAGGCTCAAAGATGCCCGGAAGTCTATGAACGGCAGCGCCAGGGCGGCCAGGACAAGAAAGCTAATCGCGAAGGTAAGAAGTATGAGACAAAGATCGGGCGAGGAATCGGATAATGAATGGCGCTCATCCCCGGATCCGGCGAAGGCTAGGCTTTCCTCATCGCCTCTTTCGCGAAAAACTCATCGCTGAAACGGATGAAGTCCTCTTCATCTTCCACACTCCCATAGATTAACCCCTTCCTGAACTCCTCCTCTTCATCCTTGGTTTTGCAGCAGGATTTAACGCAGGACTCGACTACCAATTTCATGGCGGCTCTGCCTTTCTTCGTCCCTAAAGGCAGTTGGAAAACCACCGCTGCCGTGATCTGCCCGTATTGGCGTATCTTCTCTTTGGTCATAATGACCTCCTTAATTCGGGAGAATAAAAAGCTCCCTACACTCTTATATAGGGGGCAAAACGCAATTTGATACCTAAAACTTTTAAAAAACTGTTAATTACTACTTTGTAGTAAAAAAATACTTTTTTTGGAATTACTTTATTTCATAAACTTGTAAAAGCGTTAAATGAGTCCATCAAATTAACAAAGTATCTCAATAAAGCAAAATTTGTTTTGATATAATTACTTTGTAATTGTGTTCTTTTAAAATTTAATGAGGGTTCTTAACCTCAGAGAGGTAAAAAATGCCAATTATCATTTGTCCTAAATGCGGACATAGAATTAGTTCAACACTAGGGTATTGTCCTTTTTGCGATAACGATAGCGACCCCGAATCAGAAGATGGTTCGCTTCAGTTTGTAGAACGACCGGGTGGTTATTACGTCTTTGGCCGCAATTCAAACGAAACAGACATAAAGATTCCAGCGTTTTACAACGGAAAACCCGTAATTGGAATTAGCATAGGCGGGTTTCAGGACAACGATTCTATTGAATCAGTAGAATTACCAAAGACAATACGATTCATCGAAAGAAATGCTTTTTATTCTTGCACTAGTCTTAAAAGTGTCTCATTAAACGAAGGCGTTTTATACATAGCC
>ENA-UOOH01001847-UOOH01001847.1-fermentation-metagenome-genome-assembly--contig:-NODE-1847-length-19628-cov-6.658254_pt1 | contig 19628 bp, 10 predicted proteins | sample MGYA00245778_ERZ724025 | MGnify/ENA primary metagenome ERZ724025 (study PRJEB28704, sample SAMN03018313) | fermentation metagenome | biome: anthropogenic terrestrial biome; feature: soil; material... | reverse complement strand
TGGCGAAGATGAAGGAAGTCTTTAAGCCAGCGATGTAATCCATATAGCCGCCACCGGCTTTGCCAGGCTTTGCTACTAAGTCTAAGCAGTTATGATCAACCATGAAGTTGAAGTACTTAGAAGCAACTGGCGAAAGCTCAGAATACATCTTCTTAGCATCATTGACTAATTCGACAGGTGTTCCCTTAGGTGTCGGGTTACCGGTCTTATAGAAGATAGCGTAATCATAGTATTTTGTATCAGCTCCATAGCCAAGTCTTTCTTTCTGGGCTTTGCAGATGCTCTCAGAGAGAGGAACAATGTAATCTAAGATCTTCTTACGGTAGATTTCAGCATCCTTAGGGGTCCAATCAAGTCTTCCCATACGGTCATAGCCTAACTGCAGGAAGTTAGCATAGCCAAGCTTCTTAGCAATCTTTGTTCTGACTTTGACCATGCGGTCGTAGATATCACCGATTTTATCATCATTATCGGCATAGAAAGCCCAAGTCAGTTTGCTGGCTTCGGCTCTTGTGTTTCTATCTAAAGAGTTAGTAAACTTGCCCATCTGAGGAATGGAGTACTTCTGCCCCTTATATTCAATTAGGGCGCCAGAGATTAAATTAACATATTCACTGGTAAGCTTATTCTCTTCGACTAAATCAGGAACAATTTCCGGAGAGAAGGTCTTCATTGATAAAGCCACTTCTTCAAAGTAGAGCTTACCGAACTTCTTTTCTAATTCCGGACGGAACTTGGAATTATAGATATCCTTGTCGACTTGGTTAGAGGCTTCATTGATGGAAGGACCAATCTCATCGAGAAGGTTATTAAGCTCAATGTAAGTAGGATCTTTAGTATTGATAGTATGACGGATGTAGATTAAGGCAAAGACTGTGGATAAGTCATCGGATAAAGTAAAGTATTCTTTAATTGTTTTGATGGCTTCTTCTCCGCTTTTAGCGGAAACTAACTTCGTATCAATGTCTTTTAAGGCAGCAATAATGCTTTCCTTATCAGGCTTATCGAGCTTAACTTCATCTAACTTATCGAATTTCCCATTAAAATGTTGAATCATGAGTGTTTCCTTTCTTGGTTTATTAAACTAATAAGTATTATAAATGATTATTTTAAATTTAGAAGAGAAAAGGCTTGAACGGATAAGAATTAAATATACCTTTTGAAGTTCATTGAAGTATTACTTCAATTGTTACTTCAAAGCTTCAAAACTACTTTAAATGATAGATTTCCGTGTATTTCTTAGTGAGATAGTCAACATAAGGCAAAGCTGAGAACTCTTCTCCGCTGATTTCTTTGATCCAATCCTTAGTATTAAGGAGAGCCGCTTTCTTAAAGACATGATTTTTCATCCAATCAAGGATAGTATCCATATGTCCTTCTAAGAGAGTCTTCTTTAAATCCACATCCTTATCTAAGGCTTTCACATAGATGCAGTTTAAGGCATTTCCTAAAGCATAGGTAGGGAAGTAACCAAAGCCAGAACACCAATGGACATCCTGAAGGACACCTGTCTTATCATCCTTGTTATCGACTCCTAGAATTTCCTTATAGAGTCGGTTCCATTCAGAATTCAGCTTCTTAAAATCACATTTTCCAGCCATAATCTCTCTTTCAAGCTTGTATCTGATGATGATATGAAGTGAATAGGTAAGTTCATCAGCTTCGGTTCTAAGAGGATTGTTCAAATCGACATAATTGACGCCTTCATAGAAGTCATTAATAGATACATCGGACATTTCATCCTTGAAGATTTTTTGGAAGGAAGGATAAATAGCTGTGATGTATTCTTTGCTTCTGCCGATGACATTTTCATAGAATCTTGATACTGATTCATGCTTAGCCATTGATAAGAAGCCTTCCCCTAGATGGTGAGTATAGACTTCCTTAGGAATATTCTGCCCAAATAGAGCATGACCCCCTTCATGGATAATGGAATACATATTTGAGATAAAATTGGTTTCATAGTAATGCGTGGTGACTCTGACATCATTAGGGCCAAATTGCTCGGTGAAAGGATGGATAGTAGTAGAAACAGATCCCCTATCAAAATCAAAGCCATTGAACTTTAAGATTTCTTTAGTGAATTCCTCTTGCTTGCTAAGAGGAACTTTTCTTGTAAGGAAGTCATGACGTGGAGTGTATTTAGCTTCTCTGATTTTTTTAACTAAAGGAACAATTCCTTTTTCTAAGTCGCCAAAGAATTTATCCAAGTCTGTAGTAGTAAAGCCCTCCTCATAATCATCAAAGAGAGTGTTATAAAGATTCTTTTTATCACAGTTCTTTCTTAAGAGAAGGAGCTTCTTATCCATCTTATAGACTTTTTCTAAGGTAGGCTCAAACTCCTTATAGCTGTTGTCTTCCTTAGCTTTAGTCCAGATAATATATGCGTTATTAAATAAGGTGGAAGCCTCTTTTTGAGTTTTGGCATCGACGTATCTATCTTTTTGAATGGACTTATATAATTCTTTTACAAGCCTTTTATCGTAGACACCTAATTTATCGTATTCTTTTTTATATAGCTTAGTCACTAAGCTGATATAGTCCTTGCTCTTGGTTATTTTAAAAGCCTTAGCAGAGAATTCTGACATGTCTCTAGCATCATCACTCATGCCGCCTTTAGGGCAGGCAGTCTCAAAATCATAGTTGATGATCTGACTAGCATGTGAGAAGACTTCTATTTCTTCTAAAAGCTTATATAGTTTCTCTAAATCCTTGTTCATTTCATTTGCCTCACTATAGAAATTATATACCAAAGCCAGTTTAGTTAGTCTTGAAGAAAGAATAATAACTAAGCTTTTGTTAAGAAAGCTCTTAACTAAAAGGGATAGGAAAACCTATTTTTCAAATAAGACCGAACTAGTTTTTCTAAGATAATGAGCAAACGCTTCTTTTGTGTCATTGGCTTTTCCACGGCTTATATAGGCTTTATTACCATCTGATAATTCAATCTCGTTCTTTTCTATTTTCTTAATGTATCTCATATTAACAAGATATCCTTTATGGACACGGACAAAGTCATATTTCTTTAGTTCTTGCTCAATGGAATTCATAGTGATTCGAACATCTAAAGGTTCCGGTTTATCATTCAAATGTATTCTCTGGATGTTTTTAAAACTTTCAACAAAAACAATATTATTTATTTGTAATTTTTGAATCTTGAATTGGGAGTTTGTTTCAATAGTCAAAGACATCTCTTGTGAGATATAAGTCTCAATATAGCTTTGCATAGTTTGCTGAAAATCTTCTTTGAAGTGAGCCTTTCTAATGAAACTGAAAGGTTGAACAGAAAAAGTTTCAAAGACTCTATTTTCAAGATTAGAAACAAAAATTATTACTGGATGAAGCCCACTTTCTCCTATTTTTTTAGCTGTCGAAATGCCATCAAACCCAGGCATATCAATATCTAAAAATAGAAGATTATACGGTTTATTATTGAATTCATTAAGCAGTTTGTTTGGAGTGTAGAAAGTAGAACCATCACTATCTATACCATTGAGAAAAAAGAAAGACTTTACTTGGCTATAGATGGCTTCACAGACCACTTGATCATCATCACAAACGGCAAATAGAATTTTAGCCATGATTCTCCCCTCCGTGTTTCATGTCTAGAAAAGCTTCAGCAATAAAAAATCCATTATCGAATTCATATTCAACATAACCATTATACTTTACGGCTGTTTTTTCAACGATACTGTGTCCTAAGCCATGAGAAGTTGAATCCTTTTTGCTACTCTTAAAAGAAAGAATGTCATCTCTAGTCAATGATTTTAAAACTGGGTTCTTAATTACAGTACAAAAATAGTCTTGCTTTATATTAAAAATACAAGTGATTGGAATATCTAATTGACCAGAAGCTTTAGTGGCTTCAATTGCGTTATCAATTAAGTTACATATTAAGGAACACAAGTCATTTAATTCAAATGGAAGAATTGAAGGAACTTTAGCTATAACAGACAAAGTAACATTCATGGAATGGGCTTTTAAAGTTTCAATGTTGATAATAGTATTTAAATCTTTGTTTCCATAATCAGCCGCCAAGGGAATGTTTGCAATATCAGCACCTGCTTTTCTTAAATATATTTCTAATTCTTTTTCTTTATTCTGCTCAAGCATGGTTTGCATAACAAGATATTGATTTTTGATGTCATGTTTAATATCATGGATTTCTTTTACTGATTGCTTAGTTAAAGTCATAGCTTGTGAATCTGCTTCTAACATTTTCTTTTCAATTCTAAGATTGCTATTATCTTGATTTTGCTTTAAATCTAGATAGATTAAAAAATAAACCAATATTTCTAGAACATAGAAGGCAGATAATGTCGATATAAAATAGATATCACTACTTGCCGAGGCCGCAAATACATAACTAGTGATTCCAATGTAAATACAAACTAAGGTTACGAAGACACTGTTTACTGAAACTACTAAAAAGATGGAATTCCCTGTAATGTTAGAAATTTTTGATATTGAATTAGATTTTACAATGATGGCAAAAGCCCCAATCAGGGAGAATAGACATATTGAAATAAACGCTTTTAAATCCGATGCCATATTTGTGTCATAGAAGAACATTAAAGAGTGCTCTAATTGGGAAACAGTTACTTCCATTCCAAAAAGTGTGGCTATTAAAATCACATTACTTCGCTTATCAAGCTTTGAGAAGATGAGACAGCAAGTAACTAATGATAAAAAATAAGCAATGAAGTAGTTGTAATAGAACAGGGGCTTGCAGTAATAAGCTAACATAAAAAAAGAAAATGTATATGCAGTATAAATAGTAAAACAAGCAGCAATTCTTAAGATGAAGTAGATGATAGATCTAGCTTTTTTCTCAACATTGGTGAATATTAAGGTAAAGGAAAAGGACATTACAAAAAGCTGAATTATGAAGGAAACACTATAGACTATATTAAAAAAATCTGAGATTGCATTCATTTTCTAAATCCTTAAATTAAAATAATTATAACGCATTCATTCTCAATCCACCTTATGCTCTTTATAAGAAGACACTAGATAGAAAGCTAAAAACGCCGCACTTGTAGTACCAGTTATTGACTCTAAAGAAATTAAAACAATTTGCCACCAAGGCATTGATTGTGAAACATTATCTCCTTCTCCTAAGCCATTCATACTATAAGAATAATTGCAAACAACATAGAGAATTCGGTGAGTGGCCTCTCTCATTTTACTAGCAAAAGTAGGAGAATCCTTAAAGCTATCTAAAGCTGAAGAACTTCCACTTCCTAAGAAACAGGAAGTTCCATTTAGAAAGCCATCCTGATAAGTCATATAAGAGGCACCATTAGAAGAAGCCATATCAGTGATAATGTAACCATCGAATCCGAATTCATCTCTTAAAACATTATTTTGAAGACTATTTGAAGCGCCAGCCCATGTTGTTCCAATTCTGTTAAACGAAGACATAGCCGCATGAGAATTACCTTCATCAATAGCTAAAGAATATTCAAAAGGAACCAACATTATCTCTCTGGCTTCTTGCTCATTTAACCAAACAGAGATTCCATTACGGTTGCTTTCTTCCTCATTAAAAGCTAAATGCTTTACATGAGTAATGACACCTTTTCCTTGCAGGCCTTTAATTTCAGCTCTTGAAGTGTAGCCAGTTAAAAGAGGATCTTCAGAAAAATACTCATGGTTTCTTCCACCAAAAGGCGTTCTTTGAATATTTACACCGCTTGCGTAGATTCCAGTTCTATTTGCTGCTAAAACATCCTCGGCAAAAGCATCACCTAATTCTTTAACTAGATTTTCATTAAAAGTACTAGCCCAAATTCCTTCACTGGGGAAAGACGTTCCAGTTTTGGTAGAAGAAATGCCTGTTGGCCCATCGTCTTCACTGGTGGCTGGTTTACTGACTGAAGATAGCGCTGATGTTGAAAATTGAGCCGAAGTTAAAAGCTCGGATTCATCCTCATAAGAGAGTTCATTTAGCAAAGAATCCCATTTAGAATCATCATAAGAAATTTTATTGTTGGTACTTGATTTTAAAGAAGCTAAAGTTAGATTGTTTTCTTCATTATAGGAAGGCATTGTTGTTTCAGTTTCAGTATATTCTTTGTTACTACTTAAATCTGTTATTAGTTGATCATTTAAATTTAAAGAAATAGCTGCTGCTGGATAAGTTCCTTCCCAATTGTTTCTTGAAACATAAGTTATTTTATTTTCGCCTCTATCAGAGCATTTGTTGATGTCTGATTCATCAAACTGATTAGTGATTGCTTTATTGGTATGAGTAGAAATTGAAAAGGTTTTATCATCAAAACTAGGAACGTTAACCGTTTTAACTAAATCAGCTTGCCCTAATTCATCCATACGGTTTGAGGTTGAAGAGGGAGTTTTTCCTTTTTTAGCTAGAAGGTTGTTTGTAGCACTATGAGAATCTTTAGCAGCAATGATCTGATAATCACCATTGTCTAAGATATAAGTTTTGCTTTTGTTGGAATCATAAGATTTAAATTGGCTCTTGTTTACCAGAATGGTTACGGTTTCTTTTGCTAAAGGCTGTAATTCGGATGTCTTGGCATATCCAACTAATTCTACTGAGCTTTTTTCTATGCTATTAGTAATGTCATAATCGGTATAAGGTTTACTAAGAAAAATTTCAACAGTGTTCTTTCCCGAAATAGTCGAAGTATTAGTGACATCTAGAGAAACTTGATAACCATTTTCGGTTTCTTCAATTTGGTAATTGCTATAGGAAAAAGTTGAATAAGATAGGCCATAACCAAAAGGATATGAAACATCATGGGCATAGGAATAATCACTGGTGCTTTCTCTTTGAGTCACATAGTCATAATATCTAGTTTCATAATAGCGATAGCCAACATAGATTCCTTCTACATTTACTCCATAATACTTTTGAGTATCGCTTAGAGAAGAGCTGTTTCCATAGACGCTTGAATAAGTCGTTCCGCTATTGAAGCTCCAACTTTTGGCAGCTGGAGAAGATAGATTATCATTGCACATGGTAGCAGATAATTTTCCACTTGGATTTATTTTTCCGGAAATAATATCAGCTACAGACTGAATTCCATATGATCCAACATTTCCAACCCAAAGAAGAGCATCTACATCAATTCCTTCTTCTTGAATAAAATCCGTTTGAATCATTTGAGATGAATTTAAAATAACGATTATTTTCTTAATATTATTATTTTTCTTCAAAGTTGATAATTCTTTAAGAACATCTTCTTCCTGACTGCTTAAAGATAGATAAGAACCATCTTTAGTTCCGGCATTTTTCATATTAATGTCTTTGCCTTCGCCAGAATCACGCGAAATGGTAACAATCACATTTTGATAATCATTTAAGGTACTTTTAATTTCTTCAGTATAGGAATCCCAACCTGCTTCATTAACTTTGTAATTTTTACCTTTAGTGGTTCTTTTAAATTTTGCTAAATTATTAGAAACAAAGTCCCACATATTTGAATTAACTTTCAAGTCGCTATTTGTTAAAGAATCTTTTAGATTTGCATAACCACTAGTGTTAGCTTGAGAAGAACCTGAAGTAGCATAGTTGAAATTAACTGAACCGTTAAAAAGACAACTGACCTTATCTCCCCTACTTAAAGGAAGAGCTTTATTATCGTTTTTTAATAAAACTGCGCCTTCTCCTTCGACTTGCTCAGATACATCTATCAAATGCGATTTTAAAGAATCTATATCGTTATAATCACGAGTAAAATACTGATTCTTATCATTATTGTTGGAAGAGTTAGTGATGTTTAAGATTTTGTTTATTTGTGCTTTATTTGCTAGAGCCACATCATAGACCGCATATGAAGTTAAGAACAAGGAAAGAGAAGCAACAAACCCAATCTCAAATTTTCTTTTTCTAGTTGACATAATTAGTCTTCTCCTTATTTGTATTATCTTTTAAAACAGAGTTTTCTTTAGTAAGACAGCCACTGATTAAAGAACATATGGCGGATAGTAAAAGAAGAATTGCAGTAGCTAAGAATCCTGCAGAAAGTGAAGAGCCATCAATACTCACTAAGACATTAGCAATGTAATTTACTTGAGAAGTAATAAAATTCAAAAAAGCAAAAAAGAAACAAAACCAAGGAAAGAAATATAAGATTCTGAACTTATTAATAATAATGGGAATAAAGCAAAATACTAAACCAATGATGCAAGAGACTATTACAGTAGTATTTATTTTTAAAGAAAAGTCATTAGTTCCGGTTTTTATGTAAACAATTAGTCCACATAATGCCAACAAAAAAGAAGCAATAATCAAATAATAATTGGCTTTTCTATTTTTAAAAAAGCTTGTGATTGCTTTCATCATCTAAATTTCCTTCCTAGCATAGATTTGAGGTATAAGGAGACCAAGTAAGGCTTGCTTCTGTTGTTAAGTAAAGGCAATCAATCATAGGGGCTTTGCTATCCATACTACCGGCACCGACTTGAGGTGTGTCATCGTTGTTGACAATCAATTTAATGGAATTCTCGCCTGCAACTAAAGTGGTTTTATTTATGTAATATTTTGAGAAAGATCTCTTTTTTTCACTATTCATATCAGTAATGACATCAGTAAAAGAAATATCGTTATAGGTTAAATCAATGCCATTAACTTCAACTAAAAAGTCATCTGATGAAATAGAAATATTATAGAATTCTGCTGAAAGATTAAGCTGGAGATAAACATTAGAAACAGCTTTATCAGAAACGATTTTGTATTCTAGAAAAGCCCCGTTGTAATAAAGATTAGATACATAGTATCCATTGCTAGCATTTGCACCACTATTTCCATTGGCGCAAATTAAACTTTTACCAGTGACGTTTCCTGAATATCCTTGGCCTAGTTTATCACCGCTAGAATTACAAGTTTCATCCGTGTTTGGATCGAGTCCGGTTAGCCGAGTATATTCAGCCTCGAACGTATAGGATTTTACCCAATAAGCATATGCAGAAGTGTTTTCACTTCTTTTTTTCATAAAAGAGAATTCAGTAGTACAACTATTTTCTTCATACCAACCAGAAAAATAATATCCTTCTCTTTCTGGATCACTAGGCTTAGTTACACGACCATTTGTTGAGAAATATTCTGCTTTATAAATGGAAGTGGTTTCTCCTTCATAGTTCCAATAAAAAGTAGCCGTTAAAGCTGAAGAGGAATCTATCCAATTGGCATAGAGGGTAAAAGAACTAGTAACCTTTGCTGAAAAGTTATAGCTAGTTGTGGCTGCTGAATCTAACCACCAACCATTGAAAAAATATCCTGTTCTTAACGGATCAGTGGGCTTTGAAACCAAGCCTTCTTTAGTGACTTTGACAGTGGTTGAACTACTTCCGGTATAGTTATAATCAAAAGTAATGGTGAATTCTTCTTCTTTTTTTGAAGAAGAGGTGGAAGTATCTTGATGAGTTGAAGTGTTTGATGATATATTTTGACCACAACTGAATAGAGCGGAAACAGTTAATCCCATTATTGCTAAAGATTTTAATGTTAATTTTTTCATTTTTATTCCCCCGATTTAATAAAAGATAGGCTAGCCACCATCAAAGGTGGTGGCTAGTCATCAGTTTTTACTTCTTATTCTTCTTGTCTTTGTGTCTTTTAACTCCTAATCCAACTCCTAAAAGGGCAGCAGCACCAATAATTGAAGAGAAGGTAGCAATAGATCCACCGCAGCCCTTGGAAGTGGTGTCATCCGTAGTAGGTGTTGTAGTTTCTGCATTCTTGGTCCAGCCGGCATAGTAAGTGATATCACCATCGATGGGAGCCTGGAAGGAAGCCACAGCAGTGCAGTCACTATCAAGATACCAGCCATTGAAGGTATAGCCTTCTTTAGTAGGTGCAGTCGGAATGGTTGGGGTAGTACCTTTTTCTACAGTTTGAGAAGCAATAGCTGTTCCGCCATTTGTATTAAAATTAACGGTATAAGTAGTAGGTGCAACTGGAGTGGTGGTTCCTTTGACAGTGATAGTTAATGGGTAACTATAGTTTGCTTCAACAATCTGTGAACCAAAGAAACTAGTTGTCGTCTTCTTGGTGTTGATTCCAATGATGGTGGTATAGGTTCCAGCAGTCGTGGGTGTTCCATTGATAGTTCCATCATCAGCTATAGCTAAACCATCAGGTAAAGATCCAGATGCAACTGAGTAAGTGACGGAATCGTATTTACCACCATCTGTAGTAAAGACAGTAGAGTTAATCTTGGTCGTGAAAGTTTGACCAACTTGGGCATTAGTAATGTCATCACCATCCTTATCAAGAGTAAAGGCGGGATTGATATTAAGAGAAAAGTCGGCAGTTTTATTGATGTAACCATCGATATTAGCTTGGATAGTTAAATCATAAATTCCATCTTCAGTGGCAGTGCCAGTGATATCACCAGTTGTAGAATTGAGGGTTAAACCAGCAGGCAAAGTTCCTTTAGTTATGGAATAGATGACACTAGTATCAGAATTCAAATCACTGGCATTGATACCAACATAGAGGCCAGTTGCTTTTTCATATTGGGTAGCTGATAGACTCTTAATCGTATAGTCTAAAGAATAATAGCCATTCTGATTGTTAATGGAATTTGCACGATTGTAGAGTAGATGGGTGGCAGAATTTCTAATGTAATAATACTGGTTAGGAGACTCTTCTAAGGCTCCATCTGTTCCAGTCTTGACCTTAACACCACCCTTATTGCTTCTTAATGAGGCATCCCAAGTTCCACTGGGAGTTTCATTCCACGGTGGAGTACGGAGCTCAATTTCGCAACCGGCTCTATTCATCAAATCAGGACTAGTAATATCAATCCAGCCGATGTAGCCATCAGTATCAAAAGCGCCGGTCCACTTCCATTCCTTCTTACAAATATTAGTTAAGAGATTGTAATTGTTAGTATTAGGAATTCCAGCAATATGGCCATAGCCAACCATGCTAGCCTTGCTGCCACCTTCTTGAAAAGCAATTTGGAAAGACTTGAGTTCATTTTCACGGATTGTTTGTTCATCCATGAATTGGAAGTCAGCTCCACGGTTTGTTTCCTGGTCGTTGAAAGCAAAGTGTTTAGCATAGGCAACAATACCTTTTGACTGAACTCCTTTTATTTCTGAAGCTGCGGTAGTTCCAGAGGCATAGCCATCCTGAGAATAATATTCAAAGTTCCTACCTGAGAAGGCAGAACGATGATAATCCATTCCAGGACCATACCAACCGGTTACTCCAAGGAACATGCAAATATCACCTTTAACTTTACCAACCATTTCAACCAAGTCAGTATTAAGAGTTGCGGTAAGTAAAGGCTCATCAGTCCATTGGAAACTACTACTGATATTGGTAGGGCCATCTGCTTCTATATCAGAAGACTTTCCAACATTAGCCAATTCCGGAGAACCATAACCGCCATATTCAACTACTTTGACAACTTGATCCCAGGTCAACTGGTTCATGAACAAATTCCAAGCTTCGGTTCCAGTTTTTCCATTGATAGCAGAATTAGTAGAGGTGATAGGAGTAGTTCCCTGGTAATCAATACCTTCCATATCCTTAAATTGAATAGCAGCGGTGTTTGTGTCATCAGTTGACTGCGTCCAAGAAGAAGGAATAGTTGAATTATCAATATACCAAGGATAGGATTCTTTATCTTTATAGCCTTCATCCTGATCAAAGCTTTGGAGATAGATCTGGTTGGTATACCAATTCTTTTTGAATGTACGATCACCAGTAGTAGGAGCTTGAGGGAAGGTTCCATCAAAGTCTGATCTAGACATAATCGTCATTGAACTAGAGTCATCAGCCATCATATCTTTAGTTCTTACGGTATTGAAATTGTATTCATGATCGGTTGCAGAGTTATCGTAATCGCCATTGCCAGTGAACTGGTTAGAAACTTTAGCTAATGAATAATCATCTGCTAGCATATGAGCATCATCTTTAAGGTTGAAAGTAAACTGATCGTAAGCATCATTGACATCTTCAATATCAGTTCCACGATTAAAATGAGAGGAATCCATTACTCTGAGAACATACTTGCCTTTATCTAAGGTATAAGCTCCACCATTGTAGTTGGTGTCCCAGCTTGACATATCCTGAACATTTGCAGTAATAGTTATTTCCTGACTTTCACCAGGTTTTAAAATATCGGTTTTTCCATATCCGACCAGAACATGCTCGGCTTTTTCTATTCCACCCTTAGTGTAGGGAGAGTGAGCATAAAGCTGAACTGACTGTTTTCCTTTTACTCCACCGGTGTTTGTGACTCTAACCTTGACAAAAAGTTTATCTATGTTAGCTTTAATGTTGACATTGTTGCTTAGGTCTGCACCAGAAACATCCTGACCATCGGTAAGATTATTGCTGTAGTTGGAATCAGAATAGACACCAGTTATGTTCATTGAGAAAGTGGAGTAACTTAAGCCATATCCATAAGGATAGGTAACGTTTTTCTTATACCAAGATTCTCCATCAATGGCATTACTATCATAAAGGTCAGCATATTTTGTCTCATAGTATTTATAGCCAGTATAGATACCTTCTTCATAATCAATGGAATAGTAACTTTCTGAGAAGGTACCGCCATTATAAGATTTTGCATTATCGAAAGAAGTATCATAAGGATAATCATTTGGATCGGTTGAAGCACTAGTGGTGTTAGATTTTGTTCTCTTTTCGGGATCCAACATAGTAGCACCAGTCCCGGTTTGAGAATTGTCTCCAAAGTTGTACCAAGTAGGATCAACGGTATGATCGGCATCCCATTCGTCTTGTAATCTTCCAGAAGGGTTTACTTCACCATTAAGGATTTCACCTAAAGCAAAGATACCACTCTTGCCAGGACGAGAAATATCAATGATGGCATTAATCTGCGGGTCATTATTTAATTGTCCAACTTCCATTGCATTAGAAGTATTAAGAACAACAACAATGTGTTTAAAACCAACTGATTTTACAAAGCTTACTAAATCTTCTTCAGAATCAGTTAGCATTAAAGAATGCTTATAGGTTTTAGTGGTAATGTTCCCCGCTTCATCAGTGGTTGTTTTCTTAAGAAGAGCCTTATGGGTATCGTCATCACCAACTGTTTCGTTAGTAACAGTTGCTTGATCACTTCCTTCACCTCCAGCTCTAGAAAGCACAACGAAAGCTGCATCATTGTAGAGATCTAAAGAATCGGTAACCTTACCAGAAAAATCGGTAATTTCTGAACCAATAGACGAAGAATCAGCTTTATAAAGCTTTTCTAGTGTAGGATTAACCTTAAAACCGGACTTTCTTAAAGATTCAGGAACGCTTTCAGTATCAACGGCTGCACCCATATCGAAAGCCCCACCGGTGGCTGAACCGCCGACAATGGCATCACTTCTAACACCAAAGACAGACACTCTTTCATTTCCATTGAAAGGTAAAGAGCCATCGTTCTTTAAAAGAATCGTACCTTCTTCTGCAACTTCCTTGTTTAGAACACCAGCTTCATTCAAACATTCTTCATAGGTGTTGTAGTCGGTGTGAAAACCTTCTTTCTTATCTCCCCATGATTGCAAATTTCCTGACAAAGATGAATTCTGCAATCCAAGAAGAGAGACGATGGCAAATGTGATTACTGTTGCAATTGACTTTCCTTTGTTTCTCATTTTTCCTCCAACTAGGTTCAGGCCTGAACTCGTTTGGTACAATTTTAAAACTTCTTGTAAAGGGCTTTCATTTTCATTGATAACTTGTTTTGACTTTGTGACTAAGTACCTAAAAAATGACAAAAGGGAGGAAATCAAGGACGAAATGCTTTTCATTTATTGGAGAAAGTCAATATTTATTTTTTTTGCAAAAACAAAAGCACTAATTTTAATGGATAATTCTAAATTCCTAACTTAATAAAAAAAGACAACCGTTTTTTATTAAATGGTTGTCTTTTGTCTTTGAAATTAATGAAAATGCTTATTTAAAGCTTTATACTTAATCTAATTATGAATGAAAATAAGAAACTGAGCATTGATATGCTCTCTCAGGCAACTAGCGTAAAAGCTCAGGGAGTAGGCAGTGTCTATATCGAACAGACTAGGCTTATAGAAGAATTAGGCAAAGATGATTTTACTGTCTATCACAACAAGCATAGCCATAAGTATGATCTTTACCATGTTCATTCCGTTAATCCTCAGTATTATGAATTAATGAAGAGCAAGAAGAACATCTCTATTTGTTTTGTCCATTTCCTTCCTGATACTTTAGAAGGATCAATCAGACTTCCTAAGTTAGCTTTTAGAATCTTTAAGAAATATGTGACTTCTTTCTATAAGGCAGCTAAAGAGATTGTTGTTGTCAATCCCGCTTTCATTCCCGACTTAGTAAAATTTGGTATCAAGAAAGAAAACATAACTTATATTCCTAACTTTGTTTCTAAAGAGGATTTCTATAAAGTCTCTGAAGAAAAGAAGAAAGAATTCAGAACTAAGTATCAGATACCTGCTGATAAGTTTGTTGTCTTAGGGGTCGGACAGGTACAGACAAGAAAAGGTATTCTTGATTTTATCGATATCAGTAAAAGAAATCCGGATATGTATTTCATTTGGGCTGGTGGCTTCTCTTTTGGAAACATCACAGAAGGCTATAGCCAGCTGAAAAAAGAAGTTGAGACTAAAAGAGCCAACTTAAAATTCCTAGGTATTAGGGAAAGAAAAGAAATGCAGGAAATCTATAACGCCTCTGATTGTTTCCTTTTACCTTCCTATAATGAGCTATTTCCGATGGCTTTATTAGAGAACTGCAACATTGGTAATCCTTATGTAGTCAGAGACTTGGACTTATATAAAGACATCTTAATAGGCGACTATCCTAAAGCTAAAGACAATGAAGAAATCTCTTTGATTCTAAGAAAGATCAAAGATGACTCAGATTACTTTAAGAAGACTAGTGCATTATCTCAAGAAATGGCTATGAAATACTCTCGTGAGAACGTTTATTTGATGTGGAGAGATTACTATCAGAGAATCTATCAGAAGTATCATGGTATTGTTAGAAAAAAGAAGTAGAACATAAAAGGTTGCTTTCTTTCTTTTTATTATTTAAATACGTAATTGAATTTAGAAAACCCCTTACGGGAAATCCTTTTCGATTTCTAAAAAGACAATTATAAGCGATTTTTGTTGATTCTTTTTCAGTATTTTCTTTCTTCCCTTGCTCTTTGGTTATGTTAAAATAAACAAGATTTATATATTTAATAAATAGAAAGAGGACAAACAAATGTCAAAAGAAGTGTTTACACTCGACTTCTACGGAAAGAAACTCCAAGTCGAGAGTGGCGAAATCTCTAAGCAGGCTGATGGTAGCTGCTTTGTGAGATTCAACGACACCGCCGTCTTATGTGCTGTCTGCGGTGCTAAAGAAGCTAAGTTAGGTCAGGATTTCTTCCCTCTTACTGTCAACTATTTTGAAAGACAGTATGCTGCAGGTAAGATTCCGGGATCGTTCTTAAGAAGAGAAGGAAGACAATCAACTCAGGAGACTTTGGTTTCCCGTTTAATTGATAGACCTATCCGTCCGATGTTCCCTGATGGATATGTCAACGAGACTCAGATTACGGCTACTGTCATGTCCTGTGATCCTGATGCTTCTCCGAGTATGGCTGCTATGTTTGGCTCATCTTTAGCTCTTTGCATCTCTGATATTCCGTTTGATGAACCGATTGCTGGCGTTGTTGTCGGCAGAGTCGATGGACAGTTTATTATTGATCCGACGGTTGAGCAGGCTAGTAAGTCTGATATTAACCTTACTGTAGCTGGCACTGAAGCTGCAATCAATATGGTTGAAGCTGGTGCTGCTGAAGTTTCCGAAGAGGATATGCTTAACGCTATCATGTTCGGACATGAAGCTATCAAGAAGCTTTGCCAGTTTGAGAAGGAAATTGTTGCTAAGATTGGCAAACCTAAACGTCCTTTAAACATCTACAAGATTGATGAGACCTTCGCTGCCAATTGCCGTAACTATGTTGCTCCTGGTCAGAGTGAGACTACTGAAAACAGAATCATCAAGGCTGTTTCTATCTTCGACAAGCTCGAAAGACAGAACACCATTGATGCTTTAGAGAAAGAAGTCATCGATATTGTTGATCAGAAGGACTATAAGACCACTCAGCTACACGATATTGCTGTCAGTGAAGCTAAGGAAGTCTTAGAGACCGTAGTCAGAAACGAAGTCAGAAGACTTATTACTGTTGATAAAATTAGACCTGATGGCAGAAAGATTGATGAAATCAGACCTCTCGATGCTCAGGTTCATATTCTCCCCCGTGCCCATGGCTCTGCTATGTTCACCCGTGGACAGACTCAGGTTATTTCAGCCTGCACTTTAGGTTCGCTTGATGATGCTCAGATTTTAGACAATATCACTGGTGATACTACTAAGAGATGGATGCATCATTACAACTTCCCGCCTTATTCAGTTGGTGAGCTTGGCCGTATGGGTACTCCTGGCCGTCGTGAAATCGGTCATGGTGCTTTAGGCGAAAGAGCTCTTTCTTATGTTATTCCTTCTGAGGATGAGTTCCCTTATACCATTCGCTGCGTCGCTGATGTCTGCGAATCAAATGGTTCTTCTTCTCAGGCTTCTATCTGTGCTTCCTGCATGGCTTTGATGGATGCTGGTGTTCCGATTAAGGCTCCTGTTTCCGGTATTGCTATGGGATTAATTACTTCTGGACCTTTAGATGGCAAGCATCCTTACACTATTCTTACTGATATTCAGGGTATGGAAGACCATCTCGGAGATATGGATTTCAAGGTTGCTGGAACTCCTAATGGTATCACTGCCTTACAGATGGATATCAAGATCCGTGGTATTACCCGTGATGTCTTAGCTGAGGCTTTAGCTCAGTCTAAGCCTGCCAGAAAGCAGATCTTAGCTGTCATGCTTAAGGCTATCCCTGAGCCGAGAAAAGAATTATCTGACTATGCTCTCAAGATGAAGAGATTCAACATTATTCCTGATAAGATCAGAGAAGTCATTGGTTCTCAGGGCAAGGTCATTAACGGCATTGTCAAGGATTGCAACAATGATGTCAAGATTGATATCAACGATGATGGCAGAGTAATTCTCTATTCTGTCCATAAGGATATGATTGAGAAGGCCTATGATGAAATCATGGGCATTGCTAAGGTTCCGGCCGTTGGTGAAGTCTATGATGGCAAGGTTGTCAGAGTTGAGACCTATGGTGCCTTTGTTAGACTTTATGGCAACACTGATGCCTTATGCCACATTTCCAAGCTTGGTTGGAATCGTGTCGAGAAGGTCGAAGATGTCTGCAAATTAGGTGATACCCTTAAGGTTATTATCACCGGTATTGATGCCCAGGGCAGAATCGATGTTTCTCACCGTGATTTACTCACTAAACCTGAAGGCTATGTTGAACAGCCTGAACGTCCTCGCTTCAGCCATCCTAACAATAAATTCCATCACTAAATTAAGTTAGTAAATAAACCCATCGGCTCAATACCGATGGTTTTTTTCTATTTTCATTTTGGAATTAGATAGTTTCCTAGTATAATTAGAGTAAGCGGGAACAACTATGATAAAGAAAAAGATAGTTTTAGCTTTGATGACTGGTACTGCGGTTTTATCATTGACTGGGTGCCAAAAATATTCGAAGGGAACGATTTATTTTGCCTTAGGCAAAGGTGAGACTTTCCCAACTGATTTTGGTCACAATACTACTTGGGATGATAGTGGTAATCCAACCTACTCTTTTTTGACTGGTCAAGCTAATACTCCGGTTGCTGTCGATATTCCTGACCCCTCTAAAGAAAACTATTATTTTGTCGGCTGGAGAGAAAAGAAAGCTTCTGGTGCTTATACAAGCATCAAGAAATATATTGATGACGAAGGCAAATCCTGCTATTACTATCCTTATGGAAGTACTACCTTCTATCCATTATTTGAACCGCTTTTTAAGATTTCCTTTGATCTTACTGATGCTAAAGATAGCAATGGTGTCTTAGTAGACCCTAAACTTACTACTTCTTCTAATTCTTATGTGGATGGTGTCTTGAATGGCTATTCCACAATGGAAATACCATCAACGGACTATTTGCCTACTGCTACAGGCGATCATCTTAGCTTCCAGTATTGGTACACCAAATACCCTTTGACTTCTACTACTGATGCCGATGGCATTACTCACTATGGATTAGATACCACAAGCGCTGAAGGAACTTATCAGTTCTCAACTTCTTTTGGCTCTAATTCTATGTGCTTCCCGACAAGTGATGATTCGACTTTGACTTTATATGCTAAGTGGACTGAAGATCCTACTGTTACTATCCACTTCAATCTGGATGGAATCACTGATGATTCCTTCCTAGCCTGGAAGGATACTACTAATGCCAAATATGAAACTCTTCAGAAACAGATTGAAGGCTTAATGAAGAAAAAACTAGGCACCACTTTCTTTGATGCCAATAGCGGTAAAGGACCTTATTACTATCAGGTTGATACCAATAGCGATGGCATCTATGAAACCGATAAACGCTTTGCCGGCTACTATCTTGATTCCGACTTTAAGAAGCAGTTTAACCTGACTAGTTCTATCGGTTCAACTAGCATTGATCTATACCTTAAATGGAATAGTCATGTTACTGTCACCTTAGACTACAATGGCGGAAAACTTAACGACAAAACAACTGAAACCTTTGGCTATTATGAAGGAGATGTTTTAGGCGATGACTTCTATACTAACCATATTCCTGTTAAAGCCAACGCTTCTTTCACTGGCTGGACTAATTCAGGTACTGCTTTTAATATGTCTACCGCTGTCTTAAGTGCTACGGATATCACTTTAAAGGCTAACTATGATGATTATCCGACTCTTAATTTGGTCTATAGTTATCCTTCTTCTTATCCTGAAGCTAGTAAAGTAGCTAATCCTGCTTCTGTTCAGCTTAAGGCTGGCACTTCACTTACTGATAAATTGGCTACCTTCCGCTCAGGTATCGTAGATGAGCAGCTCTATGCTGGTAAATTCACTGATCAGAACAATACTGATTTCACTTATTTCTTTATGCCAAATTCCGATACTACTATCACTTTAAACTTAGGCTATAAGCTAAAACTGACTTTCACTTATTATTCAGCTGCCTCTACTTCAATAACTGGAGCCAGTGATGTAATCAAGTATGTTGGACCTGATGATTTATTAAATGATTCCTCTGATTCCTTAACTAGTATTAAGACACTGACTGTTGGAACTGATACTTATACCTTTGGAGGCTTCTATTCTGATGCAGCTTTGACCACTTTGGCTTTCCCAATACAAGGCTCTTCCTCGGCTACTCAGCCCTCTAAAACCATCTATGTGAAGATGACTCTCTAATTGATTTTTAATCTTCTCCTTCTTATTTATATTTGAATATATATTTATATTTACTATAATGGTTGTTGCCAATCTCGTTTTGATTGGAAAAAATAATATAATAGACTCGTTTATGAAGCCTATGAAAGAGAGATTATCATGAGTTTAACTGCAGGTATTGTCGGCTTACCTAATGTCGGAAAATCTACTTTGTTCAACGCTATCACCAATAGTAATGTTTTGGCTGAAAACTACCCATTTGCGACTATTCAGCCCAATACCGGTATTGTTGAAGTCAAAGATCCTCGTTTTGATGAACTAGTTAAGATC
>ENA-UOOH01001841-UOOH01001841.1-fermentation-metagenome-genome-assembly--contig:-NODE-1841-length-19697-cov-6.303126_pt1 | contig 19697 bp, 19 predicted proteins | sample MGYA00245778_ERZ724025 | MGnify/ENA primary metagenome ERZ724025 (study PRJEB28704, sample SAMN03018313) | fermentation metagenome | biome: anthropogenic terrestrial biome; feature: soil; material... | reverse complement strand
GCCACGTGCCCGGGCATGCAGCCAACCGCGCTCAGCCACGCAAACACGCAAAGGATGACCCTAACGAGGTCCTGACGGATCTGCGAAGAGGTGTTGCGCAAGATAGGCCTGTGGTACAGCTGCTTCGACGGCAAAGGCATTGATTGGGAGTCGATTAGGCAGCCGTACCTTGACCGTGTAGCCGATGCAGAAGGCAAGCCCATCGTGGCCCAGATCGCGCCCGGATCGGACGCTGAAGCGAAGGGCGTTCTGCATGGCCTTTTGGGACCTGCCCATGTAATCGACACATCGCCAAGAAAGCGTCTACAATATCGACACCTAGAGTTTGCCAGCAGCCCCACAGCCCATCTTTGCATGCGCAATGCCAAGCGTTCACTGCCGGGTTGCTTGCCCATGGCGCGGTGACTGTCGATATGCGGAGCATTTTGTCGCCGGAATGCACGACTCGGGGCGGGCTATCACTATCGGGCACACTACGGCCGGTTCCAGCGGCACTCCCGTTCGTCTGGAAGCCGCTGGTTTCGAGTTCCAGGTGTCCAGATGGCGGGAGTACCGCGCCGATGGTTCGCTGATCGAAGGGCACGGTGTGCCGGCGGACATCGTTGTCCGGCCCACCATCGCCGGCATCGCCGGCGGCGTCGACACGGTACTCGCAGTCGCCCTGGACTACCTCCGGTCGCGCTGAGGCGGCAGACTGCGCCTCAGCCTACACGAGGCCTGCGTCTATCTTTAGCGCCTTTTCAAGAGCACGGTTGATCTCGCGTCGAACTGTGTCGGTGATCACGTTCCCTCCCTTCTCGATTGCCTTGAGGGCGCTGGCGACCGCCTCGGCTGATGGTGTGCCGGGGTAGTCTGTGGTGTACGCCTTCAGTTCGTCGACCACATCTGCCCGGACGCGCTTCGTGTCGTAGTCGAAGTGGGGAGTGTTGCTAGTCCCCAGGAGAAGACCGGAGAGCGCCCGCTTGAAGTGGGTTCTGGCATCGTCTGCGAACACCGAGTCTGGATACTTCGCGAGGTATGCATCCCAGGCTGCGACGCGGCTGCCCAGCTCACTGAGGGGCACTACGATGGCTGCATCGTACTGCCAGCGCTCGTTGCGCTCGCGGTCATCCAGACTAACGAAGTCGGCGGCGGCGGGAGGCAGGAGCGGCCCGAACTGCTCGGTGCTGAAGCCTGCGCGCGGAGCGACTGTCCACATGCCCTCTCCATCGTAGACTGCGTTGAGTCCGGCTTTCCTGTAATCGTCTGATGCGTTGAGCCTGGATGCGAGTTCGGGAAGACGCTCGTATGCTGCGGATGCCTCGTCGGCCTCCCCAGGCTGCGGCGCGTCTGCAAGACCTGCTCGCTGCTCCAAGGACATGCCTTCTCGTGCGGCGAGGGCAACGTGGAACTGCCTGAACTCGCGGAAAGCCGCCTGGCGGATGTACGGCGGGGCAAGCTTGAACCGGGCCTCGTACTCCGCTGCAGCTTTCTCAACCGCCGCGGCGGGCTGCGACTTGTCGAATGACCCGATGTACTGTCCATACGCGTCGGTGGTGAACAGCGGGGTCACATCCACGGCAGCGATCGCCAACTGCCGACCGGTCCATCGCCATACGGTCCTGACCGCCCCGATGGAGTTGGCATGGGCCACGGCCCACACCTTCTGGTATGTCACCAACTCATTCTGGCCTGTAGTGCGAATAGGAACGACTTCGACCGCGCCCACATCGTTGATATTCACGTCGAGGGGTCGCACGAGCTTGCCGGACTTTGAGTATATGCCGTTGCAGTAGTCGAGTTCGGGGTCGGTATCTGAGCCTGGTCCGGCGAGCCCCAGGGTGAACCTACTCTTCCGCTCAGGATCGATCACCTCGACCATGAAGTGGTCGAGCGGATTTGCCTGAAGCTCAGCGCCGCGTGCCAGGGTATCAGGATCGATGATGTGGCGAGCCTTGCCTCCTGCGAATGATATGACGAATGGGTTGGTGATCCCTCCGGATCCGCCAGTGGGAATGGCAACCACTATATCGATGGCGTTGTCGCCATCGATGCGCCCGACGAAGAGCGTGCCCGGGTATCCGGCGCTTCTCTCGCCAAGGGCCATGGTGATCTGCTCGCCGGTGGCCCCGTCGTTGACAACGATGTCGTGCGTTGTGCAGAAGAGGCCTTCATCACTGTATGGATGGCCCACAAGGAGAATGGAGTCGTCGATGCCATCGCCTGTGACATCGGCTTGAGCACGGACGTGGACCCGGTCGAACGCCGGCAACGTGCGCGCGGCTTGCGCCGTGAGCGGAAGCAATGCCGCGACCGCTGTGACTGTGATGACTATGATAGCTCCTGCGGCTTTGATCGCGGTCGGCCTTGATGATGCAGCCGACCGGTCCGGTGTCCGCAATCGCGTATCTCGCGTCTGCATTGTATGCACTCCTGTTGGGAACCGATTTTGGGGCACGAGCTGCCCACAAAATGATTGTATCAGGTGTTTGGCCGGTTTCGGGCAGGTAGTATCTGGACGCAATTCCCATACCCTCGACGCACCCACACTGCTTGCCGGGTTCATCTTGTGGGTAATCGCGGGTGTGTTCCGCTGCGGAAGCTACCTCCAAAGCGAATACGATGCGACAAGGACGCGTCTGCAGGGATGCGGCATCGGAAAGGAGAATGAGTAGCGTAGGGATGACTGACTACGCAGTCATCGGCTACACCTACGAAGGCAAAGACTTGGAGGCGTTTTTATGTTCAGAATCAGTGACCACAGGGCCGTCAAATCGCTGGCATTATCCATCATTCTTCTACTGTTGGCCATGGCGGTCGCGGGGTGCAACGGGGGCAGGTCCACCACGGCGATGGGCACCGTTGTTGCAGTTCCGCCTGGAGAGGCTGAAGCAGTGTCAGTTTACGATGCGAAGGTGACGATGGACGGCAGGAGTGCGAAGACTGGCTACGATGGCAAATTCCTGCTTGGTGTGGCTGCAACCGGCAGGAACAAGGTTACGGTGACCAAATCTGGCTACCAGGACTACGTTGGGACGGTAAGCGTATCGGCTGATGGGACCATCGCAGAGCCCGTTCAGATCCAGGCTCTCACTGGAGAGAACCGGTGTGCTGTGAAAGCTGTGAGGGGGCTAGGCTCCAGGGACTTGTCAGACGTGGTCAGCTTGGTGCAGGACGCGATGATGGAGCAACTCGGAGACTCCACTGAGGTTTTCGGTGTTGCACTGAGGTTGGTGCTCGAGGATGAGGACGGAGTTCAGTATACGGCGGGGACAGAGATGTCGCTGAAATGGGATGGGACGAAGCTTACATACACCGCGGCAGGAGACATATGGTTCATGGGGGTGGAGACCAACAAGACCTACACCTTCACAGGCACAGCCGTAGTTGTCAGCGAGCCGGCGGGCCTGCGTGTCACGGCTGATTTCGCGACTACGCTCCCGACCGTGACAATCGAACAAGGCAAGGCTACTATCGAAATCCCATTCGACCTGCAGCTGGACGTAAGCGTATCCATCGAGAAGTAGCTTTCTCGGTGCTGATCGGTCGGGGTTGCTCTTGGGGCGCCTTCTGCGCGGGTGCCGCCGCAACTTGATCGAGCATACTACCATTATGAAAGGAGGCATTCTGATGCTCAGCCAAAGACTGGTATCGGAACTGAACCGTCAGATCAACTACGAGCTATACTCGGCATATCTGTACACTGCGATGGAGACCTACTTTCTCGACAGGGGCCTTGAGGGTTTCGCGAATTTCTTCAAGGTACAGACTCAGGAAGAGCTGGCGCACGCTCGGATATTCTTCCAGTACATCTACCGCAAGAATGGCCGCGTCACGCTGGACGCCATCGACAAACCGGAGGCTAACTTCACCAGTATCCTGGATGTGTTCGAGAAGGCTCTCGCGCACGAGAAGTTCGTAACCAGCAGGATCTACAAATTGGTCGACATCGCGATCGAGGAGAGGGAACATGCCACTAACAGCTTCCTGAGGTGGTTTGTGGACGAACAGGTGGAGGAGGAGGAGTCGTTCCAGGGTCTAGTGGACAGGCTCAATCTCATGGGCGATAAGCCGAGCAACCTGTTTATGATCGATGCCGAGCTGGCGCAGAGGGTGTTCACCCTTCCCGCGCCTCTCGCGCCGACTGGGCCGGCTCAGTAGAGCCCACCGGGAACGGCAGCTGACCAGGCCCGAGGCCGACCGGCGTTCCGGATCTGCGCAACTTCAATGCGGAAGCGCCCCCATTCTGTGCAAGCTTGGGGGCGCTTTGCGATGCATCCTCCGGGGGACGGGCGACCTGCGCGAACCGATTCTCTGAAGAGGCATGGGGCTTCGCAGGATAAACGGCACGTGAGTCGAATTGATACGCCAAGTTTTTTCATAGGCTGTCACTAAACGCATCGTGTTGCACAGAGAGGGGCGATGCCGTGCAGGATTGACAGGAGCCGGTCGTTGGATAGGCAAAGCGCGGGCCGAAAGAGAAGAGTACCCAAGGAAGTGAGGTCTGGAAAGCATGGAGTTTGGTTGGTGGACCATTGTGCCGCCGCTAGTGGCGATCACGCTGGCGCTCGTCACGAAGAAGGTCATAGTGTCGCTGGGAATCGGCATCCTGTCAGGCGCGCTGATTGCATCGCATTTCAGCATCGTCGGCATGTTCACCATCGCGGCAACGACCTTTTGGGAGAAGATCACCGACATGTGGAACGTCTCCATCCTGATCTTTCTGGTTAGCTTGGGCGTCCTTACGTATCTGGTGACTATCGCCGGAGGCGCCAAGGCCTATGGGGACTGGGCCACCAAGCGCATCAAGACTCGTCCCGGCGCGCAGCTTGCAAGTCTGCTGCTGGGAATCTTGATCTTCATCGACGACTACTTCAACTGCCTCACAGTCGGCACGGTCATGATTCCCGTGACCGACAGGCACCGTGTTTCACGTGCAAAGCTTGCCTACATTATCGATGCAACGGCTGCGCCAGTATGTGTAGTCGCCCCTGTGTCTAGTTGGGTTGTGACCATCATGTCCACAATGGGCGACAAGTTTAGGGCCTCAGGCATCGAGATGGAACCGTTCATCGCATTCGTGCGAACGCTTCCTCTCAACCTCTATGCTTGGCTGACTCTGGCGATGGTTGCAGTTGTAGCCCTCTTTGAGCTTGACTTCGGGCCGATGCAGAGGTTCGAGCGGGAGGCCAGAACTACAGGCAATGTCAACGCCGCGCAACCTGCGGGCGCTGCGAGGCGTCAGCCGGCGATCAGCCCTAAGGGAACGGTATGGGATTTGCTTGTTCCGGTCATAGGGCTCATCGTCTTCGCCATCCTGATGATGGCCTATACCGGCGGCTACTGGTCGGGAGAGGAGATGTCTTTCCTTGACGCGATCAAGAACACCGACTCGGCTACGGCCCTCATGTACGCGGGTTTCCTCGGCCTTGCTCTGACCCTCGTGGTCGTGCTGCCAAGGGGCGTGGTACCGGTCAGCCGGATTCCTGAGGCAATATGGGGCGGGTTCCTGTCCATGCTGCCCGCCATCATAATCCTCATATTCGCCTGGACGATCGGCGGCGTCATCGGCCAGCTGGGTACTGGCGAATTCCTTGCTCATCAGGTGGGGGTGCACCTGAATCCCGGGTGGTACCCTGTGATCATGTTCCTGTTGGCCTGCCTGATCGCGTTCTCAACAGGCACCAGCTGGGGCACGTTCGCGATCATGGTGCCTATTGCCATCGACTTCGCCGTGCTTCTAGCGCCTGAGATCATGCTGGGCATGATCGGAGCGGCGCTGGCCGGGGCGGTGTACGGCGATCACTGCTCACCCATATCCGACACGACCATTCTCAGTTCCACCGGCGCGCAGTGCAACCACATAGACCACGTGTCTACGCAGCTGCCATATGCTACAGCGACCGCAGTCGCGGTGGCAGTGGGCTACATCTTTTACGGGTTCTTCGCGCGTACCGGAGCTTCCACCGCCCTGACGGCGACCTTGACGTTGCTGGTGGCGGCAGCAGCACTCTATCTGATCATCAGAGTGCTGCACGCCCGGTCGCTCAGGCAGGAGACCTCTTCCGGGCGGGTTGTGGGAAAGTAACGCCAATGCCGAGTCTTTTGGAGGGCGTTGGCGACAGCACAGTGACCAATGAACGGACGGGCGGGGCGAAATCCCCGCTCGTTCGGGTGTACTGGGCTTTCGCGGTCGATTGCAGTGGGTCGCGCTCCTTGTGGACAGCCTGCTCTGACGGTAGAATGGGATGAGCGGCAATACACGGAGCGCCCTGCGCCCTGCGACCCGTGTCTGAAAGGGGATACCCACATGGCGCGATTCGGAATACATCTTTCCATATCAGGCGGGGTGGCTAACGCAGCGGCGCGCGCCCGGGAACTTGGCTGCGATGCATCTCAAATATTCAGCCGTAATCCCCGTACGCTCAAGGCCAAGCCCCTGGACTCTGACGATGTGAGCGCCTTCCGGGCGGCCGTCAGCGAGTCGGGGCTACACCCGGTCGTGGTACATGTCAATTACCTCATCAACGTGGCCAGCCCCAAGAATGACACATATCAGCGTTCGGTGGATGCTCTCACAGACGAGCTCGTTCGTGCCGATATTCTCGGGGCGGAACTGGTGGTGATGCACCCTGGCAACCACGTGGGAAGCGGAGTCGAAGCGGGAACCATGCGGATCGCCGCTGCCATCGACCGCGCCTACGAAGCCACCGGCGCCAAGGCGCGCCTGTGTCTGGAGAACATGGCGGGTGCCGGCACCGAGCTGGGCACGAGTTTCGTGGAACTGAGCATGATCATCGATGCGGCTCGGTGCGGACCAGGCCTAGGCGTGTGCTTTGACACCTGTCACGCGTACGGAGCGGGCTACGATGTCGCAACCGCTCGTGGGCTCGAGGCGGCGCTGGCAGAGGCCGAGAGCGCCGTGGGCATAGATCGTATCGTGATGGTCCACGCCAACGACTCCAGGGGGCAGCTCGGCGCGCGCAAGGATCGGCACGAGCACATCGGAGAGGGCATGATCGGCCTGGCGGGTTTCCGAAACATCCTCGCCCGTCCGGAGCTGGCCAATCTCCCTTTCATATTGGAAACGCCCGTGGACTCCCCCGAAGACCAGGCGCGCGACCTAGCGGCCCTCAGGTCGTGCGCGCCGCAGCTTGAGCAGCAGCAGTTGACAGTTGAAGGCTAGCAGGGAGGAACAGAGTTGACTTCTGAACCGGTCGGGGCGATCGCCAACTACATCTCGCCAGAGGCCGCCAACGCGTTGCGACGCGAGATCGAGCAGGTCGAGGGCGCGGAGGTCTTTGCTGTAGGGCGATGCGACTCGAACTACGTGGTGTGCGATCTTTCGGTGCTGGCCCGAGGGAATATGGGCGCTGCCCCGGTGGTCGACCCCACTGTCATCCGCGGACAGGTGGTCATACACAACCATCCATCGGGGAACCTGATGCCGTCCGATGCGGATGTGGCGGCAGCGGCCAGTCTGGCCGCACGGGGCGTTGGCTTCTGGATCGTGGATAACTCAGTCTTGCGCATACGTTCAGTGACTGATCCGTTGGCCAATGAGCTTGGCTCAATCATCATCGATCCTGCCGACATCAGGCATCTGTTTTCGCCCAGCGGCCCGCTGGCGGCGGGGTTCAAAGGGTATGAAACACGCGAAGGCCAAGTAGAGATGGCCTTGGCCGTCGCGCGGACATTCTCCGACAGTGGTCATCTGGTTGTCGAGGCCGGAACAGGCACCGGCAAGTCCCTGGCCTACCTGGCCCCGGCATTTCTGTGGGCCCGGCGCAACGGCGCCCGGGTTGTCGTCTCCACCAACACCATCAACTTGCAGGAGCAGCTGATCCACAAAGACGTGCCCGCCGTCTCCAACGCTCTGGGCGAGGAGCTGGCTGCAGTGCTCGTGAAGGGAAGAGGCAACTACCTGTGCATGCGCAAGCTCAATCGAGTCCTCGCCGAACAGGACAGGGCGCTTGAGCCCGGCCAGCGCGGTTCTTTCGCGCGCGTGCTCGAGTGGGCTTACGGCACCGACACAGGCGATCGCTCCGACATGGATTTCGAGCCCGACATGAATGTGTGGGACATGGTAAGCTCAGAGTCGGACATGTGCCTTCACGCCAGGTGCCGGCATTTCGGCGAGTGCTTCTTCCACAGGGCCAGAAAGGCCATGGACGGCGCCGATGTGCTAGTGGTCAATCACCACATCCTGTTTGCGGACGCATCGATCCGGAGCCAGCTGGGCCCGGACGCCGAGCGCGCCGTCTTGCCGCGCTACCGCGCGGTCATCCTGGACGAGGCCCACAATGCCGCCGATGTTGCCACCGAATACTTCGGCCGTATGGTCTCGCGGGTCGCACTGATCAGGCTGGCCAACGCTGTTCACCGCAAGGAGGGCAGATCGGGTGCGGGCGCGGAAGCGAGCACAGGCGCCGCTGGCGGAGACGCTCGGTCCGGAGTCGACTATGGGGCTCTGGTGAGGCTGCGCGGCACTCTCTACGGAGATTGGGGCGACACCTCGCGGCAGGACCAGATCCGCGCTGCTCTCGACCTGATAGATATGGAGGCGATCCCTGCCACTATCAGGCTCCGCGAGGCAGGCGGCGCCTTCTTCGAGGAGGTCAAGCAGTTTGCACTGCGTTCAGCCGGCGAGGGCGGCGAGCGTACACTGCGCATAACGGTCGAAGTACGGTCGGGAGAAGACTGGGACAGGGTGATTTGGCCCGCCCATGAGCGTTTCGCCGGCGCTCTGGAGAGCTTCGCCGACTGTCTGCGTCGCCTGGTGAAGATCCTGCGCGGCGCCGGCGGTAACGAAGATAGCGGCGGCAACAGCGATAGCGGGGATGATGGGCAGCCGCTGACCGGCGCGGGGCCGGACAGCACAGACGTCTACGCTGAAACGGTGGAGCTTGCGGCATACGCCAATCGCGCGCAGGGGCTCGCCGATTCGCTGCGGTTCGCAGTTTCGGCCGATGCTCCCGGCTACGTCTACTGGATGGAGACCACAGGCGCCGGGCCTCGGGCCAACGTGCGCGTCGTGGCGGCGCCCATAGCCGCCGGCGAGGCCATAGCCCGCCACATCCTGGAAGGGCAGGAGTCGGTCATCTTCACTTCCGCCACCCTCGCGGTGGGCGAGAGTTTCAGCTACATCAAGCACGACGTCGGCCTGGATCTGGCCGATCCGGGGCGCGTGAGCGAGCTGCTCGTGCCATCGCCTTTCGACTTCGAACGCCAGGTGCTGCTGGCGGTGTGCGACAGCCTGCCCGACCCTGACACGGGCGGGTGGGAAGCCGGGCTGGCGGAGGCGCTCAGCGGTGTGCTCGAGGCCTCAGGCGGACGGGCGTTCGTGCTTTTCACCTCATACAAACTCCTGGGCGCGACCGCCCGCCGCATGGAGGGTTTCTTCCGCAAGCACAGGATGAAGCTGCTGCAGCAGAGGCAGGCGCCTCGCCACGCACTTCTGGCCAGCTTCCGCCGGGACGTAAGGTCGGTCCTGTTCGGCACCGACAGTTTCTGGGAGGGGGTGGACGTTCCAGGCGAGGCGCTCTCATGCGTGATCATCCCGAGGCTCCCATTTGCCGTGCCCACAGTTCCGCTGGTGGAGGCGAGAATAGAGCACCTGCGCGCCAGTGGCGCCGATCCTTTCCGCGAATACACCCTGCCCGCTGCGGTGCTCAGGTTCAAGCAGGGCTTCGGCCGCCTCATCCGTACCACCACCGACCGCGGAGCAGTCGTGGTGCTCGATTCGCGCGTAGCTAGGCGCAATTACGGTCGAAGCTTCATCGCTGCCCTGCCCAGGTGCACCGCGTTCTCCGGAGGCGTGGACGGAATCTGCGCCCGTCTGGGCGAGTGGCTGAGGCCGCCCGAACCCTAGATTCTATACTCCGCGCACGTGCATATGTACTAGGGGTAATCCAGCGAAGGAGGAAGTGTTCTAGTGCTCGTCTTCTATGTGGGCGCCAAGGGCAGAGTCCTGGCCTTCGGTCTCGCTCTTCTGATGCTGACTTCATTCGTAGTCGCGGCAATCGGGAATGTGGCCGCGGTTGGCCTGGGGAACGCCATGGGCGGCGCTGCAGGCGTAGGCAGAAACGCCATAGCCGCGGTAACCTCAGGCAGCAGGCTGGTGCCGATATACTCCGTGTCCCGCGAAGATCGGGTCTGCGCGATCACTGTGGATGCCACATGGGGCGATGACAAAACCATGGCGCTTCTGGATCTATTCGACAAGCATGGGTTGAAGGTCACGTTCTTCTTGGCGGGGCACTGGATCAAGTCGTACCCCGACAAGGTTCGCGAGATCGCCTCTCGCGGTCACGAGCTGGGCAACCACTCCTGGACTCATCCCCATATGAGCGCACTCTCGCGCGAGAAGATCCGCGAGGAGCTGGAACGCACCCAGCAGGCCATAGCGGATCTCGCCGGGAAGCGTCCCGCGGTTTTCAGGCCGCCGTTCGGCGACTACAGCAACACCGTGATAACCGTGGCCCACGAGTGCGGTCTGCAGACCATTCAGTGGAGTGTCGATTCTCTGGACTGGAAGGACCTCGGCGCCGGCCAGATACATGAGCGCGTGATGAAGCGGATGCGCCCCGGCGCGATCATCCTGTTTCACAATGCGGGGAAGAACTCGGTGGAGGCTTTGGACTGGATCATTCGCGATCTCAAGACGGACGGCTACGCCATGCTGCCTGTGTCCGAAATGCTGCTTGCAGGCGAGACATATGTAGATCGCAGCACAGGTGAGCAACGTTCCGTCCAGCCCAGGACGCCCGTGCCCGGCACGGGTGGGCGCGAGATGCCCGAGCGTCGGCCCGCCGTGGATCCATCGGGGCCACGGTAAGCTCAGAGCAGGGAGGACAGGGAGGCGAGGACATGATCATCGTGACGGTCAAGCGGCGGACTGTGATACTTGCGATAGTGGCCATCATTCTCGTGATCGTGTCGGCGTGCGTGGCGATGAGTGTGCCCAGGTTGAAACGGATGACCACCGGCGCGAGGCCGGGCGTGACCTTAAGCGGCGTCGCGGTGGGCGGGCTGTTTGCCGACGAGGTGAGACAGGTCGTGCTCGGCCTTGCCCCCCGCGTCGAGCGGCTGCCCCGAGAGGCGATGTACCACTCTGAGACGGGGGAGGTGGTGCCGGAGGAGCCGGGCGTGGCAGTGGATGTAGACAGAACGGTGACAACTGTGATGGCCGCGCCGCGGGGGGCTGTCCTTGAGGTGACCACCAGGGGGGTGCCTCCTGCGGTGACTGCGGCGATGTTGAAACCCGTATACCGGGTGCGCACCTCCGAGCGCGCGGTTGCCCTGGCGTTCAACGTGGCATGGGGCGAGGAATGGCTGCCCAAGATCATGGACGCACTGGCCGACGCGAGCTCGCGCTCGACATTCTTCATCACCGGCACCTGGGCAAGGCAGTTTCCAGACCTGGTGCAGGCTCTGGCCTCTGCCGGGCATGAGATCGCCAACCATGGCTGGGATCACCCCAACCCCGGTCGGCTTGGCGAGGCCGACCTGACTGACTTGATCGAACGTAACGAGACCCTCCTGCGCGAACTGACCGGTGTGCGCACAACGCTGTTCTCGCCGCCGTACGGAGAGGTGAACCAGAAGGTGTGCAAAGTTGCGGCGCGCCTGGGCTACACCACGATTATGTGGACCGTAGATACCATCGACTGGCAGAGGCCCCAGCCGCAGATAGTGGCGGAGCGCGCCATGCGAAGACTGGCCGGCGGAAACATAGTCTTGGTTCATCCCACCGAGCCCACAGCCAACGCCCTTCCGTCGATCCTGGCGGACCTTGCCCAACAGGGCTATCGCGCGGTCACCGTCTCGGAACTGCTGCATATGGGAGAGCCTGCTCACGACAGGGGGTGATGCTTTCCCGTCTAGTTGAGCAGCTCACGCTGGATGAGTTTCCAGTAACCCGCGTCCTCCTGGCCCAGCCTCCATATTGCTATCCCGCCCAATCCATACCTCTCTACCAGCTTCAGTTTGGCCTTGAGGCTGTCGGTGCTCTCAAACCACACTTCGCGGGCGACAGTGCCCGACTTGTAGCGGTAGTGCGGGGTGGCCGCCTTGGCGTCCCACTGGATCTTCCTGCCGTACTTGGCCGCATTGGCCACTGCTTGCTGATACGTTACGGCTCTGGCCCGATTGGTGCCGGTGTTCCAGTCGTAGCCGTAGGCCGCCACACCCAGCAGGACCTTTCGTTTCGGCATCTGCGTGACGGCGTACTTGACCACCTTCTCGACCCACGGAAGCGAGGCTATGGGTCCGGGCCGGGTGCCCGATGTGTGCTCATCGTAGGTCATTATCATCACTTGGTCGCATACGCGGCCCAGTTCGTAGTAATCGAAAGCTCCTACCCAGGCAGAGGCGGGAGCGTCTTTATACTTGGCCGGCATCGACATGGTCACCCTGTAGCCTTTGGGCGCGAGCGCGGCGCGCAGTTCCTTCATGAACTGAGTGAGCACCGCCCGGTCGGCCGGGGGAACGTTCTCGAAGTCGATATTGACCCCTGCGTAGCCGTGAGTCTTCACAATCTCGAGTATGTCGCTGACCGCCCTCTTGCGGGCTGAGCGCGAGTTGAGCAGGGCCGATATCTCGGCCTTGTCAAAGGAGCGCCCAGTTAGGTTGTGTATGAGAGCCAGATTAGCCAGTCCTCTCGAAGTGGCCAGGGTCATCGCGTCCGCGCTGTGGTCGCCCCGGACATTGCCCGTCCTGTCTACAGCGAAGGAGAACGGGGCGATGGCCGTGAGCGAATCAGAGTATGCATGAACGATGTCGTAGGACGATTTGTCTCCTGGGTAGTTCACGGTGTAGTACCCGACCACATCATGCTTGGCCTGCTCCGCGCCTTGCGACGATGGCGCCGTTGTCAGCAGCGAGCCGGCTATCCACCCGTAACTTCCTCGCGGCAAGGACACCTGATACCATCCGTTCACCTCTCCAACCAGCCTAACATGGGTGTTCTTGGCGAGAGTGCCGGTCTTGGAGTACTGGGTGCCGGGGCCGGAGCGTACGTTGGCGGTGTCGGATACGGCTGCGCTGCGGCCTGCAAGATCCCTAGGTGTACTGTTCTGTATTTGGGGGGTGGGTACTGTTTCGTGGACACCGGGAGTCGCGGGCGCCTGGGCGACCGGCTTACTTGAGCGCATGCCAGCAATGGAGCTTGCAATGTACAGTAGAACGACCAAGGTTGTGACTGTCGTGTTCGCCTGCACCTGGTGCCCTCCCTTCCGCAGTGTCCCGGATGATTTACGTGTGCCGCAGCGCAGCTGAGATGGGATTTCGCTGTCGCTCGGCATTCACCTTCAAGCAAATAGGGGGTCGAATGGGAATCCATGGCGTCCGATGCAGACCCTGCGGTATTTCGTCTGGATTCGCAGGACTTCGACGCATGGGGGCGAATGAATACCCAAATATACTGGCCAACCCTGCGAATTGGGTTACGGCGTGGAAGGTGGGCGCGATATGGCGGAGGATGCAGGCGGAGGGCACCGCAAAGCGGGCGTGCGAGTTAAGGTGTTGCGCGGTTCGGAAGGTTCGTCCAGTCCTGGTATGCCGCGCTACATGAGCGATTATGCGTCCGGATTTGACCTACAGGCCTGCCTGGCGCGGGATGTCGAGCTCGCTCCCGGGCAGCGGGCCCTGGTGCCCACCGGGCTGCGAATCTCGATCCCTCAGGGCTTTGAAGGGCAGGTGCGGCCGAGAAGCGGGCTTGCGGCAAGGCACGGCGTTACAGTCTTGAACACCCCGGGCACGATCGATTCGGATTACCGAGGCGAGATATGCGTGATCCTGATAAATCTGGGCTCCGAACCGTACACTATCAGTCACGGCGATAGAATGGCACAGCTTGTGATCGCGCCCGTTGTCCAGGCTGAACTAGTTGAGGTCGACTGCCTGGACGCCACCGGACGCGGCGCGGGCGGATTCGGAAGCACAGGCGTGTCAAGCGGGGAGGGGTCTAGGGATGTCTGAGGTCATCGGCGAGAGAATCGCACAGCTCAAGCAGGAGATTGAGGCGCTCCGCGACGAGCTGCGCCAGGCAGTGCTGCGCGAGGCGTCGGCGCCTGAGCACGAAAGCACGCACACGATCTCCGACAGGCTGGACAGGCTGATCGTGGAGTTCATGAAGGTCAAGGATGAGGTCGGCGAGGCGGGGCGCGATTAGCCAGGCCGGAATTAACTCGGGCCTCCTGGGTACACTAACTGCAGTGTCCAAGCTTTCCAGCTTCTAAGGAGGTCGAGTTATGTCAAAGGTAATAGGCACATTCTCGTCGCGCGATTCTGCTGAGTCCTGCATTCGGCAACTGCGCAACTCAGGCTTCGACCACAATCGCATATCCTTGGTGGCCAAGGGCGATAGGCAGGGGCAGGGGCAGGGGCAGGGGCGAGGCGGCCAGGGCCAGGGCGCCGCTACGATGGGCGTCGGCGGTAGTTTGGCCATGGGCACCACCACCGGGGGGGTGCTCGGCGGAGTCGCCGGTTTACTAGCTGGGCTGGGCGCGCTCACCATTCCAGGGCTGGGGCCGATTGTAGCCGCTGGACCTCTCGCTGCCGCACTTACCGGCGCCGTCGGCGGAGGTCTCGTGGGCGGCCTGGTGGATATGGGGATCCCTCAGGAAAGAAGCCAGTTCTACGAGGGGAAAGTGCGTGAGGGCAAGATCCTAGCTGTGGTCGACGCGGAGTCTGACAAAGTGGACAGCGCCGCGCGCAGCATGCGCGATTTCGGCGCCTCGGATGTAGAGACCCACTGACGCTGGAATAGACGGGCAGCGATGGGCGGCGACCGGCAAGATGGTCGGCGGCAGTGCCGGCGCCGCCGCCCTCGTTATCTGCGGTGCGCGGCGTGGCACGTGGCGAACCGTCTGAACAATGCAACAGGAGGCACATTGAAATGGATGCGGAGATAAGGGTGCTGGTAACAGGGGCTGCTGGGCGTATGGGTCGCGAAGTGGTGAGGGCGGTATGCGCCGCCGATGGGATGAGCCTGGTGGGCGCGGTGGACCTCGCCAACGCCGGCCAGGACGCCGGGGCGGTCGCGGGCATCGGACCTGCGGGCATTCCCATCCGCTCCGATCTCGAAGGAGCCCTGCGCGATGCCGCGCCCAACGTGATGGTGGACTTCACCATAGCCCGGGCGGCGCAGGCAAACGTCATGACCGCCATTGATCGCGGAGTGCGCTTTGTCGTCGGAACCTCTGGGATGCAGCCGGAGGCGGTCGAGGCCATTCTGCACAAGGCTGCCGTGCACGGCGTGGCGGGCGCCATAGTGCCCAACTTCGCATTGGGCGCCGTTCTTATGATGAGGTTTGCTCGAGTGGCCGCTCAGTATCTTCCAGCATGCGAGATTGTGGAGCTTCATCACGACGGCAAAGTCGATTTCCCTTCGGGGACGGCCAAAGCCACGGCCCATGAGGTGGCGTCCGGCCGCGGCGATGCCGTGGGGCATGCGCGAGGCCTGGGAGGCCGCGGGACGGAGATCGAGGGAGTGCCCATTCACTCGGTTCGCCTGCCGGGCCTAGTCGCTCACCAGGAGGTGATATTCGGCGGCGCCGGGGAGACTCTCACTATCCGCCATGATTCGCTGGGCAGAGATTCGTTCATGCCCGGAGTGCTCTTGGCTATCAGGAGAGTCGTAGGCCTTGACCGCGTAGTCACAGGCCTCGACCCGTTGCTGGACTGATTCACTGTCCAGACACCCCCATGTGACCTCGGCCATATACTGCATGGGAGGTGTCACGCGATGAGCCTCGAAGGCAAGACGGTCGGGGTGGCTCTGACCGGTTCACACTGTACGATACCGGAGGTGCTTCCCCAGATTGAAGCGCTGATCCAGCGAGGAGCAAGGGTTGTTCCAATACTTTCGTATTCGGTGGCTCACACCGACACGCGTTTCGGCCGGGCGCAGGACATAAGGCAGACGCTGGAAGAGCTTACCGGCGCCGATGTGGTAGACACCATTTCCAAGGCTGAGCCCATCGGCCCCAAGGGACTCCTGGACTGCCTGGTAATCGCCCCATGCACCGGCAACACCCTGTCAAAACTGGCGCTTGGCATCACCGATACTCCAGTGCTGATGGCCGCCAAGGCGCAGTTGCGCAACGGCAGGCCGCTGGTGATCGGCATAGCCACCAACGATGGGCTGTCGGGATCAGCTCGGAACATAGCCGCTCTGCTCGCGCGGAAGAACGTGTATTTTATCCCATACGGACAAGACGACCCGGCCGGCAAACCCACATCGCTGGTGGCGCGGATGTCCGACATGGAGAGAAGTGTCGAGCAGGCCATGGCGGGAAAGCAGGCGCAGCCTCTCCTGATCGAGAAATGGAAAGATTAGCGCCTATCGAGCAGGAATACGGCCAATTGCAGCCAATATACTTATTTTAATTCAGGCTGACGTAGGGGAGTTGATATGCAATGCTGAATGTAGCAGTGGTAGGCGCGACGGGCGCTGTGGGCCAGGAGATGATTTCGGCCATTTTCGACCTGGGGCTGCCAGTGGATGATCTGATACTGGCATCCTCCGAAAGATCGGCGGGCCGGGTGCTGTCGACGCCGCGCGGCGAGATCGAGGTTCGCGAAGCCAAACCCGAGCTCTTCGACGGTGTGGACGTAGCATTCTTTGCAGCTGGAGGCGGTGTTAGCCTGGAACTCGCGCCGGAGGCAGCGCGCCGCGGCGCGCTGGTTATCGATAACTCCAGCGCGTTCCGAATGTTTCCCGATGTTCCTCTGGTGGTGCCGGAAGTCAACATTGAAGCGGCTCAGCATCACAAGGGGATTATCGCCAACCCCAATTGCTCCACCATAATCGCCATCGTGCCTGTGGCGCCGATCTGTCGCCGCTGGGGAATGGAGCGCATGGTTGTCTCAACCTACCAGGCGGTTTCGGGGGCAGGGCACGAGGCCATGGAGGCGCTCACAGTTGAGAGCCGGGCTGTGCTGGCCGGCAGGGATCCCGAGCCGTCAGTCCTGCCTTTCAAGTCCGCTGAAGTGCACCATCAAATCGCATTCAACGTGATACCGCACGTTGACACGTTCGGCCCTGACGGCTACACACGTGAGGAGCACAAGATGACGAACGAAATCCGGAAGATACTGGGCGACCCCACACTTCGCATAAGCTCCACCACAGTCCGGGTGCCGGTGTATCGTTCGCACTCCGAGTCCATAAATCTGCAGACGCGGGAGCATGCTTCGATTGAAGAGGTGCGCGAGGTTCTGTCGACCGCTCCGGGCGTTAAGGTAGTCGACGACCCGGCGAGTTACTCTTACCCGATGCCTATTCATACTTCAGGCACTGACGTCATCGAGGTGGGGCGGCTCCGCGAAGACCCCTCCGCGCCTAACGCAATGTGGCTCTGGGTAGTGGGAGATCAGCTCAGGAAGGGCGCGGCGTCCAACGCGGTTCAGATCGCTGTGGCGCTCTACAGGTAGGGGAGGCGGCAGACACATGGGGATTGTGGTTCAGAAGTTCGGCGGTACCTCCGTTGCCAGCGAGGAGTCGCGCGCGAGGGTAGTGGCGAAGATAGTCGAGGCAAGGCAGGACGGCAAAGACGTTGTGGTCGTCGTGTCCGCCATGGGCCGCAAGCCTGCGCCGTATGCCACCGATACCCTGCTGGACTTGGTTGAGTCGCTGTGCAAGACGCTTCCCGCGCGGGAGCGCGATGCGATTGCCGCCTGTGGCGAGATCATCTCCACAGTGGTGGTAGCGGCCGCGCTCGAGGCTGCCGGGTGCCCGGCAGCCTCGCTCACAGGCGTGCAGGCCGGAATCAGCACCGACAGTAACTTCACAGACGCGCGGATCACGAAGATAGAGCCCCGGCGGATTCTGGAGATTCTGGAAAGCGGCAGGGTAGCGGTTGTCGCGGGCTTTCAGGGGACCACCGAAGCGGGCGATGTGACGACGCTGGGCCGCGGCGGAAGCGACACGACTGCCGCCGCCCTGGGCGCGGCGCTCGGTGCCGAGATGGTCGAGATATATACCGATGTAGAAGGCATAATGACCGCCGACCCCCGCGTAGTGCCTGAAGCCAGGTTCCAAGACACTATGTCCTACACCGACCTCATAGAGATGGCCAACCAGGGCGCGAAAGTCGTGCACCTGCGGGCGGTGGAAATCGCGATGCATTCCCGCATACCACTGGCCATCAAGAGCACGTTCTCGGATTCGCCGGGCACTCTGGTGGCGGACGTCGCGCGCAGGGCAGTGGCGACCTTCGCCCCGCCCCGAGTGGTGTCGGCGGTTACCACAGTGAGTGAACGGACCCAATTGGTGCTGAGCGGCGATGCATATGGTGACACAGGGTCGGTGCTTGGAGTCTTCTCCACCCTGGCCGACCAGCGAATCTCGGTGGATATGATCAACGTTTTCCCTGACAGAATTGCATTCATTGTGGCGTCCAGAGAAGCCGCGGATGCCGTGGCCACCATGAAGCAATTGGGAATTGACGCTGAGGCCAACCCCAGCTGCGCTAAGGTGTCGGTGGTCGGCGAAGGCATGCGCGGCGTTCCCGGAGTCATGGCGAAGGTGGCCCGGGCATTGCACGATGCGGGCGTCCGCGTGCTTCAGACCTCCGACTCGCACTACTCCATATCTTGTCTGGTGCCAGAGGCTGACATGGAGCGCGCGGCGCGGGCGCTCCATTCCCAGTTTGAACTTGAGAAATAGGGGCGGCGGGGCCAGTTTGCTTCGCTGCCCCTTCCATTGATCTCGCGATTCGGGAGGCGAACACAGTGAACACAGCAAACACATTGAGAAAAGACGGGAAGCTAGCCCGGGTGCTCACAGCGATGGTGACGCCGCTTGCGGCGGATATGTCGGTTGACTACCGGAAGGCTCGGGCTCTCGCGAGGCGGCTTGTGGAGAACGGATCGGACGGGCTCGTTGTCGCCGGAACGACAGGCGAATCGCCTACCCTCAGCCATGAGGAGAAGCTCAAGCTGTTCGAAGCCGTGTTGGACGAGGTCGGCGGCGAAGCAGTGGTTTTCGCGGGCACGGGCGCTAACGATACGCGCGCCAGCATCGAGATGACCTGCGATGCCCAGCGTGTCGGAGTGCACGGGGCCATGCTGGTAGTGCCGTACTACAACAAGCCCCCACAGGCCGGGCTGTACCGGCACTTCGCCGAGATAGCCGAGGCCACCAGCCTACCTCTGCTGGTGTACAACGTGCCGGGACGCACTTCGGTGAACCTAGCCGCTGATACCATGGCCAGGCTGGCTCGGGACTTTGCCAATATCGTGGCCGTGAAAGAGGCGTCGGGAATGCTGGACCAGGTGGCGGAGATACGCTCCAAAGCTCCCGAGGATTTCATAATCTACAGCGGCGACGACAACATGACTGTCCCCGTAATGGCAGTGGGCGGAGACGGCATCGTCAGCGTGGCCTCGCATGTAGCCGGCGTGCAGATCCAGGAGATGATCGCTGCGTTCGTGGCCGGCGACACGGCCCGCGCAGGCGAACTTCACAGACGCCTGTTGCCCTTGTTCAAGGTCGTCTTCGTCACCACCAATCCCATACCCATAAAGGCGGCAATCGCCCTCGCCGGGTTCGACGCCGGCCCCCTGCGACCGCCGCTCGTTGAAGCCACCGAGGCTGAACGCGTCCAGATCCGAAAGGTGATGCAGTCGCTGGGGCTGATGCCGCGCTCCGCACTGACGTGAGTGCTGACGTGAGTTGTCAACGATCCCAGCGTGTGATAGAATCAAGTGCA
>ENA-UOOH01001840-UOOH01001840.1-fermentation-metagenome-genome-assembly--contig:-NODE-1840-length-19700-cov-4.034411_pt1 | contig 19700 bp, 15 predicted proteins | sample MGYA00245778_ERZ724025 | MGnify/ENA primary metagenome ERZ724025 (study PRJEB28704, sample SAMN03018313) | fermentation metagenome | biome: anthropogenic terrestrial biome; feature: soil; material... | reverse complement strand
AGTCGTCTTGGTTCCGGCTCGGCCGGCTTGGGGGTAGGTCGCGTTGGGGCAGGCACTCAACCTCGCGGCCAGCGCGGGACCGCGCTCTCCTTGAAGTTGAACGTGTCCCTGCCCTCACCCCCCTCCGGGTGCGCGCGGTAGCGCACAAGTTCTTCTGCGTGATCGAAGGGCCGGAGACCAGCACGGGTGCTTCCGCTCTTCACCGCCATCCTCGACGCCGACGAGCAGCGTGCCGCCCGCCAAGCCTGCCCGAATCCGCCCGACATCAGCCCTAACTTACGCTGTAACTACGCACAGTTGCGGGCCGTTCTCGATGCCTCAGGAAGGCACCGCTGGAGCCCCAGGATGGCCCAGGAGCGGCCGTTCGGCGCCGGCCTTGATTTGGTCCACCTTCGGTGGTGAGGAGGGATCCGGTTGCAGTGCGGCAACGCAGTCCTTCGTCCCCACAACTTCGCCTGTTCGCTGGCGAAGGCGTCCTTCCGGGGGCCGAAGGACTGATGGGAAAGTGGGTCTGGTTTGCCGCCGAAAGTGGGTCTCTCCGAAACGGCGCCAGGGTGGCGATCAAAATCGCTCTACCGGCCAGCCAGGGCCCTTCTCGGGCCGCTCATGAGCGCCTCCGCAGACCCTTCGCTCGGGGGCCGAACGCGTCCTCTGGCGCGAGCCGCGCATAGAGCTCGTGAAGCTTCGAACGCAGCACCTCCTTAGGCGGCAGGAACGTCTGGTACTCCGCGACGAGCGTGGGCGAGGTCGTTCGCGCGAGCGCATACTCGACGACTTGGTCGTCCTTCGTCGCGCAGAGCAGTACGCCGATCGAGGGCCGCTCGTGCTGCTTCCTTACATCGCGATCGAGCGCCTCGACGTAGAACGAGAGCTGTCCGAGATCGGCGGGCTTGAACTCGTCAACCTTCAGCTCGAAGGCGACAAGGCACTGCAGTCCCCGGTGGAAGAACACGAGGTCGACCGTGAAATCCTGGGTACCGACCTGCAGGTGGTACTGCGAGCCGACGAAGCAGAAGTCGCGGCCGAGCTCGGTGAGAAAACGGCCGAGGTTTCGAAGAAGCGCGCCATGGAGGTCGGCCTCGGAGTGTTCGGCTGCCAAGCCGAGAAACTCGACGTTGTAGGCGTTCTTGAACTCGTCGAGCGCCGCCGGATGAATTCGTGTCACCGCTGGTGACACTCTCTTCGGAAGGGGCCTGGACCTCAGCACAGCGCCCGAGCGGATTTGCCGCTCCAGCTCCCGCTTGGGCCAGCGCTCCTTGATGGCGGCGAGGATGTAGAACTCGCGCGTCTCCACGGGCTTCGCCTGGCTGAGGATGATCAGGTGGTGCGTCCACGGCAATTGTCTCACCAGCGGTGAGACTTTTCGGTTCAGGCGGTACGCCTCGTAGAACTGCCGCATCCGGAAGAGGTTCGGGCGCGTGTAGCCGCGGATGCCGGGGTAGCGCCTCGCGAGATCGGTGGCGAGCTCCTCGACGACACCGTCTCCCCACTCGGCGCTGGCGATCTTCCGGCTGATGTACTCGCCGAGCTCCCAGTAGTGCCCGACGAGGACGGTGTTCACGACTTGGTAGCCACGAGCGCGGGCTGCCTCGATGAGCGCGATGACCTCGGCGAAGCGGAGCTCCCTCCGATGACGACCGCCCGCTTTGCACGAGGTGCAGCGAGCGCCGTTGTCTTGGCGGCGGGCTTCGCGCGCGAGGTGCGCTTCTTCGACGAGATCTTCGCGGTCATGGGAGTGAGAACACCTTCCGGCGGGCTCCGCGATTTCGCAAGCGGCGCTGGCGGCAGAGGATGGACAAGAAGGTGGTGCGCGCTGCCGAAGGAGCGAACTGGGCGCATCTGCCCGGTCGGCTCCCTCCGCGGTCACCACCGTGGAGCCAGGCGGAGAAGTGGCTGGTGCTCACGGCGCCGCTCGCGCACCCCTGGGCCACAACCAACCGCGGGCTCTCGGGAGGCCGTCCCCGACCTCCCGCTACCGGAAGAGCTGCAGCCCGCCGCGATTGACCTCGAAGAGGAAGCCGAAGGTGAAGCGGATCTCGCCGCGCTCGTCCTGCAGCGCCGGCGGCGGGTTGGGGAAGGGCTGGGCGCGCCGGAAGGCCTCGATGGCCTCGGTGTCGAGGAAGTCGACGCCGCTCGAGCGGTCGACCGACGCCGTCTTCACCCGCCCCTCGCTGTCGAGGGTGACCGAGAGGACCGTGTAGCGGTCCTTGTAGAGGTAGAGCTCGCCGGTCGGGTCGCGGCGGCGCACCAGGGTGTTGGGATCCCAGTGCATGCCGACGTTCTGCTTCACCCGGTTGAAGAAGGACGAGTGCTTCCACTCCCGGGTGTTCAGGAAGGTCCCGTCGCCCTCCTCGATGTCGTCGCGCGAGCTCACGTCGGAGGCCGGAGCGCCGATGATCCGGTCGAGCACCGCGGCCGAGGGCATCAGGGTGCGCAGCTCGCGCGTGCCCGCCTTGCCGAGTGAGCCGGTCAGCTCGCCGCCCTCCTCGCCTCCGGCCTGGATGCGCAACCGGTGCGAGTTGCCGAAGATCTCGTCCTGCGCCTCCTGGTTCATCAGGTTGCCGCCGAGGCCGTCGAGCTTGAGCGCCAACCTGTCGCGCCGCTGCGTGCTCGGGATCTCGAGCATCGCCTTGCCCCTGCCCTCGGACGGCTCCTTGGGGTCGTTGCCGGTGCCCTCGTTGCCGGCGAGCACCGGCTTCTCGACCGCGTCGTGCCCCTTGGCCGTCTCGTTGGCCTTGACCGTGGTCGTCGGGCGCGGCGCGGCGTTGCGGTAGTTGAGGGTGCGGTCCCTGGAGATGGTCTCCTTGTCCACCCGGTTGTTCGTCTCGGCGAGGAACTTCGCGTCGTCGTCGGGCTTCTGCCCGTTGCCCGGCGCCACGTCGACGACGCGCCCGTCGGGCTTCCTCTCGGGCTCCTTCTTCTTCTCGAGCTCGGGCTTGGGCGGCTCGGCGGCGGCGAGCGGGTCGGACGCGGGCGCCTTGCGGCCCGCGCTCCGGTTCTGCTCCCAGGCCGAGCGGGGCACGGCGCGCAGCGCCACCGGGCTGAGCTTCGTCTCGGGCGGAGGCTCGATCTTCCCGAGCAGGCCGCCGAAGCCGGTCAGGGAGACGAAGAGCGCGAACAGGCCGTGGGCGGCGAGCGCGACGAGCGCCGCTATCGTCCATCGGAGCGCCGCGCCGGGGCGCTGTCGTCTTCGCGGGTGGCTCTTCAAAGGCTTCCTCGGCCGGGCCGTCGTCCCGTCGGAGAGCGGCCCGCCAATACGGATGATAACGCCGCGCCGACGAGGTTGTTTCTCCCTCGCCCGGCCTGCCTTCGAGGCCTCTGCCGCCCGGCCGCACGGGCGGCCGTGGGTCTGGGCTTCGCCTTCGGCCTGGAGATCCGTCGAAAAATCCTTCGGCTCACCCGTGAGCGTCTCTCCCGACGCGCTCCGCGGCGGGAGCGGAGTCGAAGGGCCTCGACTTCGCCTCCCTCGCTGCTCGGGAGGCTACGCTCGAGGTGACCGGCGGGGCCGCCAGCACGAAGGCTGGCGCTCCGGCCCTCCTGGCGTCTGACCGCGTCATCACGGGAATGGCCGGACGTCTAGTAGACCTTGGCCGGCTCGGCGCCATTGAAGTAGTGGCGCAAGATCTCCCGGTAGCTCTGGCCGTGCTCGGCGCGGCCGATGGCTCCGGTCTGGCACATCCCGACCCCGTGCCCCCAGCCCCCGCCGTGGAAGATCCAGTCGGGCTGGCTCTTGCTCGGCGGCTCGATCTGGAACATCGAGCTGTTGAGGTTCTTGAAGAGCCGGCGGATGTTGAGCTCGCCGCGCACCTGCGTCGCGCCGTCGTCGCCGCTGATGCAGAGGACGCTGCCGCGCCCCGAGGAGCCGCGCCCGGTGAGCGAGAGGACGCGCACGTGCCCGACGCCGAGGTGCCGGGTGATCTCGTCGACTTCGGCCTGGCTGAAGCGCCGCTCCCAACGGTACTTGCTCGCTTTCGAGAACGACGAGATGGCGCAGTAGGACTTGGCCGGCGTGCCCAAGAACGCGCCCAGGCGCTTGTCGCCGACCCGGTCGAACCTCTCGCCGCCTTCGACGAGGTCCGGCCGGCCGCGCAGGGAGAGGTTGGGCAGGCCGCCCCAGACGATCTCGTTGTCCTCGGTGTGCCCGCCGCAGACCGCGCTGTAGACCGAGTCGACGAGCCTGCCGTCGGGCGAGAAGAGGATCTCGCCGGAGGTGTCGGCGATGGCCTTGTCGGTGGTCGCCGCCTCGCCGCTCAGGCCCGTGTAGACCTGGCAGTGCTGCTCGGCGCACAGCAGGTAGGGATCGGTCAGGTGCCGGGTGCCGATCTTCGCGAGCACCTCACCGCGCGCGGTGACCGACTGCGCCTTGAGCGCCTCGGGGTGGGCGCGCGCGAAGATCTCCGAGGGGACGATGCCGCGCACGTAGCTCTCGAGCGGCAGCGCGTTGACGACGGAGATGCCGCCCAACCTGTCGACGACCAGCTCCAAATCGCCGCGGTAGGTGCGGTCCTGACGCCCGTGCCAGCTATAGCCGATGCCGTGCTCGACCGACTTGACTTGAAACGGGCCGCCGTCCGGCGAGCTGATGCTCACCAGGTCTTCGGCCATCGCCATGACGATGCCGTTCTCGTCGAGGACCTCGAGCAGCCCGTGCGGTCGGCGCTCGAGCGAGGGGACGAGGCTGCCCTGGAAGCCGTAGCGCTGGTGCAGGTCCTTGAGTGTCTCCTTGGCCTGCTCCTCGGGCAGCTTCTGGCCGATGAAGAGGAGGTAGCGCCGGTTGTCGAGCACCTTGCCGGCGATGCCGTACCGGCTGCCGGCGACGGAGGAGCGCACCTCGAAGCCGCGGCCGGTCCACAGCGCCTTCGCCTCGGCGAGGCCCGCCTTGTCGTCGTGGCGCAGCTCGGCGACCTGCACCGACCAGACGACGACGCCGGGCTCGAAGTCCCTGAGCCGAACGGTCCAGGCCGAGCCGGCGGGCGCCTCGAGCACCTTGTTCGGGCGGCCGCGGACCTGCAGGCGCATCCGCCCCTTGGGGACGAAGGTGACCGCGGGCTGCGCCTCCATCAGGCGCACGGTGACGTAGGGGACGCCACCCTCGAAGCTGAGCTGCTTGCGACCGTAGAGCCGCTCGAGCGGATCGTTGGGGTCAGGCAGGTCGAGAGCCGAGCCCCCGCCGTCGGGAGCGCTCGCCGCGGACGCCGCCGGCGGGGCCACAGGCGGCCCGGGGACCGGCCGAGCCTCCTCCCGACCCGGCGGGTTGCCTGGCGCGGCGGGCCTGGCCGCGGCGCAAGAGAGGAGGGCGATGCCGAGCGCGGCAGCAGACAAGCTCAAGGATGGGGCTCGGGGGAGGGCTCGGTGAACCATGTGCGGGATCTGCCGCTCAATTAACACACGGGAGACCACCTCACCAAGGAACGCGCGGCCAAGGCGTGAGGCAAGCGGCCCTCCGAGCCGAAAGCCGCCTGACGGAAACTCCCTCCACCGTCGAGGCCGCAGGCGACGCGGCCGACCGCCAGCGCGGAGAGAAGTGCCTCCTCTTCGGTCGGAACGGCGAATCCTCTCGGAGCGCGCGCCGAATCGTCCCGCCTTCGGGAAGCAGCCCGCCCGGACCTGGAAGCGTCGCGGCGAGACACCGACGTGTCACCCGAGCGGCCGACAGGTTTGGCGTCAGCGCACTACGAGCTCGCCGCCGGCCCCGACCCCTGTTCGGTCGCGGGCCCTCGCCGCGCCAAGACCTTGAACGAGAGCCCGGCGAGCACCAGCGCCACCCCGAGCAGGAGCACGGCGACCGCGCCGAGAACGTAGCTGGGGTTCGCGCCGAAGAGATGGTCGCGCGCGAGCGCGCCGAGTGAGGTGAGGGTGACCGCGAACATGAACACCATCGGGATCTTCACGAAGGCGTTCTGCCGGGCGCGATGCCCGAGCCACGCGGTGACCGCGAGCAGCGCGAGCGCGGCCAGGAGCTGATTGGCCGAACCGAAGATGGGCCAGATCTGCTTCCACGTTCCCGAGTAGGCGAGCGCGCCGGCGAGCACGACCGAGATGGTGGTTCCGACGTAGCGGTTGCGCGCGAGGAACGGACTGGGCCGCGCGGGCTCGCCGGCGACGCGCCGGGGCTCGAAGAACTCCTGGAAGGCGAAGCGAGAGAGGCGGGTCGCGGTGTCGAGCGAGGTCAGGGCGAAGGCGCTGACCGCGAGGGCGACGAAGTTGCTCATCGTCTGCGCGGGCAGGCCGAGCGCCGCGATCAGCTCGCCGAGCCCGACGCTGAAGGCGGCGACCGGGCCCGCGCCGCCCTTGGCCATGAAGGCCTGGTAGCGATCGCCGGTGAGGCTGGCGACGGCGATGAGCGCGACCACCGCGAGCAGCGACTCGATGAGCATCGCCCCGTAGCCGACGGTCCGGGCGTCGGTCTCGCGGTCGAGCTGCTTGGCGGTGGTGCCCGACGAGACGAGCGAGTGGAAGCCGCTGATCGCCCCGCAGGCGACGGTGACGAAGAGCACCGGGAACAGGTAGCCGAGACCCTCGACATGCACCGAGGTGAACGCCGGCGCCTGCACCGTGGGGTTGGCGGCGACGATGCCCACCAGGCCAAGGGCCATCATCGCGTAGAGCAGGAAGCTGTTCAGGTAGTCGCGCGGCTGCAGGAGGACCCAGACCGGGGTGACCGAGGCGACGAAGACGTAAGCGAGCAGGATGGCGACCCAGGCGTTGAAGGACAGCCTCAACGGGAAGAGGTTGCCGAAGACCAGGCAGGCGAACAGCAGGGCGACGCCGACGATGGTGGCGATGAGCAGCGGCGCCTTGAACCGGTAGAGCGCCAGGCCGAACCCGACCGCGAGCAGTATGAAGAGAACCGACGAGGTCGCCGCCTGCGGCACGTCGACGAAGGTCTTGGCGACGACGATGGTGAAGACGGCGACTACGAGGATGAGCGTGGAGTACGAAAAGACGAGAAACAGCGTCTTGCCGGTGTGGCCGACGTACGCCTCGACCACCTCGCCGATGCTCTTGCCCTGGTGGCGGATGGAGGCCATCAACGACGCGAAGTCGTGGACGGCGCCGATGAAGACGCCGCCGATCAGGATCCAGAGGTAGACGGGCATCCAGCCGAAGGCGAGGGCGGTGGCCGGCCCGATGATCGGCGCGGCGCCGGCGATGCTCGCGAAGTGGTGCCCGAGCAGGACCGCCGGTTTTGCGGGGACATAGTCGACCCCGTCGTTCAGCTCGTGCGCCGGGGTCTTGCGCTCCTCCACCATGCCCAGCCACCCGGCGACGGTCCTGCCGTAGGTCAGGTGGGCGACGACGAAGCCGATCAGGGCGAGCAGAAGCAGCCAGATCGCACTCATGGCACTCCTCGGTGTAAGGCGCCGACCGCAGCGGCGAAGAGGCGGAGGATAGATCTGCGGGGCCAGCCGGTCGACAGGCGACGGCTTCCTGTCGTCGACATCGAGGAGCTTGGCGCGTCGGTCCGGTGCGGCGGCGGCAATCCGGCGAAGCGACGCTCCGGCCGAGAGCTGGAGAGGGGCTCCGCGGGGCCGCGGGCACGAAGGGCCATCGGCAGAGCGGACAGCGACCCGGAAGCCCGGTCTCAGCCGCCACCTCGAAGCGCGCCAGGCCCGCTGGACCAAGCGCGGGCGCCGACCCGCGCCTCGCGACCCCTGCGCCCGCGCGAGCGAGAGCGCTCCTCGCGCGCCGTTCTTCCGGTTCGCCCCGAGCGTCGACAGGCACCTCGACGGCGTCCCGGGGCGAGGAGCTCGATCGCCTCATTCCTCCCGATTCCTACTCGCGTTGACTGTCGCCTACTCGAAACCTACAGTCGGCCGCCCTCCCGCCAGCCCGGGGAGCTCACCTACGGAAGGAATCCGGATGAGCCGCATCCTCACGCTTCGCCTCGCCGCCGCGCTCGCCGGCCTCGCCGCGCTCCTCGCCTGCTCCGGCTCCTCCGAAGACCCCGCTCCCGACAAGGAGCTCGTCTCTTCGCGCTCGTACAAGGGCCACGAGAACGACGCCGACTCGAACAACTTCGTCAACGCCTACCGCGCGACGGTGGGAACCCGGCTCGACGACTGCCAGACCTGCCACCGAGGGGGCGAGTTCACTGCGGGCGGCAGGAAGCTCACCAAGAACTCCTGCGACTACTGCCACCTCATCATCCACCCCGCCTCAGGCTTCGAGGAGAAGCAGCCCACCGCCTACGCCGAGACGCTCAACCCCTACGGCGCCGCCTACCGCGACGCCGGCCGCTCCAAGCAGGCGCTGCTCGACGTCGACGGGCAGGACAGCGACGGCGACGGGGCGGCCAACGGCGTGGAGATCGCCGACCTGAAGTACCCGGGCGACCCGACGAGCAAGCCCGGCCAGCCGAACGCCCCGCAGAAGACCTTCACCCTGGCCGAGCTCGAGGCGCTCGCGGCCCACGACCAGTTCCAGCTCAACAACTCGACGAAGCAGGAGTTCGACGACTACGCGAGCTACAAGGGGGTGAAGCTGCGCGACCTGCTCGTCGCCGCCGGGGTCGACCCCGCGGACCCGAAGATCACCGGCGTCACGGTCATCGCCCCCGACGGCTACCTCAAGGACTTCTCCATCGAGCAGGTGAACAAGGCCTATCCCAAGGGCCTGTTCTACGCCGGCCTCGACACCGCGACCCTGGGCCCGGCCTGTGGCTTCGTCACCTATCCCGAGGAGCTGCCCGAGGGCCTGGTAGACGGCGGCGAGATCCCCGGGGAGCAGTGGCTGCTGCTCGCCTACGAGCGCGACGGCCGCCCGCTCGACCCCTGCAACCTCGACGTGACCGAGGGCAAGATCAACGGCGAGGGCCCGCTGCGCATCGTCGTCCCGCAGAGGAACCCGGGCCATCCCGACCGCGGCACCAAGTACTCGCCCTCCTCCTGCAACGACGGCCATGACTTCGACGCCGAGGCCGACCACAACGCCGGCGAGATGGTCCGCGGCGCGGTCGCCCTGCGCATCAACCCGCTGCCGGCCGGGGTCGAGGACTTCGACGCGCGCAACGGCGGCTGGTCCTTCATCGCCAACTCGAGCCTGCTCGTCTACGGCTACGGAATCGAGTAGCCGATGGCGAGGCTCGCCTCCTTCGCCGGCGCGCTCGCCCTGCTCTTCGCGAGCGCGCCGGCCGCCGCCCTCGAGCCGGCCGAGAACGTCGAGGTCTACGGGTACGCCCAGCTCTGGGTCACCCTCCTCGAGCAGATGGAGACCGCGCGCGGGCTCTATCAGCACCCGAGCGGCGACGAGGCGACCGACACGACGACCGGCTTCAGCATCCACCGCGCGCGGCTCGGCCTGCGGCTGGCCGCGCCCGGGGTGCCGCTGCGCCTCGCGGTCCAGGTCAAGCTCGAGCGCAGCTTCGAGCTGCTCGACCTCTCGGTGCGCTGGGCGCCTCGTCCCTGGTTCGAGCTCGAGGTCGGCCAGTTCAAGGTGCCGGGCACCTTCGAGGCGCTCACCGACAACCGCGAGCTCGACTTCATCGCGCGCTCGCAGATCACCACGAGCCTGGCCGACTACTCGCTCTCGCGCTCGGCCCACACCGCCTCGCTGCTCTACGGCAGCGCCTCGAACCTGCGCGACCTCGGCTTGGCGCTGCGCGGGGCGATGCCGCTCGGCGGGCTCGCGGAGCTGCGCCTCTTCGGCATGCTCGGCAACGGCCTGGGGGCGAACCTCTTCTTCGGCGGGGCGACGAACAAGGGGTACTTCATCACCAACGGCCCGCAGCTCTTCGCGGGCGGGCGCCTGGAGGCCGGGGACCGGCGCGGCATCGTCGTGCTCGGCGTCCACGCGGGCCGCAACCAGCACGACAACATCGTCTTCAACAGCGGCCGGGCGGTCTACGACCTGTCGCGCCGCGCCGCCTCGGGCGATCTGCGCCTGAGCGTTCCGGGCACGGGCCTGCGTGCCTGGGGGCTCTACGGCCAGGGCGAGATCAGCGACGACTTCAACGGCGACGGGCGCCCGGACCTGCGCTACTCGGGCTGGGCCGCGAGCGCGCTGTGGGACTTGGTCCCCGCGCTGGCCGCCCTCGGGCTCACCCCGCCCTACACCCGGGCGATCGAGCTGGGGTTTCGCTTCGACACCTACGGCTCGGAAATCGACGAGTCGGGCGTAGAGGTTCGCCGAAGCGACTACACTGTCGGCCTCAACTACCGCTTCGAGGAGCACCTCAAGCTGCAGCTCAACTACGTCATCCGGCGCACCGAAGACCCCTCGTTCCCCGACCTGGCGGACGACGCGCTCATCGCGAACCTCCAGGGCGCCTTCTGACGACCGACCGCCTTCGGCCGAGCGCCTCCCCATGCCCGACGATCTGCTCAACACCAAGGAAGTCGCCGCGTTTCTCGGCGTCCACGAGAAGCAGGTCTACGCGCTGATCAAGGAGAGGCGCCTGCCGGCGACGCGGCTGACGGGCAAGTGGCTCTTCTCACGCAAGCTGCTCGAGGAGTGGCTCGAGGCCGACGCGCGCGCGGCCGCCAAGCCCCCGCGCGGCACGCGGCGCCCCCGCCTCGACGGCGCGCTGCTCGCCTCGGGCAGCGACGACCCTTCGGTCGGCCTGCTCGCGGGCCTGCTGAGCCAGCAGAGCGCGGGCGTGCTGCTCTTCTCGGCGAGCATCGGCAGCAGCGCCGGGCTGCGCGCCCTCAACCGCGGCGCCTCGGACCTGGCCTGGTCGCACCTGCTGGATCCTGAGACCGGCGGGTACAACCTGCCGTTCCTCGACACCCTGGCGCCGGACATCGCCCCGGCGGTCGTCAACCTGTTCTACCGCGACCTCGGCCTCGTCGTGGCGCCCGGCAACCCTCTCGGCCTGCGCGACTGGGCGGATCTGGGCCGTGACGGCCTGCGGCTGGTCAATCGCCAGGCTGGCTCCGGAACCCGCCTGCTCACCGAGGCGCGCCTCGCGAAGGCAGGCGTCGAGAAAGAGCGCATCGCCGGCTGGCAGCGCGAGGTCTGCACGCACCTCGAGGTCGGCCTCGCGGTGCGCTCCGGGGAGGCGGACGCGGGGCTGGCGACCGGCACCGTGGCCCAGGTGCTCGGGCTGGCCTTCGTGCCGTTGCTCGAGGAGCGCTTCGACATGGTGCTCGACCAGTCGACCTTCTTCGACGAGAGCTTCCGCGCGCTGATGGACGTCGTCACCTCGGCCAGCTTCCGCGAACGCGTCGCCAGGCTGGGCCACTACGAACTGCGCGACTCCGGAAAGCTGCTCTCGAAGCGGCGGGCCGCAGGCGCCGCTGAAGAGGCGTCGAGAGGACCTTCTTCGACTCGGCCCGGTTCCCGCTCCCCCCGGAACTACTGACCTCGAGCCTCGTCGCGCGCCAGCACGAAGGCTGGCATTTCCGGGCCTCGACGGGGGCGTTGCTATGCGCCCCTTCCAACCTGAGACCGATCGCTTGGGCTCCGGGCGATGCCCGGGCTGCGCGGTGTCGAAGGGCCCCTCAGCCAGCCGCCGGTCGGCTCCAAGCTTCTCTAGGCCTTCGAGCTCGCGCTCGTCTCCTCGACGTAGCTCTGACCGTATTTGTAGTAGTAGCCGATCTTGTAGCGGTACCGCTGGTCGTCGCCGTCGAGGGCGTTGAGGACCGCGCCGAGCAGCTTCGCGTTGGCGTCGCGCAGCGACTTGACGGTGCGCTCGGCGACCTCGCGGTCGGTGAAGAAGGCCTTGGTCACCACCAGCGTCCCGTCGAGCACGTTGGCGAGCACCAGGGGATCGGCCACCGCGGTCACCGGCGGCGAGTCGAAGATGACCTTGTCGAACTTGGCGCTGAGCGCCTGCACCAGGGTCCTGAACCGCTCGGAGTGCAGCAGCTCGGCCGGGTTCGGCGGCACCGGGCCGGCGGGCAGGACGAAGAGCCCCGGCACTTCGGACGACTTGACCGCGTCGTCGATCTCCCCGCCCTTGGCGATGAGCCCCGAGAGCCCAAGCTCGTTGGGCAGCCCGAAGACCTTGTGCAGGCGGCTGCGGCGCATGTCGCTGTCGACGAGCAGGACGCGGTTGCCGCCCTGCGCGAGCGCGATGCCCAGGTTGGCGAGCACGGTCGTCTTGCCCTCCTGAGGCCCGGCGCTGGTGACGACCATCGTGCGCCACGGCGTGTCCGGGTTGAGGAAGAGCAGGTTGCTGCGGATGGTGCGGCAGCACTCGGCCACCGCGCTCTTGGGCTCGATGTAGACCATCGTCTCCTTGGCGCCCGGCTCCTCGCCCCTCTTCGGCTTGATGGGCGGGACGACGCCGAGGAAGTTGAGCCCGAGCGCCTCGAGGTCGAGGTGGCTCTTGACCGAGCGGTCCTGGAACTCGAGCAGGAAGGCGAGCCCGATGCCGGCGAACAGCCCGAGGATCGCGCCGAGGGCGAGGTTGCTGCGGGTGCGCGGCTTGATGGGCCAGGGGTTCGGCTCGGCCTCGTCGAGCAGGCGCACGTTGTTCGCCTGGAGCATCGCCGAGAGGTCGACCTCCTTGACCCGCTTGAGGACGAGGTCGTGGATGCGCTGGTTGTTCTCCTCCTCGCGCGCGAGCCGCCGGTACTCGATCTCCTTCTCGTTGACCTTGAGCGCCTCGCGCTTGGCGGTCTCGAGAAGCCCCTTGAGCTTGCGCTCGGTGGCGACCAGCTCGTCGTACTCGGCGATCTGCGCGCCGAGGATCCGGTCGATCTCGCGCAGCAGGTTCTCGCGCGCGTGGGCCAGCTTCTCCTCGGCCGCCTTCAGCTTGGGGTGCTCGGGGCCGTAGCGGTTGCGCAGGTCGCCGGCCTCGTTGGTCACGGCGAGGAAGCTCATCTTGAGCTGGCTGACGAAGCCGCTCTCGGCGACCGGGCCAAGCTCCATCAGCCGGTCGATGTCCGCGCTCTTGCGCTCGGCGCGGATGGTCTCGACCCGCGCCTCGACCTCGGCCTTGCGCGCGAGGACCCGGGTCAGGTTGTCGTTGAGCGCGAGCACCCGCTGATTGGTGACCGTCTGGCGGTTCTCGAAGGAGGTCTGGATGAGGTCGTTCTGCTTCTTGAACTCGTGCAGCGCGACCTCGCTCTGCACGAGGCTGCCCTTGAGGTCCGCGAGCTGCTTCTGCAACCAGACCGAGGCGTCGCGCGAGCCCTCGACCCGCCTCTCGAGGTTCGACTGCATGTAGGCGCGGGCCAGCTCGTTGGCGATCGCCGCGGCGCGCCCCGGGTCCTCGTCCTCGACGCGGATGCGCACCACCCGCGAGTCCTTGACCGGCTCGACCGAGGTCCGCCCCTGAATCGCCGAGGCCGCGGCCTTCAGGGTCAAGAACTGGGCCTGCTGGTCGGCCGGCAGGTGCGTCAGGCCGAGGAACCCGGAGTCCTTGTCGAGCCCGAGCTTCTCGGCGGCGAGCTCGGCGGTGCGGCGCGAGGCGATGATCTTGTACTGCGTCTCGAAGAAGTCTTTGGTGTTCGAGTAGTAGTAGCCCGCGCCGATGTCGACCGCCTCGCGCACCCCTTCGCCAAGCACGTGCGGGGGCTCGAGGTCGATGACCACCGTGGCGCCGGCCGCGTAGATGGGCGTCTGGCGCAGCGTGTAGAGCGCCGTCGCCGCCAGCGTCGCCACGAAGACCACCGCGATGATCCACTTGCGCTTGAGCAGGATCGCCAAGTACGCGCGCAGATCGATGGGCGCCTCGTCGGGCCCGTACCAGGGCTCTGACTGTAGCTGCTTGCCTTCCATCGTCCGTCTTCCTCTTGGCGCCCCGGTCAGGGTCCGCGGCCCGACCCCCGAGTGCTCTTGAGGACACAGTTAACCCCAAAGTCGCACGCAGGCCCAATCTTCGACCCGGGGCTGACGAGGCAGAGAGGTCGCCTGGCGCTGCGCTATCGGACCGTCGGTGTCGACGAGTCGGCTTGGAGCAACTCCTCGAGGTGTTGGCAGGCCTCCTCGACACCTCGGGTCACCAAGGCGGCGGCCCGAACGCGCCTGACCACCTCGAGCGCGATGCCCCACGCGCCCTTGCCCGGCCGAATAGAGTGCGCCCACAGGAGCTGGAGAGCCTCGCCCGGCGACAGCTCGCGGACCTCCGGGGCGCGCTGCGGCGCGTGGCTGAGCAGCACCAACCTCCGCAGCGGCAGCGCCCCCGGCTCACGGCGGTCGGCCGGAGGGTGGACCAGGCGCGATGAGCGGCGCTCGGCTCTCGCAGCCGGGTAGTCGAAGAGCCTCGCGCCGCGGGGAAGGCGCGCGACCGAGTCGGGGTCGATGCCTATCGGGCGCAGCAGCCCTCGGACCTGCAGGGAAGGGGCGATGAGCGCCCGCTCGTCGCTCAAGTAGCGCATCCCGCGCGCGACCAGGCTCTGGGCCAGAGTGCTCTTTCCCGCGCCCGAGTCTCCGGCGAGGACGAGCGCGCCGCGGTCGTCACCGACGACCGCCGCGTGCAGGCACCATCCCGAGCTTCGCTCGAGGAGCCGCTCGAGAAGATCGCCCTCGAGGCAGGCGACCAGCTCGAGAGGCTCGACGGAGAAGGTGACCAGCGCCTCGCCGCGCCACAGGCGCCACTCCCCGCCGCCGCAGGCGATCAGGTAGTCGAGCGATGGCGGGCCGCTCGCCTCGGCAAAGGTGCCAAAGACCTCCTGCAGCGGGCCGGCCAAAGACGCGTCGGCTTCGATGCGTACCGCCGTTCCTAGGGCGTCGAAGAGCGTGGTCCACACGTCTCGCTCTCCTCGACGAGGCCGCGCTCCTTGAGCTGCCGGGCCAGCGCGTCGACGTCGTCGCGGGCCTTCGCGCCGTCGGCGCCCTCGACGTTGCGGCAGATGAAGTCGGCGATCTCGCCCGCGCTGCGCCGGCCGTCGCATAGCGCCCAGACGACGCCGCCCATCGGGTTGAGGACCACGGCGACGCCGGTCTCCGGGTGCAGCACGACCGTCTCCCCGCTCGGAAGCTCCTCGGTCTCCAACCCGTCGACTCGCCTCAAAGTCTGTCGCGAAATCACCCCAAACCTCGCCACCCGCTCACCCCGAGCGTAGCCTCCCGAGGAACGAGGGAGGCGCCAGTCGAGGGGCTCGACTTCAGTCTGTTCCGAGGCCGCCGAGGGGCTCGGGCTGCGCGGCTCTCGCTCGGAAGGATTCTTGGACACCTCTTCAGTCCCATGGAGCGCTCTCGTTCTCCTTCGCGGCCCGAAGCGCCCAGGCGGTGCACTGGCAGCTTGCGCACTGCAGCCGGCGCCGCACCTCGCGCAGGAACTCGGCGGCCTCGACCTGCCCTGCTTGCAGCTCGGGCGCGGCCACGATGTCGCGAAGGCGCCGGTCGGGGACCCGGCCCAGCCTGTCTTCGCGATTGAACACGCAGGGAAAGACCGACCCGTCCCCGGCGACGCAAAGAACGCCGTAGTTCCCGGCGCCCTCGCGGGCGCACCCGTGCTGCCCCTCGGGCTCTTGCGGCTCGACATCCTGCCCTATTGGCACCTGAGTGCGTGGCTCCAAGAAGCTGCCGCGCCCGACCGCGTGGCTCGCGCCCGCTCGCGACACCTCTGCACCGAGCGAGCGGGCGAGCGCCATCGCGGCCTCCACCTGGCCGGCGTTCTGTTCGAGCTCCACGACGGCGGCTCGCACCTCGAGCCCCCGGGCGCAAGCGCGGCGAATAGCGTCGCAGGTGCGCGCGTGGCTGCCTGGCACGCGAGTAATCGCGTCGTGGATCGCCGGTTCGGCAGCGTAGAGCGAGAAGGCGAACGAGGCGCCGTGCTCGGCCAGCGAGGAGAGGCGCGCCTCGTCGAGGAGCTGTCCGTTCGTAAAGACCTCGCGCATCTCGAAGCCGAGCCTCTGCCCGGTCTCCAGCAGCCTTTCGAGGTAGGGGACGAGCAGCGCATCGCCGCCGGTGAACTGGACGCGCCGAAAGCCCAGCGCCGCCGCGTCCTCGAGCAGCTCGAGACAGGTCTCGCGCGACAACCGCTCGCGCCGCTCGGGACCGGCCGCCGCGTAGCAGTGGACGCAGCGCTCGGTGCATTGGAGGGTGAGCTCGAGGAAGAGCGTGTCGAACCCCTGCAGGCGCAGCGCAGCCTGCGCGGTCAGCGGCGAGGAGGCCGTTCCGCGCGCCCGCACGATCGAGCCGCCCAGCCTGCCGAGGGAGGCGAGCAGCGGCCCCGGCTCGCCGCCGTCGAGCGCGGCGAGCAACTCGCGGGCGAGCACCCCGTCGGCGAAGAGGACCCGGCGGTCGAGGAAGTCGACCAAGCGCACGCGCGAGCCCTCGGCTTCAGTCAAGACCGCCAGGGTTTCGGGGAAGAGGAGCGCTCGTCGCGACTTCATCGAAGAGGGGCTGGTCACCCGTGTGCCTTCGGCCCTACCGCCTGCGCTGCGGGCTTTTCGGCCGGTTCCTCGGCTTGCATTCGTTCGGCTTGCAGCCCACCGGTGGGTTGCAGGGGTTCGCGTTGGGAGCGCAGCTCGCCTGCTGGCCGGCGGCGTCCTCGGAGATGAGCAGCGTGCCGATGATCGCCGGCGCGACGTAGGCCATCTTCAGCAGCTTGCGCCGGGCGATCCGCTCGGTGCCGGCCGCCTCGGCCGCGGGGCTGTCGGCCTGCTCGCCGCGCTTGTCGTCTCTCGTCGTCATCGTCGCCCTGCTCGCCGTCCGGCCCCTGAAGCTTGTGCCCGCGCCGTCGACCTCCGTCGCGGGCAGGTGTCGTGTTTCGTGAAGTCAATGCTAACGGAACTGCAGCGTCCCCCGCTACGAACGGGCCAGCGACCCCTCGGATCCCGAATCAGCAGGCGCCTTCCAAGCCGCTCGCGCTCGAGCCTGCCGGAGCTGTCACCGGCGCGTCGAGAGCCTCTGCGCCCTGTCGCGAAACTCGCCGAGCAGCCGCCTCGTCAGTGGCCCTGGCGCGCCCGAGCCTATCGGCCGCTCGAGCTCGCCCTGCCACACCGCGACGACCGGCACGAGCTCGCGGGTCGTGCTGGTGATGAACGCCTCGTCGGCCGAGAACAGGTCGTCCAGAACGAGGTCGCGCTCGTGCACCGGGAGGCCCAGGCCCCGCGCGAGCGCGATGACCACGCGGCGCGTGACGCCTTCGAGGATGCCGGCCGCGAGCGGTGGAGTGCAGAGCGCGCCCGCTTGGACGAGGAAGACGTTCGCGCTGGCGGCCTCGGTGATGCGCCCGTGCGTGTTGAGCATCAGCGCCTCGTAGGCGCCGCGGGCCTTCGCCTGCTCCATAGCGAGGACGTTGTTGAGGTAGTTGCCCGTCTTGGCCTGCAGGTCGAGCGCCTCGTTGCGGCGGCGCTCGACGAGGGCGAGCCGCACCCCGCGCTCGTAGGCCTCGGGCGGCGGGGGGACCAGCTCCTTGGCGATGACGATGAGCCTGCCGTCGTGCGCGAGGCCGGGTTCGAGCCCGAGCTCGCGCGAGCCGCGGGTCGCGATGATGCGCGCGTACGATTCGGGGTTGCCGGTGGCGTCCCCGGTGTGCTGCACCTCGGCGCCAATCCGCTCGAGCGGCATCGGCAGCCCGAGCCCGATGAGGCGGGCCGAGCGCTCGAGGCGCGCGAGGTGGGCGCCGAGCTCGAAGGGAACCCCGCGATAGCTGCGCACGACCTCGTAGACCGAGTCTCCAGAGAGAAAGCCGCGGTCGAAGACGCTGACGACGGCCTGCTCGGACGGCACGAGCCTGCCGTCGGTGTTCACGATGCGGCCACCTGAGACTCCTCCTCGTCGAGGCGCGCGACGATAGGCCTGCCTTCCGGCTGGGTCAGAAGCCCCCACGGCCGCTCTCCTTGGCTGGAAGAGCCGTCGAGAAATCCTTCTTCTTCTCCGTCCGGCTCCGCGGTGCCGCTCACCCTGAGCGGAGTCGAGGGGCCCCGGCTTCGCTCCAAATTGACCGCCCTCCGCGAAACCCTGTTGGTTCAAATTCACGGCCGGCCAGGGGACCGGTAACAAGCCCGGGCCTCTCGACTTCGCTCGAGGTGACCGGCGGGGGAGAGCCGAGGTGAGGGTGATTTCGCGACGGACCTTGAGAGCGGACGCCCGGCCGAATAATTGACCCGCTCAAAATGCGCTCCAATATGTCCAATCGGAAGCTGGACGGGCACACAAGGAGCCTCATGATTCGCTGTCGTCTCCTCGAGCTGATGGGCAAGCGCGGGATCCGGTTCATCAGCCGGCTCTCGGACGAGACCGGCATCAACCGGCGCACGCTCTCCATGCTCGCGGAGAACCGGATGCTTCGGTACGACGCGGACGTGCTCGAGCGCCTGTGCGCCTACTTTGCCTGCCAGCCGGGCGATTTGCTGGAGCTCATGGAGGAGGAGGCCCCGCTCATCGCGGGTGGTGCCCGAGAGGGTCGCGCTCCGAGTCCGAACGCAGTTCATCCATGACCGAGACGACCACGCTGCTTTGCGAGCTTTGTGAGACGCCGATGACTGCCCAAGGTCCTTCGGGCAGCACGGTTCGCTACTACTTCTGCGCGGGCTGCGGCCGCTGGGTCGCCTCGACGTATGGCGACGATCTGGTGCGCGCGCGCACCGCGCGCGTCGACAAGCCCGAGCAGCGCCGGGCGACGACGACCGACGACTTCGACAGGATCAAGGAGCGGCTCACGCGCTGGATCGCCGAGCTCGACGAGAGCGACCCCTTCCAGACCCTCGGCCTGCCGCCTTCGGCCCCCGAAGAGACCGTGCGCGCGCGCTTCCACGAGCTCGCCCTTCGCCACCATCCAGACCGCGGAGGCGACGCCGCGCAGATGAGGCGGGTCATCGCCGCCTACGACCGGATCCGCAACGGCAAGCGGGCCTCGGCGCACGAGGTGGTCGTGGACGCGACCGCGGCGCGCAAGTACCGGGCACGCTAGAGGCCTCGGAAGAGCCGTCGAAGAATCCTTCTTCGACTCCGTCCCGTTCCGCTCACCCTGAGCGTGGCTCCCGAGGCGCGAGCGGCGGGAGCGGAGTCGAAGGGCCCTCGACCGTCGCTCGAGGTGAGCGGAGGGGGCGGGCCGGGTTCAAGGAGATTTCCCGACACCTCTGGACTCCAAGGCCGCTGCGGCCGACGAACGCGCTCCGGTCCGCCCGAGCAAGGGCCACCGACGTCGCGAGCTCTCGATGCATCGGGCCCGCTGGCAACAGGCCGGCGGTCCCTTCCCACCGCCGCTTCGGCCGGCGGTGAGAGCCCGAGCGCAATCGACGGCGGCCCGGAGATCAGGCGTCGTCGTCGACCGCCGCGGCGCGCCCGAGCTTGATCAGGTAGGCGAACAGCAGCGCCGCCAGCGTCATGCCGAGCGCGAGCTTGAGCGGGCCTGGAAAGAGCCGACCGGGCGAGACGAAGCCCTCGACCATCCCGATAGCGAAGAAGAGCGGCAGCGTCCCGAGCACGAGCCGCAGGGCCCTTCGGCCGCGCAGGCGCAGCGCGTCGCCGCGCGTCAGCTCGCCGGGCGCGACGATCGCCGCGCCGAGGATGAGCCCGGCCTGCCCGGCGATGAGGATGGAGGCGATCTCCACGAAGCCGTGCGCCACCATGAAGCCCAGCAGCCCAAACCCGAGATCCGCCTTGAAGCACAGGGTCAGGATGGCGCCGATGTGCAGCCCGTTGAAGAGCAGCACCACGCCGGTGCCGAGGCCGGCGGTCAGGCCCATCCCGAAGGCGGTCAGCGCCACCGCCATGTTGTTGACCAGGATCTGAGAGCCGACCACGAGCGGAGTCGCCGACAACAGCACCGTGTCGGTCCACAGCGTGCCCTGATTGATGTGCGCGCGAAGCTCGGCAGGGACCACGGCGTCGACCGAGGCGGGCTCGGCGAGCGC
>ENA-UOOH01001838-UOOH01001838.1-fermentation-metagenome-genome-assembly--contig:-NODE-1838-length-19711-cov-19.490028_pt1 | contig 19711 bp, 10 predicted proteins | sample MGYA00245778_ERZ724025 | MGnify/ENA primary metagenome ERZ724025 (study PRJEB28704, sample SAMN03018313) | fermentation metagenome | biome: anthropogenic terrestrial biome; feature: soil... | reverse complement strand
TAAAATGCTCGCAGCGCGTTGCACACAAAACGCGTAAGGAAGGCGCTTTCAGCGCACAATTCGCGCAAGCGCTCATTGAATCAACACCTTCTTTGCATCTTCTTCATTTTTGCCCGGCAAAAATGACAGAACAAATACGAGCAAAACATGGATTTTGTGTTAGAACCTGTTATACATTACGGGAGTTCCGCTAACAAGTCTGAAAAGGAAAATAATCTGTGCTATTTTGTTCTTATGCAAATAGTCATGTAACTGATTGACAAAGCGTACAATGAAGAACCTTAAAGAATCCCTAAATTATGCGAATCTGCAAAGTGGAGAAAAGGCAACTGAGACGGAGCCCAATTGCCTTGAAACCTTTTAGAGGTCGATGCTTTGATTTTCGTTACACTAAATGTGATCATTAAAACCGGGTGTAAAAGATTTAACTAATGGGTCAACGAAACTGTTCATAATCATAACAGTTTTCTAATTGTAAAATTATCTTCCAGGAGTACCCAATTTTCAGGGTACGGGTAACCTAACGCCCAATAGCTGATCCCACCTAAATTATATTCTTTCACAAGATCAAATTTTGCTTGTGCGCTGCGGGCATCTTCAAACCAGACTTCATGCTGCCTTCCTTGCGCATCCCAGTATCGGTAGAATGGAGATTCTGCGATTTCGTCATATTGAATATTTACTCCATGCCGTATAGCTCTTTCTAAAGCCTCCTTGTTGCTGAAAGTTTCTGCTTCCTGACCACGAACGTGAGGAAGTAGCCAATCCCTTGCGTATATCTGAAAACCTAAAAATATTTTATATCTTGGCATGACTGAAACTGCATAGTCTAAAACGCGACGAATCTCATTTACAGGCGATATGGCTCGAGGTGGACCAAGACGGTATCCCCATTCATAGGTCATTAATACAACCCAGTCGAGAATCCTGCCATGTGCGGGATAATCATGAGCCGTATAAAGCAGCCCTGTTTGCGCTGCACTTACCTTTGGTGCCAGTGAACTCGATACAAAACAGCCAAGAGGATGTAACCTATCTACAGCACGCTGAATAAATCGGTTGTAGTTTTCACGATCATCAGGAAGTACATTTTCAAAGTCAATATTTAAACCCATGTAACCTTTTTGAACCATGGTACTGATAATGTTATCCAGCAAGCGTTCTACAATTTGATTATTGCTTAAAACCGCATGAGCAAGATTCTCACCAAGCTCTGTGGATGTGAAATTTGTAATAGCCATCATCGGGACAGCGTTTTCTGCATAGGCTGCGTTGATGGCCGGAAGGTCATCAATCTGTTCAAGACCACCATCTTCTTTGATTCTATAGGCAAATGGGCTTAAATAAGTCAAATGCTCCCCTGCATCCCGTACAATAGGAGCAGCCCGCTCTCCAAGAATGTAGATGAACCCATTCACATCAACAACACGCCTTTGTTTTATTGGAATCATCAATACAGTTCCGGGATAAATCAAATTTGGATCAGTTATATCATTGATTTTCATCAGTGTCTGTAATGAAACACCATATCTTTGCGATATTAACCATAGAGTTTCTCCAGGCTGTACGATATGCCTTGGAGCAGGAATATAAAGCACAGCTCCCGGATTAATTCTGTTTGGATCAGGTATTTGATTGCGTTCAAGGATAGCCTGAACTGAGATACGATAGGTCTGAGCAATCCTCCAAAGCGACTCTCCCAGCCTCACTATATGATACGTATCCTCAGTTGGAATTACCAATGCTTGGCCAATAACCAGCCGATTGGGATAGGTTAATTCGTTAATCTCAACAATATCAGATGTCAAAACACGATAAAAATTTGCTATACTCCAAAGGGTTTCCCCTGATCTGACTGTATGTATAATCATAATGCATGTTCCCCTTCTTTTCTTATTATGACTCAGCTTTCCACAGCATTTTTAGCACTTGTCTGAACATAAGGCTACAAACAGAGGTGTGATATTATATCTCAGCATATTGGTGCCAGCGTCTCAAAACATCACTCACAAGTTGATGCGGGAAAGATAAGTTATGATTATTTTATTCCCGAAGAGGCAATTTGTTTACAGATAAATAGCTTATGAAAGCGGATAGGTTTGAGACAGAATATAAAAACAAACAGTTTAGCTATCAGTCTGTTTGTTAAAAAAAACAACTAAAGTTGGTAAGTTATGTGATTGATATGTGATTGATTGCGTAATTGTTACTGTTATTGTAATTTAACCGTACTTAACAAACATCAGGAAGAATATGTTTGTTAATATACTAAGAATAGATTATAATATACAATAGTAATTATTTACAATGTGTGAGACAAAATGGGGCAAGGAACTGCCCAAAGTTACTTTAAAAAAATGCGGGGGGAATGATAGGAAGCCACCTAAATACGACTCTTTGTTGTAATTAAATTATACAACATATTCGTTGTATCGTAAAAATAATTATTTTGAGCTTATTACTTCTGAAGCTTGTGGCTGTGGTTTCGTCAGATATTTTGAAAAACATAAAAATGTTTTACAACTTTATTCAAAAAAGTACTTGCAATAAACAGTAGTAAAAGATTATAATATAACAAATGATATCCATAGGAAATTTTGGTTTTAATCACCTTAGTTAACAGCACTGTTCACAATAAGATTATAGCAACTGTTTTTAAATATTTTGTGAGGTGGTTAAAATGAAGAAAAAATCGAAAAAAATCATATCTTTATTATTAGTAGCGTGTATGTTTTTGATATCAATCCAGGCATACGCAAGTGACTTGTCTGAGCAAAATACAGATATCAATAATATTAATGATGGTTCAAACACTTCAATTCGTCCAGAAAATTATATTGAAAGAGTTGATGAAGGAAACTTAAATATTCAAACAACACTCCGGGCTGAAAATGCTAGCGAAGTCCTTCTAATTCAATCAAAGTATCCTTGGAATTCATCTGCAGATGAAATTGTGTTAAATCAACTTAACATTGGATACAACAAAGAAACTGTGAATGCCGCTGTTTCTATAGATTTTAGTAACTACAAACTCATTATTGTTGCTAATGATCAGACGGATGATTTTTACCGTACTTTATCTACTATAAGAACAAAGTTGGAATTGTTTGTTATGAATGGAGGCACCCTTTTATATGGTATATGCGATGCAGGATGGGGTGCAGGGTATAGTGATTTATTGATTCCTGGTGACATAGAGCTTGGTCCCGTTACTTATAAATATAACAATTACATAATAGATGAATCGCATCCAATAGTGACAGGAATATTATCTGATAATATCGCTTTAAAAAACAGTGATTTATATAATAATTATGCCAGCCATAGATACTTTAAGGTAAGTTCATTACCTTATGATACCAACATTATTTTAAATGCTGGTGCAGAAGATATGCCAACGCTAGTTGAGTACCCGATAGGAAACGGTATTGTAATTGCATCTGCATTAACGTGGGAACATAGCTATGATAATGGCGGTTTTGGAAGAAAGGCTTTAGATGATTTGATCCTATATGCATATGGTGTATCAGTTATTGTTGATGCTGGTAATAATAAGAACCTTGGTTATTATGATTTAGTTAATGGTCTAACCTGTCTTGCTGGTGATCCTATCAATGTAGCGAATGGTAATTTCATTACTAATGCCTTAGATCTAAAAATTGAAGGTGAAAACACCATAAATTTTATTAGATATTACAATGCGATGGATAGTTACGATGGAGTCATGGGAAAAAACTGGAGGCATAATTTTGAGATTAGCTTGAAGGTTATAAGTGATAGAAGGGTTAGGCTTGCCCATGGAGACGGACATACTGAAGATTTTATATTTGGTGATGACGGTTTATGGTATTCTACACCGGGCACTTACTCTAAAATTATAAGTAATTTTGATGGCACTTACACAATAGTATTAAGAGACGGGACTGAATATTTATTTAATGCGGATGGATTACTTACATCGATTAAAGAACCATATGTTGATGAAATCATTCTTTTTTACGATGAAGGTAATCAATTAATTAAGGTATCACAGAATGACTGCTATTTTAATTTTGCATATGAAAACAGCAAGCTGAAAGATATCTCCGACCATTCCGGGAGAAATGTACAGTTCAACTATGCAAATGGTTTTTTATGTGAGATTAATAATGTTGATGGTTTTAAAAGTGGTTATGATTATGATTCAAATGGTAGAATAGTTAAAATCTATGACGATAAGAATCAAGTTATTATCTATAATATCTATGATGATAAAGGCCGAGTTATTGAACAAAAAATGCCATATGAAAGCAGATGCACATTTAGCTATGATGATCAATTAAATACAACTACATACACCGATAAAAATGGGGTAGTAACAGTATATCATAAAGATGAGTTTAATCGAGTTTATAGAGAAAGTTACAATAACGGGGATATAATATATGATTTTGATTCAAATAGTTTGATTAAATCAGTTACAGATAAAAATGGAAATACCACTTATTATGAGTATGATGAACGCGGGAACGTATTATCAGAGACTGATGCTTTAGGGTATGTATCCAAATATACTTATGATTTAAACAATAATATAACGTCTTACACAACTCCTGGAAACGAGACGTATTTCTACACTTATGACCAAAACAAAAACTTAGTTTCTGAGACAGATCCTATAGGTCGAACCATAGAATTTGTTTACGACGAAGCAAAACATCCGGTTGAGTTAAAAATGGCAAATGGGAAAAGCATACTCTCAGAATATGATGTATATGGTAATGTTACTTCAATAACCGATGGCGATGGATATAGAACAGAATATAAATATGATTTGCTTAATCGTTTAGTAAACGAAAAAAAGCCTGATGGCAATACTATTGAGTATTCATATACTCCATCGGGAAAGACCTCTAATATAAAATATCAGGATGGAACAAGCATATATACGGAATATGACAAGTTAGGCAACAAAACCAAGGTCATTAATGAGAAAGGTGCTATACAATTATATAGTTATAATGATATTGGTAAGCTTTCAACTTTTACAGATGAAGCGGGTAATATTACAAGATTTGAATATGATAATATGTGGAATGTATCCAAGATTATTTACAATGATGGAAGTGAAAGAAGCTATTACTATGATTCATCTAATAACCTTACACAAATAACTGATGAAGAAGGATATACTACAAGTTATACATATGATCCCAATGGAAATATAATTAATGAAACAGACTATCAACAAAACCAGACATCATACTCTTATGATGCATTAAACAGGATAATATCGATTTCTGATGCAAGAGCAAATAATACAAAATATGAATATACCCAAACTGGAAATCTCTCCAAAGTAATTGACCCTCTTGGCGGTGAAGATACATATGTATATGATGAAGCTAGTCAATTGATATCTTGGACAAATGCCTTGGGAGAAAAAGAGGAGTATTTTTATGACGAAGTTGGTAATGTTAAGAGTGTTAAGGATAAGAATGGTAATATAACCCAATATGAATATAACGCATGTGGTAACATCACTCAGGTGACATTACCTGATAATTCTGTCGTAAAAGCAACCTATAATGGTAATGGCAACATTGAATCATACACTGACGCCAATGGCTCAACTACAAAGTATTACTATGATAATAGGGGCAGGCTGAATAAAATTGTCAATCCATTAGGCAAAACAAAATTATTGTCATATAACTCAACAGGTAAAATAACAGAATTTGCGGATGAGAACGGTAACATTACTAAATATACATATGATGCCTTAGATCAGCTTACAGTAGTTACTGATGCATTAGGGAATAAGTCAGAGTATGTTTATGATATTAAAGGCAATGTAACAGAGATTCACCAATATCAGACCGTGTCTGATAATACAATAAGTAAAATGAAGAAAGGCAAGGGTACTTCATATAATAATTCTGTCACAGAATTAGTTACATATTACACATATAATAAAAAAGGTCTATTGACTCAAGAAGTAAGCCCATCTGAAAAAATTAAAACCTATGAATATGATGGCAACGGTAATTTGATTCGTAAAGTTGATGAAGATATGAATACTGTATTGTATGAATATGATGCTTTAAATAATTTAAATAAAATTACTTATAGTGAGAATAAGATAGTTGACTATTCGTATAATGAGCTAAATAAAGTTGTTTCAATGACGGATTGGAATGGTGCCACAAATTATGAGTTGGATGCATTGGGAAGGATAACAAAGGTAACAGATTATGAAAACAGAGTTACCCAGTATCAGTGGAACAGTAATGATAAAAAGGCAGGTATAGTCTATCCCGATGGCAGCAGTGTTACATATAACTATAACACCAGGGATCAGCTGGAGACAGTTGTTGAAGCAGATAACCTTAAAACCATATATGAATATGATAGAAATGGTAACAATATTAGTACTTTATATCCCAATGGTGCCAAGACTATTCAGGTTTATGATGCGTTATCAAGACTGACAAAGAAAACAGATTATGACAGCACAAAAAGAATAATTAGTAATTATGTCTATACATATGATAATGTTGGTAACAAGATATCTGTAGATAGGGATAAAAAGTTAGGTCTAATTGAAAAGTTAGCAGATGAGTCTAATGGCAAGACTCTATATACCTATGATGCTCTTAATAGGCTAGCAAGTCAGCAGAATTCCTTAGGTAAAAAGGAGAAATACTTTTATGATACTTTAGGAAATCGTATAAGAAAAGAAATCTGGACTAATTCTGGTTTATTTGTGACGGTGGCAGATTATAAATATAATGTTGAAAATCAGTTGACACAGGTTTCCGGAATTATGGAGACGGTCTTAGGAACATTAGCAAACAGTCCAATAGATTTTAGCTATGACGACAGAGGAAATTTAACCGGTATTACAAGGATGATTCCTTCATTATTTCCACCGCTCTGGTGGACTATTCCTGCAAATGCAGTTATTCCATGAGTTGAATCATTTGTTTAATTCTAACTATAATAACAGAGCAAAAGTTTTCGGAGGGATATATGATTAAAAAAGCAGTGATTATTAAAAAAATATTAGGTGAGCCATTAAAGGAACATGGCTTTGAGTATGCAGGCAGCGAAAACGGGAGATGGAATTTTGCCAGAACGGTAAACAATATTGAGCATTATTTTGTGATATGCCAGAGTAATTTTTGTAAAGGAATCCGCTTGGAACTATATACTTCGTTAAGGCGAATGTGGACAACACAACGTATGTTTTGCCCCTATTGGATGGATAAATACGGACCTATTGATTTTCTTGAGTTTGAAGACGAGGATTCTTTTAAAGTTATATTGAAGGAATATGCTGATATCGCAATAAAGTATGGTTTGGAAGAGCTTGAAAGGCAAAGTATTCCTACCAGGGAAGATTTAAGACAACCCACTGTAGATATGCAAAGAGACCTATACGAAAATCAAAAAAAATATTACAGAGAGTTTGTTGATGCTCATGGTTTAATTTCTTATGAATCAGGACAGAGCTTGGATAAAATAATTGAGTTGTTAAAGGAAAAAGCGGATAAGGATTACGATGACGATATGAAAGCTGAACTTATCCGAATTGCTGCTTATTACATTGAGATATTAATACCTCTTTATACTGCTGAATTAGCGTTTGAGGATGATTTCTGTATTATGAAGGTAAAGAAAGGAAAGCTGACCGCTATAAGTTTACCTTTAAATGAGATACATAACGCATGGAATAGCATTGATGATGATCCTGATCTTTTAAAAGAAATATTCGAGCTTGATAAAAGAAAGTTTGAATTTATATTGAATTATAAGTAAAAAAAGGAAACTGACCACGTTTAAATATGGAATACATGCAGAAGTTAGTTAATATGGTGATTAACTATGGAGGATAAGCTTGCTGCTTTGTTTCGTTGCAGCAAGCTGCTACTTCCTGCAGGGAAAAGTCGTTTTGCGACTTTTTGGGAAGCAATCATAATATCTATAACGACAAAACGCGTAAAAAATAATCGGAGGGATATATGATTAAAAAAGTAGTGATTATTAAAAAAATATTAGGTGAGCCATTAAAGGAACATGGCTTTGAGTATGCAGGCAGCGAAAACGGGAGATGGAATTTTGCCAGAACGGTAAACAATATTGAGCATTATTTTGTGATATGCCAGAGTAATTTTTGTAAAGGAATCCGCTTGGAACTATATACTTCGTTAAGGCGAATGTGGACAACACAACGTATGTTTTGCCCCTATTGGATGGATAAATACGGACCTATTGATTTTCTTGAGTTTGAAGACGAGGATTCTTTTAAAGTTATATTGAAGGAATATGCTGATATCGCAATAAAGTATGGTTTGGAAGAGCTTGAAAGGCAAAGTATTCCTACCAGGGAAGATTTAAGACAACCCACTGTAGATATGCAAAGAGACCTATACGAAAATCAAAAAAAGTATTACAAAGAGTTCGTTGATGCTCATGGTTTAAATTCTAATGATTTAAATTCTAATGATTCAGGGCAGAGCTTGGATAAGATAATTGAGTTGTTAAAGGAAAAAGCGGATAAGGATTACGATGACGATATGAAAGCTGAACTTATCCGAATTGCTGCTTATTACATTGAGATATTAATACCTCTTTATACAGCTGAATTGGCGTTTGAGGATGATTTCTGTATTATGAAGGTAAAAAAAGGAAGGCGGGTCGCTAGAAGTTTACCTTTAAATGAGATACATAACGCATGGAATAGGATCGATGATAATCCTGAACTTTTAAATAAAATATTTGAGCTTGATAAAAGAAAGTTTGAATATATATTGAATTATAAGTAAAAAAGAAACCGGCCACGTTTAAATAAGGAAAGCTGGACGTTGTACGTTTACCTTTAAATCAGATACATAACGCATGGAATAGGATCGATGATAGTCCTGAACTTTTAAATAAAATGTTTGAGCTTGATAAAAAAATTTGAATATATATTGAATTATAAGTAAAAGGATTTCGCCTTGGCGTCAAAATGAAAAACAAGTGGAAATACGTTAATACGCTGATGAACAATATAGCATATGTTTGCAGCTTTGCTTTGGTATGATATTATATATCTAAAGTGGCTTCGCCATAACCATATAGCGGAACCTTACAGCTGCAAAACATCAAATTCTTGTTTATACATGATGTTTTGCGCAATAAGGTACTAAAATAATCATTAATAAAAGCAAGGTGCCATATGGACAAAATCACAAAATTACTTAATCTATTCGTAAATCAAATAAAAGAAAAGCAGAGAAATCGGTTTAGTATTGAGGATGCTGAGAAGTTTATTATTGAAAAAGTTGGAGGGCAAAGCTCATATATTAGAATCGGCGGTTATCCCTGTTTTTACAATGCCATGAAATTGTTGGAAGAAAGTGGAGTGATTGCACCCATTCTGTCTTCAAATTTTAATGGTATCAATCCTGCCCTGCAATCCCGCTGGAGATTAGCGAGTGAATCTCAAAATCAGCAATTGGATACTGCGTTTATGATGCGGCTTTCCGACAGGTTGGATATGTCGGGATATATCAGAAATCCCAAGTGGCATACATCAAAAGAGAAGCAATATATTTTAAGCATTTATGAATTTTTAAAAAACGTGGAAAAACGAGAATATGCAAGCTGCGAGGAAAGGTGCCTTGAGCTTTTTGGTAACGAGAAGTTTATGCAGTCCGAAGACAAAAAGGTTATAAGTCGACTGAATTTAACCTATGAGCAATTGAAGATGATAAAGTATGGGCATATGTTTACATATTGGATAAGTAAAAGAGAAAAAACCCGGAATGTTCTTATCCTGGAAAACCATTCAACCTTTTTTTCTATAAAACGTTGGGTAGAAAAAGGAGGGATGGTTTTTGGAATAGAGCCCGATTTGATTATTTTTGGGGATGGAAAACATATCATAAAAAGCCTTTCTTTTTTAGATGAAATTGCGGTGGCTAAAGATTGTGTGATAAAATATTTTGGAGATATAGATCCGGAGGGATGGCTCATTTATACATCTTTAAAGAAAAGCTATTCTGAGTTGGATATAAGTCTGTTTTTCCCTGCTTATCAGTTCTTGCTTGATACAGGAAAAAGCTATGACATAGGGGATAGCCTACAAAATATGAACCCGAAGGTATTGGAAAACATTATAAAAGAGTTTACGCAATTAAGACCTGAATATGTCGAAAAAATTGAGGGCTTATGGAACGATAGAAAAAGAATTCCGCAAGAGTTTTTAACATTTGAAGTACTGAAAGACTTGGTGAATAATGGAACAAGCGAATAAAGGCTTTTTTGAAAGAATGAAAAAAATTCAAGCCATCCGAATGCTCGGAACCGGACTGGATGCAGGTGAAATGCAGGAGACTGTGCACGAAATATGTTTTCTTTTGCTATTAAAGATTTTCCGTCGTGAAATAACCGAAAACCCTGACAGAACCAGAGCAGATCTGGTGTTTTTAGCAATGGAAGCAATGCGTGAACTAAATCTGAAACCTGATAGAATAGTAGCGGAGAGAATCACAAACGGTGTTTTATGGTATAGAGAACCATCAAAGCAGGAACCCTTTCGAACAAACATTTTTAACGAAGAAACAGGGGAACATGAGGAGTTTAAGTTCAAATACCTTAAAGAGGATCGTGAGCTTTCGCAGTGGGATAAGGGTGGTTCCACCGTATATATGCTTACCGAAATTGCACAGGAAATTATATTTATAACCCGTGAGATATTAGAGGAATTTGGTTTCGATATAGAGCAGTTTTACACTCTTCAACTTATTAAATCCGGAAACTTTCATAAAGCTGAAAGCAGTGTTGATAACCTAATCGCCAGAGTCAGAACTTTAATACGCAGGGAGCGGGATTACAGAGATGATGTGATTCGAAATCCACAGGTTATATTTTTTGACAAGCGAAAAAACCGCAAAAAAAGCGAAGAGGAAATAAAGATACAGTTTGAAGAAGAGCAAAAGGTGTTTCAGGATATGTTTTCATGGAAGAAAAGAGTGGAGACATTTCCCGAAGAACAGCGTTTGGAAGCGGAATCGGTGTTTGAAAACTTAGAGCGTGCACGCATGCTGCATAACGAGCTTGCAAAGCTTGTTGTTGAGAATATGGCATTGGAATTAAAAGTCCGGGTTGAGTACCCCGAAAGCTTTTGGCGGACAAGCACTCTTTCATTTAAAAAGGATATCTGGCAAAACACCGTCATTAAATATGGATTAGATAGTTTTGATATGCTGGAGAATTTGCTGAATCCGCTTTTTTCTTCTGATGTGGAATTTATTTATCCACTGGATTGGGCATGGGAGGAACAGATTGTCAAAGGAGATAACAGCATTACAACAGAAGAAGAGAGTTCGGAAGCTGAAGAGGATTTAAGCTGGGAAGAGAAGGGTGTTGACTGGGAGCAGCTTGCCAGCTTATACGCACCGATCTTTCAAACACTACTTGAAGACGGTAAATTCCATTTTTCATCATTAAATCTCTTAGTCCAGGAAAAAAGGCAAGTATGGATGGAGCAAAAAGAAAACATTGATATGCTCATGATGCTTGCTATTACCAATGTAACATTAACCACTGCATACAACATGGCGGAAAATGTGGATGAGCGCTTGGAGCTTTTTAGAAGGCTTTGTGAAAAAAACTCCGAGCTGAAAAAACTTGAAGGGAAAATTGTTACTTCATATATAGAAACCCATGAAGAATGGATAATATGGGATGAAGTTACTATATCACCTTATGTAATATGTGTTGATTATTTAAGGTGAACATTTTCCTAATGCTGTGTCTTCGCAAAAACACCTACCCCATCTGTTAAATCATGGGGTCGATCACAAGGGTGCGTTTCAGTTTAGGTACGTTCCAGTTTAGGTGTGTTCAAGTGTGTACACACCTGTGGTACGCACCTGAATTGCTGGATTATGCGAGCATAATCCTTTATTGCTCGTCACAGCATAAGTGAAATTAAGTTCAATTTATATGATCAAAAACCTCAAAAAATATTCACGAGGAGAAGAAAAAATGTATAGCAATGAAGAAATACGAAAAGGGTCACAGGTCTTTTTCGCACTATTGAAAAATAAAATTCTACCGTCTACTGATTCGATAGCGCAGGAGTATTATAATAGTGTTGAGGTTAGAGAAATCGTAAAGGATATGGCTACGGAAGGCGGGCTTAGGGTTTTTGATACACGGGAAAATCTTCATATGGTTACAAGCTCATATGGAAGCATGTTTGCTAATTCTTATACCCAGATGAAGGACAAGTATAAAGCCTTAGAGAGGAAAAAATATTTTTACCTTGCCAACACGATTATTTGCATTTATTTGGCTGAAGTTGATATGGAGAGCTATATCCGCATCCGCTGGGAGGAGCAAGGAGTATCATACGCAAAGTTAGAGGATATTGTTACAAAAACCTTGGAATCCTGGATGAAAAGGCAAACCGAGAATCAGGAATTTGCAGAGGACTGGGGAATTGCACTTGAACAAATTTATGATTTGTGGGTTAATGAATTTTCTTTGTACAAGGAAAACCAGATTTCTGGTAAAATTGATGTTGTTAACACAAAAGGAACAAGGTATTCTTTTATCCATGAAGCAATAAAGCCACTTGCTGATCAAGGTCTTGTCTATGACAATACACGGGAATTAAAAATTATTCCCAGGAATGAATTGTATGAACGTCTTGATTATTTATATCACGGTCAGGAGCGGTATATGCAAATGAAGGAAATGATATGTAAAACGCAGGAGGAAGAGGCGAATGCCCAAAATTAATAAGGTTCGGATTACCGGAGCCAGATATGATAATTTTAGAAAGGGTTATGAGGATGCACTCATAGATTTCACACGGAATGATGAGCCGGATCACACTTTGATCACACTCGTAAACCAGGGAGGTAAAGGGTTTTTGATGCAGCTTTTGTCCCAGATTACCATGCCCGATACAAGGTGGGGAAAAGAATCCGGAAACCGCATTATAAGCATGTTCTATGACAGGTATCGCAATTTCAAGCCGTATACGTTTCATGTAATTATAGAATGGAAGCTGGATACGATTCCTGAAAAATGGCTTTTGACAGGGATATGTGTTACTGCAGCTAAGCGCAATTCAGTAGATGAGCTGGAAGAGAAAACAGGACTAAATTATTTTCATTATACTGTTGAACATGATAATTCCGGTTTCTTTTCAATTGAGCAAATACCCGTTTATGATACAAATAACAAGTGCCCTGCTGCTTTCGATATCTTTGAGAATTATATTGATAATAACAGTAAATATATAGTTAAATACCCTATGTCCCAAACAAGAAGGCTTAATTCAAACTACTATGAATATTTGAAAAGCAGAGGAATTTATCGCGCTGAATGGGAAATGATGAAGACCATTAACCGGGACGAAGGCGGTGTGCGGAACTATTTTTCAAAGGCGACCGATAACAAGTCAGTCATCGACAAAATGTTGATCCAGTCAATCACTCAAAACATGAGTAATTATAATGAAAATGCGGGCGAGAGCCTGAAAGAAATGTTTATCAGTAATCTTTCAATAACAAAGGATCTGCCAAGACTCATTGAAAGGGAAAACGATTATAAAGAGCTCCTGATGCTGATTGCTCCGCTTTTGGAAACCACCGAATTTGGGTTAAAAAATGTGACGGCTATTGACAAGCATATACGAGAAGGGAATCTGATATTAGCATCCCTTTATAACATGTTGGAGAGTGCGGAAGACCAGCAAAATGGATGGATAGAGAAAAAGAACGAAGCACAGAAGGAACTGGGTGAATTACATTTTCAGCGTGATAATATCGAATATGCTCATGCCCGCAGAACGAAAATAGAACGGCAAAGAGAACAGGAAAAGTTGAACCAAGCGCTTGAAAGCATTAAAGAAAATTTAGCTGGGTATGAAACCAGTGAGAAAGATATACAAACCGATATTTTCTTAAAAAAACGTGAGAATGATATAGAAAAAAGAGATATAATCAGGCAGCAAAAGCAAGACTTAATAAACAGTCTGGGTATCCAGAATGTGCAGGAAGAAATAAAGAAATTAGAGGATATCATTATATCTAAATGGGATAAAAGCAGGAGCTTTTTTGAAAGGATTTCTGCTGAGCATTCTGCATACCAAAGCAAACTGAAAAAAAACGTCAATGAGCTTTCAAACAGTAAAAAGAGCTTACAGAAAAGGCTGGAGGGCATTCTCATAGAATTGGGCATCTTTAACGAGAGGGTTATTAAACACAAGGACACTTTTAACGAGCTTTCCAGAATGTTTGATTTTTTCCGATTAGCTGTACCGGAATATTTGCTTGATGAACTAAAAGTCGAACTGGAAAAATTAAAAGAAAGCGAAAGAAATATAGAAGAGCAGATTCATAGAAACGAAGAAGAGCAAAAGCAAACAGAAAAAAGGCAATATGAAATCCAGCTCCAGTTAGGTCATGACAAAAATGAATTGAAAGAACTGAATATGAAATTCCAGCAAATAAGAGAAGCGGAAAATTCAATTAAGCAAAACATATGTGAGGCAATTGGGGTTGATGCTACAACAGTTGAGTATACTCACCAGTGGGCAAAAAGCCAAAAGCCGGTTTTAAAAGCATTGTCCCAGCAAGAAGAAAAAAGGCTGGATGAGTTAAAAACACAAGTTTTATCTATTCAAATTGATTTAGGTATTAACCAAAATGAATACTGGATTCCAAACCAGGATATTCAGACAGTGAAGGAAACTTTTTTAAAAGCAGGAGTACGTGCTGTTATGACGGGAACCGAATTTATTAATAGCTTAGAAAGCGCAGAGCTAAAAAGAAAACTAATTTCTCAGAACCCATTACTTCCGTATGGAATACTTCTGCCTTCTGAAAAAGAATGGCTTATAATTCAAAAAAACATTGACAGGAAGCTATTTCTTCGCTCCGGTGTTCCTGTTTTCATTCGTTCTGATATAGACGGAACCTTTATCAATAGTGTTGAAAATACTGCATTAGAGCTTGCGGTGGATAATAACGCATATCTTGATTGGCTTAACTCTCTGAAAGATAAAGCGTCAGGTTTCCGGGATGTTATAAAAACTGTTGAGCAAAAAAAAGAAAAATTCCTTGGGCTTTGTCATAAAATTGATGCATTTGTACAGAATCAAGAGTCAAGCGTGATTTGGGAAAATATTCGGCAGTTAAATGTTCAGGTGGAAAAACATCAGAAAGGTTTGGAGCAAATCGAGATACAGCTTAGAAAGCTGCTGGAATTGATTGACGCTGATAAAAATCTGCTTGGGGAAGTAACTGCTAATATCCAAAAAACAGCAGAGAATATGAAAAAGCTTTCAGATTATGTGGAAGAGGAAAATGAAATCAAAGCGAAAAAACCTGAGATGGACAAAAAGGAACAAATGCAGAAAGATCTTAAAAAAGAAATTCAAACCATTGAAGATAACATTGTTAAAGCTGATAAGGACGCATTTGATGACGAAAAATCTTTTACATCGTGGAAAGTCGAACTACAGCAAAAAATTAAAAGCGTAAGAGTGGTTATTTCAAATGCTTTTATTGCCTATGAAAAAAGTCTCGAGTTCACTTATGACAAACCGCCGGAATACAGGCTGGATGACCCTGAAAATATATTTATGGATCTTCAAAAAAGAGAGGATTTAAATCGTGAGGTAGAGCAAAAAAATGCTCAGATTCTTGTTTACGATGAAAAAATTCGGAACCTTGATGAAAAAATAAGTGTATTTGAAACAGAGCTTGAAAAGCTGACTGCTGCATGGAGAGAGAAAAAGCCTGCAGACGACAGTACGCAATACCTTCAACAAGCATTGGATGAAGTACGCATCAAAATAAAGGATACACAAAACAGTATGCATACAACAGAGAAGCTAATGAGTACTATTCAAGGGGAGCTAAATGGACTTGAAAAATCGATTTCTGGTTTGCGCACCAAAATTTTAGAGCGCCATAACAAATCGCCGGAGCCTTGGGACGAAATCGATCTAAAACATAAAGAATATGAAATCAATAGAAACCTGATGGCAACACAAAGTAAATTAAAATCCTTCGAAGATTTTATTGTAAAGACCGGTAAAAAGATAAATGAGATAAATTTATCCTTGTCCGGCTTAAAGGTTTATGAAGAGCTGGAAGCCGAAAGAGGTCATGTGGATGACAGCGTTATAGCTCGTCTGGAGAATAACGCTAAACAGATGGTTGATGTATGGCAGAATGAATTCAAAAGCCTGAAACGTCGGCTGACCGATTCTGAGAGTAATATGAAAAGAGAATTGGAAAGTTTTCAGGTCGAGATTCGAGAGCGAATTAAGGAGAAAATTTTATTTGAAAAACTGAATACCGAAATACAAAACATTCGAATAAACAATTTTAAAGCTAATTTGGAATCCTTTACAAGCATGAAAGAGCACTTTCAAAGAGAAATGGAGACCACCTCTTCGGATAAAGCAAAAGCAGAGCAGGTTCGAGAGCAATGGGCTCAAAGGGCTTCCAAGCATGTTATACGCATTATCGAGCTCATGAAAGAAATGGTTCGCGGGATGGTTTATATCAATCGAAATGGTTATGCTTTTCCTCTTATAAAGTTAAAGGGCGACGAATTGATGCCTACTAATGAGGATGAAATAGTTGTGCTGTTAAAAGAGCATTTTGTTCAATCGATAAACGAAATCATCAATAAAAAAATACCCGTAGAGGATATCGATGATAGCACCTTAGACAATTTAATGGGGGAACAAGCGCTGTTCTCTAAAGCTGTACGCGGGAGGTATCCGCTGTTGATGGTTTATAAAATGACTGAGAAAAACGAATTTCAGTATGCTAAACCCCATGACTACTACTATGCATCGTGGGAGGCATTGAATCGTGGAGAAGAAGGCTCAGCCGAAGGAAGCGGTGGGCAAAAACTGGCAATCAGCACATTTATGATGATGATGTTAGTAAATTATAAAAAGCGAACCGTTGGCAGTAATAGTCCCTGGACTGTTTTGTTAATGGACAATCCATTCGGACAAGCATCGGCAAAACATATATTGGATCCGATCTTCGAGATTGCCAGCAGTTTAAATTTTCAGCTCGTTGCATTTGCTCCTCCGGAAATTATTAAAATTGAAATCAGCAAACGCTTCCCTGTCTTTTGGGAGCTGCGGATCGAAGAGGTGGAAAACAATTATTCCAGCATGATTACCAGCCGACTTATTCACGGGGGAAGAAAAATACTGTAAACTCTTAGCTTGCTAGTACTCATCATGGCAACAATAAGCTGTTCCATAAAGTTATCAATCGCATACTCCAAAGGACTACCGTTAGTGTTCTCTTGGCTTGGAGAGTTATTTTACCGGAATGTGAAATAGAGCATTCCTCATATGATGTTACTTATCTGTAACCACGAAACTATACAAAGCCGATTTGTTGACTCTGAAAAAAGATAGGTAAAGGCTGCCTGTGAATTTGGATATTTGGATACTTGGAAGCAAGTATGGTAAGAGAAGCTTAAAAATGGACATGAGATTTTAAAGTTTCTTTAAATTATGTATTGGAGTTTTTATTTGTCTAGCAAGAACACTATCCCCTTGATGAAGTCGCGAAAGTGAGGAATATAATTGGAAATAAGCACTGTTTACAAAAAGAAATATCATGTAGGTATCAGCGATGTTGACTTTACCAGAAAAATAAAGCTAAGCTCCTTATTTAATTATTTTCAGGATATAGCAAGCATGGCTGCTGAAAAACTTGGATATGGGATAGATATATTGGCAAGCAGATATAACGTAATCTGGGCATTAATCCGCATTAAAGTTGATATCATACGAGATCCTGTATGGAATGAAGACATATTCATAGAAACATGGCCTCAAGCGCCAAAAAGGTTTGAGTATGAAAGAGATTATATTGTGCGTGATAAAGATGGAAATATAATAATTAATGCAACTTCTGTTTGGGTCATTATTGATATTGAATCTAGACAATTGAAAAGCTCCGAAACAGTTGATATAAAATATCCGTCAATAAAAACTGAAAGGGCGATTGATGAGAGACTGAGAAGGCTGAAAGCCACAGGAAATATGCAAGAAGCATATAAGAAAGTAATTGGTTACAGCGATATAGATATAAATGAACACTTAAACAATTCTAAATACACCGATTTCATTATGGACTGTTTTACAATTGAAGATCTCAAACAATGCGAAGTTAAATCAATAGAGGTAAACTATGTAAACGAAACCTTGCCGGGAGAAACAATAATTCTTTATAAAGACACATCTACAATAAGCACCGGCATAATTTGTATAGAAGGAGTAAAAGAAAAAGACAAAGACAAACAGACTGTGTTTCGAACACGGTTGGAAATAGCACAAATACCTTGATATAAAGTTTGTGGTGCCCAAAGGAAGCGAGGTGAGTTGAAATTCTGATATATCTCCAAATGATTGATTCCGAAGAGGATAAAACTAAGTTTGAACAAATTTATCTGAAATATCGGGGATTAATGTTTTATGTCGCTATGAAAATCCTACACAATGAGCATAATGCGGAAGATGCTGTGCATCAGGCATTTCTATCCATCCTTGAGAATCTTGATAAAATCTCTAATGTTGAATGTCCGAAAACACAATCCTACATCGTTATAATAGTAGAGCGAAAAGCCATAGATATTATTCGCACAAATACAAAAATAGTAAATATTAACTTTGATGAAACGATAGGTGGAATTGAAATACCGCTTCCCGGTGATAATGGGGTCGCTGATGCAATGGCAAAGCTGCCTGCAAGATACCGTGAGGTGTTGCTTCTGAGATACGATAATGGTTATACTGCAAAAGAACTTGCTAAAATTCTTGATATGAAGAAGGATTCCGTCCAAAAGCTGCTTTGGCGCTCAAAGAATGCACTTCAAAAAATAATTGAAATGGAGGATAATGATCTTTTATGAATGGTATAGTATATTCGGATGAGGTTCTAAGAAAGGCAGCGGGGTTGGTACGCAAATCTATACTGATTTCAATGCCTAAGCCTTCTGCGTGTAAGTATGACTTCTCAAAAGAATTCCAAAAGAAGATGAATTATCTCATGAAAAAGGAAAGGAGATGTCTCAAAACTCGCAAGATTGCAACACGTGTTTTAGCGTTTTTTCTCGTTGTGTTGATTGGTACAAGCACATGGCTTGCAACAGATACTGAGGCTCGAACTGCAGTTTTCAATTGGGTTCGCGAGGTTTTTGAGAATAGTATCATTTATCGTTTCTTTGGTAACGATATTGGCGATTCTGGAGTAGTATCTCCAGATTATACTCCATATTGGTTACCTGATGGGTATAATGAAGCCGATGTGTACATTGATAAAACAATGTGCAGTACGTATTACCAAAATGATGCTACTGGTAGTGGAATCGTATTTGAGTATTACGCTGCAGAAGATGGTACTCAACTAGAGCTTCTCGCCGGCAACGAAGATTATATTTATGAAAAAATAGAGATAGACGGATATTTAGCAGACTACTATGAAGCAATTAAAAATTCAAATACCAATAATCTAATTTGGGTGGATAAACAGCTGAATCTGGTATTTTGTATTTATTCAGATTTGGAGAAATCGGACATTATACGCATAGCAGAAAGCGTATCTTATGGAAAATAAAATTTATTTTAAATGATAGTGTCCGTTATTGCCATCTTTCTCCGTTTTATTTAGTAGAGTTA
>ENA-UOOH01001836-UOOH01001836.1-fermentation-metagenome-genome-assembly--contig:-NODE-1836-length-19736-cov-5.953661_pt1 | contig 19736 bp, 31 predicted proteins | sample MGYA00245778_ERZ724025 | MGnify/ENA primary metagenome ERZ724025 (study PRJEB28704, sample SAMN03018313) | fermentation metagenome | biome: anthropogenic terrestrial biome; feature: soil; material... | reverse complement strand
ATGTCTAATTTTATGAAACAGGAAAAATTAGAGAAAAAATTAAGTACCCAACCCAACAGTAAAATATGGTACAATCTACACAAACCAAAAGGAAATATATCTGGTATGTTGGGTAAACCAAAATGGTATCCACATACACCACCAGAGGACCAGGAAATCAAAGTACCTACAACTTTACAAGGATATGTACAAGATATTAAAAAATTCCTTGGTGGAATTAAACAAATATTTATCAGGGGGTTTAAACTGGAAGATATGGAGGAAATACAAACAGATACCGATGAACAAAATTACCATGAGGCAATGCAACAAATAAAGGATAACGAAAAATGACAGATCCAAAATATCCGATCATAGAAGGTTACCAGGTAAATGATCCCAGAATTCAGTATGTTATGGATTATCTTAAAAATATTAGTGATACAATTTTACAGTGGATACAATGGTTTGTACAATATATCCAAAATAAATTAATAATAAATCAGGAAACATTAACCTGGTGTACCATATGAACGAAAAAGAAAAACAACAAAAAGTTTATAGTGCCAAAGAATTAGCAGAAGCTTATACTACTGGATACAGGGAAGGATATCAAAAAGGACACAAAGAAGGTATGGCAGATGAACATAGCAGGATAACAACACAATTTACACTTAGTATTAAACACAATGATAATTATTGTGGATAAAATAGAGGTATAGGATATGGATCAACATGGAAAAATAAGTATAGAAGGTTTTAAGGAACAGGAGAAATATTGTAGAAAAAATAACCATCCAGAGGGATGTGGTTGCTCTGGATGTCCTGGGGAAAATACTGTTTGCGCAGATAATATAAAAAATATTTGTGGTAAATTAAATGAAAGTTAAAGTATATGTTGTGTTTTTTGCTGCTAAACATAGTAATGAGCAGCAAATTGATTTTATTTTTACAAATGAGAAACAAGCCCAGGATTATGTGGATAAACAAAACAAGAAAAAAATCAAATCAATAGCCGGAGTTACAAGAGAAGACATAAAATTTGGCGATGATATACAATTTTGGTATGAACAGGAAATTTTAGTAGTAAAAGATGATCCGATAATGAATGTTATGGATCATTTATTTGGGTGAAATTATGTCAGTTATAGTACAGTTAAGGGGTTATGATTTGGAACAATGTGATATACTGGCAAAACAACGAAACACCAAAAATAAAGGAGTAATAAACCGGACAATAGCAAAAAAGAAATCCAGTTGGGAAACTAATTTTCTGGGTTTACTGGGTGAATTTGCAGTGGCAAAATATCTTGGTTTTGGTGTGGATACTAATCATAATCCCCATGGTGGAGATGGGGGATCTGATTTTAAATACAGAGGACAAACTATAGATGTGAAATATGTTGATATGATAGATCAACCTATTTTAATGTTTAAAAATATCCATAAATTCCGATCTGATATTGCTATTTTAACCAAACCATTTGAACCACACCACCGGAGTAAAGTGGTGATAATGGGATGGATTGATAAGGATTCTTTTATTAACAACCATTATATAAGAGATTTTGGTTATGGTAAAACCTGTTGTTTGGATGGTAGAAAACTATTTAATATAGATATCCTAAAGACATGAATTAAGGGATAAAAATATTTGTTTTGTCCTAATTTTTGGAGGTGGTCTATATTGAATAGATTAAGTAGGTTTAAAAATAAAATTTTCCCATCCAAATCCCAAGACCAAATAACTACTTTTTTAATGGAACAAATAGATGAATCCAAACTTAATGATTATAGTTTGGACATGATCAATCTTATTCTTGATAAAGTGGCAGAAATAAAACAAATGCCGGAAGGTAAAGCCAAAACAAGAGAATTACAAAAGATTGAAAGGGAAGAAATAGAATTTTATAGGTATCTGTTTGGTGATAATCTGGATAATGTTCTTCATTTATTTGGTATTGATCAATCAGGGGATAAAGATGGATCGCCCTTATGATACCTGTAAAAGATTGAAAGGTTATCCTTTAAAAAATTGTCCTTATTGTGGTAAGGAAAGTATTGAGCGCCATATGAAAAAAGATGGATTATTTTTTTGTGAATTATGTGGATTTGTAACCAAGGAAGTAAGGGTTTTATCCTGGAGGGGTAAACCTTACAAAGTGTTCATACCAGTAGGTAAAAGATTGTACACCAAACCCAACCATAAGTTTTTACAGCGAAAGTATGAAAAAAGTACCAAAAATGGGATTGATTACAAGATTAAAGATGAATATTTACCATATCTTAATTTGATTGATCAAGAATTACATCTTACCACCTGGCAAAAAAGGGAAGTAAAAAATGATATCCTTAAAGCAAATGGTGTGAAACTATTTTGTAGAAACTGTAAATATAAAACAATCATCATGGCAATGTGTATTTATCTTATGAGGGCTGATAAAAGAGATATAAAAATTAAGGATTATAGTATTATTAAAAAGAGCGGATTAACAGATAGAAGATATACCAGTATTGTTGAGAAATACAGTATGTTTAAGATTAAAAATAACACTCTCACTGTAGGGTAATATATTATTGAAGAGAGATTGGTTTAAAAGCCATTTACTTTCTTCATGTAAATATTGGTTTTTTCCACAAAAAATTATGGGTTTCCACCTTTAAGGGATTTCAAAATCTATTATACCTTCAAAAATAATAGGATTTAAAATTAAACCCATATTTTATTTGGTAATAAACCATATTAATCACCGAAACTTTGGGAAAAAACAAGGATATAAAACAAAAAAGCTCAAATGTAAAAATACCTTACCAAGCGTTTTATATCTTTACAACTTCCCAAGGAAACCTCTTTAAAGTGATATTATGGCCTGGAAACTATACGAAGGAGATTGTTTTGATTACCTACCATTGATTGAAGACGATTCTATTGATTTGATTATCTTAGATCCTCCTTATAATATTGGTAAGGATACATGGGATAAGTTCCCAAGCCATGATGAATATTTAATTTTTATTGAAAAGGTTTTAAAAGAATCTGAGCGTGTTTTAAAGGATAATGGCAGTCTTTATTTATGGCATAATCAGTTCCCAGTGTTATCAGATTTTCAATGGTTGATAAAAGAAAAAACAGACTTAATATTCAAACAACTAATTACATGGAACAAGCGGTTTGAAGGTGCATCCAATAAAGGTTTTTTAGATGGTTATGTTGAATTAACTGGTTTACGTAATTTTCAGAAAATGGCTGAGTATTGTTTGTTTTATACTTTTCAAGATGAAACAGGACTAAATCAAGTTTTAAAACAAGACGGGTTTTACAATTTAATGGATTATTTTAAACAAGAGCGTGAGAAGTTAGGATGGAATTATAACGAATGTGATGAATTTTTAGGAATTAAAGCATCTTATTGTTATTGGGATAAACCAACAACTCATCCATATAGAATACCAGAAGAAAAACATTATTTAAAATTACAATCTACTGGATTCTTTAAACGTGAATATGAAGACTTACGTCGTGAATATGAAGATTTAAGAAGGGAATATGAAGATTTAAGATACACCTTCAATAACCAAAAAACCCATCACAGCATCTGGAATTATAAAATACCTAAAAAAATAGGGCATATAACTCCAAAACCAGTTAAACTATCCGAAAACATTATTAAACATTCATCTAACATTAATGACACCATACTAATCCCATTCGCAGGCAGTGGAAGTGAAATGATCGCCAGTATAAACTTAAACCGACATGTGATAGGGATAGAACAAAACCCACAATACTGCCAAATAATTAAAGACAGGATGGCAACAGTACAAGAACTACAATTAGAGGCAAGGAAACAGAAAACATTGAATGAGTTTAATGGGCAGGCAACTCTTGACATGCCAGCAAAATGATAATGGATTATTATTAACAGCATTCTAATTTTCATTTAAACCCTTTTTGATGCACCTTTATGGAAAGGTGCGGAGGCGGTATAATTTTAAATAATTATAAGGAGGTGAAAGATATGGCTGCTATATCAACAGATAAAAGAATTATTTTAGTGATTCTTTTAGCAATGGGTGTGGGTGTTCTTGCTTTTGAATCACAAATCACAGCGATTGTAGGAGTATATGGGGCTGGTGCAACTGTTATTGTTGGTGTTATCTTCTTTGCTTTAAGAGAAGTAATTAAGGAATATGGGGAGCAGAATGGAAATTTAAACCAGACCAACCAGATAGAAGAATTAAAAAAGGAAATAGCAGTATTAAAAGAACAAATAGTACCAACTACTGCTACAGTCCAACCATCAGAAGATGAAGATCAGGTTTCAGCTTAAAAAAACCCCATTTTATTTTTATTTAAATTTTTTTTATTTTTACCATATGACATCACCATGAGATAAGAGTAGGGAAAGGACAGGGGCGACCTTTTCCTACTTTTATTTTAAAAAAGGATAAGGGATTGTAATCTAATGACCAAAAAAGATAAGAAACAACCATTTAGGATAGAAGAATTTAAATTGAGCAAATTAAAAAAAGCACCATACAATCCTGGGGAGATGATTCCCAGTGAATATTTAAAGCTTGAAAAAAGTGTTATAACCTTTAAAGACCTTGAGCCGATAGCATTTAATGTAAATACCAATGAAATAATAGATGGACACCACCGATTAGATGTGTATACAGAACGAGGCATAGAAGATGTATACGTATTGATCAGGGGGGATCTTGGATGGATATTTACAAAGGATGAAATCAAAATCAAAGACCAAAACCATATGAAAGCCATGAACCTTGTATTACGCAAGGTAAGGGGAGAATTTAGTTTCCCCAAATTAGAGGGAATATTTACCGATTTAAAAGTGGCAGGTTTTGATTTAGAACTTACAGGATTTGATGAACTGGAAATAGAAGAAATCCTGGTGGGTAAAGATTTTGGCGATGAACCAGATGATAATGATAGAGATAAATCAGAAAAGAAAACCAAGGTAAAAGAACCATTGATAGTTACTTGTCCCGATTGTGGACATGAATTTACAGTAGAAGATGAATTTAGTGTAACGGTGAAAAAAGAGGAATAAATATGGAGTTAGTAGTTAAAACAGATTTTGATGCAGCTCACCGATTACTAAATTACAAAGGTAAATGTAGTAATGTCCATGGACATACCTGGCAAGTTAAAGCTATTTTCCATGTATCAATACCAAGGGATGATCAAGATTTTCCAGATTATTTTAAAACGGTGTCTATAGACTTCAAAGAGTTAAAAGAAGTTTTAAATGAAATTTTACCCGATCATGTATATTTAAACGATCTTTATAATTTTAATCCAACCGCGGAGAACCTGGCTATACATATCTACAGGATGTTGGCAAATAAGGATTTACCCATAGAAACAGTGGAGATTTGGGAAAGCCGGACAAGTGGTGTAATCTATGAAGGTAAATGAAATATTTTATAGTTTAGAAGGTGAGGGTAAATGGCAGGGTTATCCAACTATTTTTATAAGATTAAGTGGTTGTAATTTAGATTGTGATTGGTGTGATACAGAACATCAGAAATTCCAGGAAATGGAGTATAATCAGATAAGAGAGGAATTAGATAAGTATCCTTGTAATAGGGTTAAAGTTACTGGTGGTGAGCCACTTATTCATGAGAAAACCAATTTTTTGATTGGTTTATTAAAAGATTGGGGTTATGATGTAGCATTGGAAACTAATGGTACTATATTTAATACTAATATTTTTAATAAGGTAGATCTTATTTGTATGGATATTAAACCACCAAGTAGTAAGATGGAATCACAATTTGATGTGATAAACCGGACGCATAAGAGATATGGGGATAAAACTGAATTTAAGATTGTTATATCTGATTTGTTGGATTTAAATTTCGCAGAATCTTATGTTTTACTTAATGGTGATATGGTTTTGATGCCTAATAGTAAGATTAGGGAAGTATCCCAGAAGAAAAGGTTAATGGAAGCTATTATGTATAAATTTCCAGATGCCAGGTATGGTTTAAGATTACATGAAGTGTTAGGGATAAGATAATCATGCCTTATTATTTTGTGGATACTGGCTTTGATATGGTAAAGTACATCCATAATTATAGAGCATTGGGGATTAAGATGCTTTTTAGTTATGCTTATAAAGATGTGTTTGATCCATGTTTCCAGTTGATGGATAAAGATGATATTATAGTGGATAGTGGTGCTTTTACTATTGCCTCATCCAGTAATAAAGAATTAAATATAGAAGGTTATATGGATTTCTTATATAAACACCAAGATGAATATACCCATGCCTTTAACTTTGATGTGATAGGCAACCCAGAAGCTACTTATGATAACCAAAAGTTCCTGGAAGAACAAGGATTTGATGTAATACCAGTATTTCACCTGGGAAGCCAATACAAATATTTACGCCAGTACATAAATGAAGGATACAAATACATTTCCCTGGGAGGAATGGTACGTAAACCTACCAAGATAAAAGATACTTTCCTCCGTAAATGTTTTAGTATAGGGGTAAAAGACCAGATAAAGTTCCATGGGCTGGGATTAAACCATAAATATTGTGAAAAATATCCTTTGTATAGTATTGATAACAGTAACCATACAACTGTATTTAGATTTGCACACGTAAGAGTAGGTAAAGGAAAAGTACAACTAAAAGGATACAGCAGAAAAAACAAGGGAGATTTCTTTAAACCAGTCAAAATACAGGTAAATTATAATCTTAAAGCTTATCAGGACATAATAAGAAGGAAAAGATTTATGTATAACAAATATTTCCAAGATGAACAAATAGTAAATGAGATAGTAGGGGATGTAAATCAGTGATAGAGGAAGTAGTATTGTTATTAAGTGGAGGTATGGATAGTACCACATTATTATATTATTTACTTGAAAAAGGTTATCATGTGCATACTTTAACCTTTGATTATGGACAGAAACATAATCGAGAGATAGAATCAGCCCGGAAAATAGCTAAAATAAATGATGTACCTAATAAAGTAGTGGATATAACAACAATAACTGGTTTATTACAGGGTTCAAGTTTAATACAAGAAGATGTACCTATACCAGAAGGACATTATGAAGATGAATCCATGAAATCCACTGTAGTACCCAATAGGAATATGATACTATTGTCCTTGGCTGTTGGATACGCGGTAAGTAATGGTATAAGTAGGGTTTTTTATGCTGCTCATAGTGGTGATCATGCTATTTATCCAGATTGTAGACCAGAATTTTTTGATAAAATTAACCAATTAACACTGATAAGTAATTATCAGCCAGTAGTGGTTCAAGCTCCTTTTTTACACAAGAATAAAAATGAAATAGCAAGTATGGGTAAAGATTTGGGTGTTCCTTTTAATCTTACTTGGACTTGTTACAAAGGGGGTAAATCTCCTTGTGGTGTTTGTGGATCTTGTGTTGAGAGAAGGGAGGCAATGGAATCTATTGGTATAACTGAATAAAAAGTATTACTAATAAATAAAAACCACGATGTTTTCAGTGAAAATCACCAGAAATTATACTAATTATTATTAAAGTAATAAATATAGGATAAGTGATAAGATGGCTCACCCAAACGCAAAACCAAAAGAAGAGATTGAGCTACGAAGAGAAATGGTAAGAAGTTTAATGGCGCAAGGATACCGGAAACCAAGTAGAATATTAGCAAACAAAAAAATGTATGAAATGTATTCAACCTACAAAAGCCCATATAACCGAGTAAGGGAAGATATGGCTGTAGTAGCCAAAGAAAACGAAGCCATGATTAAAGCAGGATTAAAGGACAATGCTTTAGGCACGTATATTACTGGGTTATTTGATTTGCTGGTTAGATGTAATAAGGATTACCATGGATTGGAAGGTAATGCCAAGGTAGGTATGGGTAAATTAATCAAGGATACATTACAAGATATCGCAAGAGCTTTTGGTATCGATCCAGAAAAGATTGATCCAAGATCCATGATAGTAAATTTTGAACAGAACATTATGGATAACCAAAATAAGATTGATTTACCAGATGAAGTTTATGACCAGTTTGCTACAACAATCGCCAGAGAACTATCAAAAGCAAATAAAAGAGCATCTGAAAAGAGTATCGTACAAAACACTGGCAAAAAATAATTATAATCTTTTTGCCACTTATTATCTTGGTTTGGAATTACCACCACATCAAGAAGAATGGTATGATCTACTTTTCCAATATCCACATACGATGCTATTATCACCAAGGGATCATGGTAAAACAACTGTACTCCCCAGGGTGGTAGCCGAGCATGATCCATTATATGTACCAAATCATAACATTTTACTATTATCTAAAACTTATAAACAGGCAAAGAAAAGCTTAAAAGTTATACATAAAGATTTAACCAAGAATGAAAGGATACAACAGGATTTTGCCAAGGAATTAGCAGATTATGAGATGGTGGATAATTTCATCTTCTTTAATCAGGAAGGGATACAAAGGGATGCTACCATAGAATCCAATGGTATCCTTGGTGATGTAACTGGTGGACACTTTCAAAAGATTTTCCTTGATGATATAATAGACGATGTAAACAGTATAACCAAAGAGAACAGGGAAAAGATATGGAACTTTATCAAAACAACAGTGCTACCATTACTTGAACCTGGAGGATCTATCATAGGGATTGGTACAAGAAAACATTATGATGATTGTTACCAGAAAATGATAGAAAACCCCATATGGTATGTGATAGAACAACAAGCCATACTGGAATATCCAGATAGTTATGAAGTAATCTATGATGAAAACGGAATAGCAACCGGTATAAAGAATATTATTGGTAATCCCAGGGTTTTATGGGAGGATAAATGGACAATAGAACTCCTATTACTTCAACTGGAAGCAATGGGTAGTATTTCCTTTAATCGGGAATACCAAAATGATGCCAGTTTAATGAAAGGTAAAATCCTTAAAGATTTCTGGCTCAACACTTATGTATTACATGAGAAAAATGTTAGACCAGATTTAGGATTATTACAAGCCCCACCAATTGAAACAATGTCCCTTTACCAAGGATGGGATTTAGCCATCCGTAAAGGGGAAATTAATGATTATCTGGTATGTTCAACTGTAGGGGTAACACCCAAAAATGACATATATGTATTGGATTGGTATAGAGATAAAATAGATTTTCCCAGCCAGGTAAAAATGGTTAAAAATAAATTTGATGAATTTAGCAATAGAGGGGGTAATATAGAATTGATAGGTATAGAATCTAACAATTACCAGGTAGCACTTAAACAACAGGTGTTACAGGAGTATATATTACCTATAAAAGAGGTTATTTCTAAACTGGATAAAGCCACAAGGATTACTGCTGGCAGTGTTAATTATGAAAATGGTTTGGTTTATGTACCTGTAGACCATCCATTATACAGGGTGTTTATGGAGGAATATAATGGATTTGATGGAACTGGTAAAGGGATACATGATGATATGGTGGATAGTATGGATATAACGATGAGATTAATATATAAACCAAAATCAGTTCCGTTTAAACGAGGAATGAGAGGTACAACCAATGCCTAAAACGGAACAAAGCACATTACTACCAATATTGAGCAATGATCCCAGTGATCGATTACTCCAAAGAATGAGAAAATTAGATCCATCACTTACTTATGCCAAGTACAGGATGATCCAAGATTATCCAACCATGGATGACTATGAATGTTTATTACATTATTTCAGGGGTGCTGCTGGGAGGATAATAGACCTGCTCCGTTATGTTGATTTTGGTGTTGGATTTAAACTTAAACCCAAAGGATTTAGGAGTGAGGAGGAAGGAGATAAAGCCAAAGATGAAATCCTGGAGGATATGAGAAAACGTAATTTTGAACGGACAATTAATAGGGCAGGGGTTTTTTATGAAGTATTAAACAGGTGTTGTATAGTTAAAACATTAGCTCTTGATGATACTTATTATTTTGATGAAACCGAGAAAATAACTGGTTATGATGCTATAAATCCCATGACACTTGAAATTGAAAGTATCCGAGAAGCATTAAGAGATAGAACTGGGAAAATGGTGTTTAAACAATATGGTATAGGACCAAATAATACACCAGATTATGTTGAACTTACACAAGATAGGGTAATATATGAAACCAATAATCCAGTGACTGATCAATCACCACTTGGTAGTGGAGCAATACAAAAATGTACCAAGGATTTAAGAGCATTAGCAGGATTCCCAGACCATAGGGGTAAACTTGCTAAACTATATAGTGAAATGTTTAGCATAGTAAAAATAAATACTGAAAAGATAGGTAATAATGAATTAACAGCCCAAATAACCAGCAGTGTAGAGGAAGCCCAAAAATTCCTGGATGAAACAGCACAATTTTACCGTGACCAAATGACAAAAGGAAGTGTAGTTGCTGTATTTGATTGGGAAGAATTTGAGGGTAAAAGTTGGGCTGGTAAAGAAGTTAAATTACAGGATTTAGAGATAACAACACTGGATAGTATTTGTTTTAAATTTGGTGTACCCATGCCAATGCTCCGATATAGTAACCTGGTTAATAGGGATACATTACCTGCTCTTGTAGATACATTTATCAAAGAACGAGAAAAGGGAAACCGTAAATACTTTTATACACCACTTATTGAAGATTATTGTGATGATATCCTGAAACAAAGAGGATATACAGAAGGACGGATGGAAGTAGAATATAATCCATTTTTAAGTAAAGATTACCTGGCAATAAGCCAAATGATAGCCAACTTGTATCCAACTGGAAGTATAACTAATCCGGAAATAAGGGATATGATGGATTGGAATCAGGAAATGAACATGGGTAGTGATGATTGGGAGGAAGATAAAGTAATGCCTAATCAACAGCAGCCAGTGATTAATATTACACAACCACCAGTACAGGGAACACCAGAAGCAACACCTAATAAACCAGTAGATCAGGAAACAGTACAAGCCAGTTTGGATTTATTTAAAGAATTAAAATCAAATCCGTATTATGATTACATGGGGTTCTAAATGACAGATGAACAGACAGATGTTAATGTAGAATTATCTTTTAAAATAAACACCAAGAACAAAGAAAAATTGGATTGGGTTTTACAAACTGTTTTTAATCTCCTAACAAATGATGAGGATATTAAAAAGGTAGGATTGGATATAAAATGAGTAAAAGATTGGTAGATAGTGATACCTTAAAATATTTGATAGTTAAAGCAAATCTATCCAAGGAAGAGGTGGAGATGCTTAAACAGGATATAAATAAACAAGGTAAACTATCAAGAAAACCCAACACCAAAGGGGAGGAGGGCTATGCCAGTCAAGATGAATGGGATTACCGTATACAATTAAGGCAAAGTGTTGAACGGATAGATACACTGTTTAAAAAATTAATCAATAAAAAAACAGATCCAGACGATGCAATAGACCAATTAGATAGTGCCATAGATGGATTTATCGAGGAAAACACCCAACGAGTGAGGGATAAAAACCTTAAAAGATTCACTGCTGGTTGGGATAGAGTAAATAAGAAAATAGAAAGGAATAATAAGAAATATCCGGAATCACAACCCATACCACTTAATACAGAAGATGATAGATTAACCAGTTTACAAAGACAACAAATCCACAATATAGAACATATAGCCCTTATTATCAGGGGAAAATTAAGGCAACTAATTAATATGTTCTACTTACAGGATAACCAAACCACCACCAAACAGGAGGATATAATTAAAGATACAAGTACATGGACACCATGTATGAAAGAACAACATAAATTACATCCAGAATATAGTGAAACGGAACTACAAAGGGTTTGTGCTTTACTGGCAAGTGAAGAAAACGCAGTAGCTGAAGGACAAGATAGGATGGATGCCCTTGGTATGTTTGGATATCTTTACAGTAATTTTAGTGGAATTATAGCAGCAGGACTTATCGGTGTAGGTACAATGGAAGGATTTGAAATGAAACTTCCATGGCTTACTTGTGAAGATAATAGTAATTGTGCCACAGAAAGCCCAGTATGTGAGGAATGTATAGCAAACGCCATATTTGGTCCTTATGATATCAATAATTATCCAACTTATCCAGCACATATGAAATGTAGATGTAATGATCCATTTGGAGATCCAATAATAATTTTCATGGGGGTAGAACTAACATGAGAACAATAAATGTAGCAATTTATAATGGAGTTAATTCTGGTCAAAATTCACCAGTAGGTATAAAAAAAGCATTAGAACAGGCAAATAAAGATAAATGGTTTAAAGATATCCAATTTAAAATAAAACTCATCCAATCCGTAACCAAAACAACTATGAAAGATATGGAAATATTGGTTATGCCTGGAGGGGATAGTGGTGAAAGATATCTTAAAAATCCAAAAATTAATGGGGATGTTATAAAAGCCCATGTTAAAGCCGGTGGTGGGTTTATCGGTATTTGTGCTGGTGCTTATGCAGGATGTAATAAATTAGACGATAGTACCATTCGTAAAGGGTATAAAGGTTGGGGTGTAGCTCCAAATACTAATTGTAAAATTTCTACCCATGATGGTATAGCACCAATACAGTTTAGAAGCCATGATGGTGAGAAAATAGGATATAGTGGTGTGAAAAAATTAATCCACTTGGCAGGTCCGGCTATGTATCGGATTGATAAAACCAAAAATACAGTATTTGCAGTGTTCAGTGATGGTACACTTGGTTATCGTAATTATGGGGCTATTATGTCTGATAGATTTGGTAAAGGTAAAAGTATATTGATTTCCCCACATCCAGAATTAAATCCAACTGATTATAAATTAGTTGCCAAGTTGGTATGGTGGGTTAGGAAAACATAAAAAAAAGGAGGGAGATAAAATACCAAAAATTACAGAAAATTACATTCACCTGGAGAATCCAGATCATCCAGAAAGTGATTTCCGGATGAAACCCGGAACAACCAATACAATAAATGTGGTGGGATCATCCACATTTGGTAAGGGAATAATAGCCAGGTATGGATTATTAAAAGGTACAGGTGGCAGTGCAATAATAACATACCTATTTCCAGTAGACAAATTTGATTTATCAGCAGCTAAAAAATGGCTTGATGACCATAAACAAAAAGTAGAGAAAGAAGAATTGATAAACAAAGATTTTACTATAGTAATGCCAGTAACCAAACAATGGGAGAATGAGGAAGGTACATTATTCCTTAAAGGTGAAGCATCCAATACTGATTTAGATTTACAAGAAGACCAGATGGAAACATCAGCCATCCAAGATATGAAAGAACAATGTATCGGTAAAACAGGTTTCCTTAACCATACATATGATATTGGTAAAACTGATTTTGGAATAATTGTAGGATACGAGAAATCAGAGGATAAATTTATACCTATATTTGAAGTTTTTGATGATATGAAGGAAATCATCAAAAATAGATTAAGTAAAGGTGCTAAACTGGGATTAAGTATTGGTGGTAAAGTTACAGATGCAATAAAAGAAGCAGGTAAAAGGATTATTAAATCTGTTTTGTTAAGAGAAGTATCATTAACTTATTTCCCAGCAAATGTCGGTACACTTGGAACTGTAGGTATGACAAAAGAAGGTTACCCATGTATGGGTGGTATTTGTAAACAAGTTTTTAAATCAATAGACCAATTTGAAGGAGGGATTGATATTGTGAAAAGTATTAATATTACCAGAGAAGACGAGAACATTAAAAACATACAAAAAGCAGTACGTGATGAAAAAGATTCCTATGAGGCATTAAGAGATAAAATAAGGGTGGCAGTAAACCAGAAATATACAATAGGGGATAGAACTAAATTTTGGGTTCAAAACACTTATCCGGATGCTGTTATCGTTGAATCTTATGATGAGGATAAATTATACGAAATACCATATACCATTGACGATGAAGGAAATGTACAATTAAGTGATCCTGTTGAAGTATCAGAGCAATATGTGTCAAAGAAAATGAAAGAGGGTAGAGAACAATTAATTAAACTTTTAAAAGGAGATGATAAAGTGGGAAAAGAAATTGAAATACCAGAAGGGGTACAACTGGATAAGGAAGTAGTGGAAAAACTGGAAGGGGTTAAAAAAGATAATAAAGCAATTGATTTTATAAAAGGATTGTTTGGTATCAAAGATGAACCCAACCCATCACCAACCACAAAAACAGAAACAGATCCAGATCCAGAAAAATTTGATAAATCACAAGTAATGAAAGATATCAATGATATTAAAAAGAAAAATGATGAGCTGGAACAAAGTGTTTACAAGCTCCAAAAATCCAATGATGAAAAAGATAAAACCATCAAAACCTTAATTGATGAGAGGGATGAAGCCAAAAAGACAGCCAAGGAAACAGAGCATAATGATTTAGTAACCAAAGCCATAGATAGCTATAAAGTCCTTAAAGAAGAGGGTGTTAAGGATGAGGATTCTCTTAAAGAGTACCTGGAGAAAAATGAAGGATATACCAAGGAAGAAATAGAAAAAGATGTAGATGGTTGCCTTAAAACAGTTATAAAAGCCAACGAGAAAGCAGCCAGTAAAATCAAAAAACATCCAGGACCAGCCATAACCAATCCATTACTTGATAAAGAACACGATGAATACAAAGAAAAAGCAGATGTCATGAGAAAAGAAATGGAAAGCCATGGAACTACACAAGTAAAAAAAGGAGAAAAATAAATTAAAAATTTTTTTATATTAAAAAAAAGGAGAACAGGAGGATATAATATGGGATACCAACCAGAAGGAAAAGTAACAAGATTACCAAGGGAAAGGATTGCCGGTGAAGCATTACCATTTTATAGGATAATCAAGGAAGGTACAGGTGCAAACGCAGGTAAATATTTCCTATGTGATGCCGGTGAAGTACCTGTAGGATTGACCATACCATCAGAGGATGGTTACCGATGGGATGATACCAATAAAGCCATGGTTAAAAGAATCAATTATCCAATCAATGAATACCCAGAGGGTATAATTGAAGGTATTGGATATGTAGAGTTAGCAGAAACCGTATCTCCCGGACAAATATGTGTAGCCGCGGCAGATGGTAAAGGTGCTGGCAATGATAGTCCATTAACTGCTCTTACAGCCGGTGAATTAGCAGTAGGTATCGGTAGGTTTATTGATGGTGGAGATGCCAACGATATTGTAAGGGTAAAATTATCAATATAAAAGGAGGAATCGTAAGATGGGATTAGTTACAGATCGAATGATATCATACTATGAAATGATAATGTTAGAGGAAATTTCACAGAATCTTGTAGGTACACAAGTTATTGCCAAAGCACCAACACTACCACCAGGAACACAAATAGTACCACGTGACGAAATTAAAATGTTAAAAGGTAAAGCCAAAAGGGGTAAAAAAGGACAACCAATTCCAAGAGAAACTGGTGATACCGATAGAAAGGCAACTATCATACCAGAGATAGCCCATGGATTTACTTTACACAGAAAAGATATACAAGCTGCACAAAACACTGGTTTAAACCTGCCAGATGCCAGCGCAAGACAATCCAGTAAATTAGTCCTTGAGAATATAGAGGATCTAATCTTTAATGGAGATGATGCCCTTGGTATCAAAGGTATATATGCTGATGCTGGATTATCTTTTACTGTAGATGATGGATATGAATGGAACACCAGCCAGGGGCAACCATACAATGATGTTGTAGATATGTTTAGTGAGCTACGAAGCAGCGGACAATATAGGGGTAAAAAACTAATATTATCCCCAAAGGCATATATGGAAGCTTTCAAAACAAACACCATGGGAGTATCCTACATGGATCAGATTGCCAAGTTATTCCCTAATGGATTGGCTGATATTTTTGAAGCACCAGCAACGGCTAATGGTGGCAGTACCATAATACCAGAAGATGGTGGAGTATTATGTGATTATGGTAACGGTATAGCAGAAAGATATGTGGAAGAGGAAGTTAATCTACAACAGGATTTTGCTATGGATGAGAACAACCTGTTCCCATTCAATGTAGTAACCTATCAATCACTGGATATCCACTTTGTCAATGCCTTTGTTAAACTGGAAAACTTAATAGCACCAGAGGACTAAAATAAAGGGGATTATTTTTTTCCCTTTTTTATTTTTATTAAAATATTTGGAGTGATCAGCTTATGACCAAAAACAGTGAATTAGATAAACTTGATGAATTTCTCAATAAAAATCCAGATACCAATGAAGATGAGGCAATAGAAATAATAAAAGCCAGGAAAGTAAAAAGGGTATTGGAAGATGAGAAAAAAAGGTTAAACAAAGAAAACAGATGTTTAACACCACAATGTAAAGGAAAATTAGTAGATTTTAATGCAGAGAAATATTTAATCAAAGGTAAAAAATCCTACAGATTAGAATGTGATACTTGCCACCGTCTACATAGATTAAAAGTTTTCTATCCAGATGAACCAGGATTATCCACTGGGGAAATAATTTTAACAGGTATGGAATTTGCCTGGAGAACCAACCATCCATCCAAGATGACGGAAGAACAATTAACTATTTGGCTTGATGAAGAAAGCAAAAGGATAGTTAAAAACAAATCAGAGTATATCCGTAGAGATGAACAATTAATGTTACGAATCTTGGATATGGTAAACAAAAAAACGAATAAGATTTTAAAGGAAAATCAAAATCTTAAAAAACAAATTAATCAATTAAACAAGGAAAAGGATAAATCTTAATATTATTTCCCTTTTTTAAGGGGAGGTGAATTATGGGTGTTGAAGATGAATTGGTAGGTTTACTAGATGTTAAAGAGGAAGGTACAATTACCAGTACAACAATTGATGGTGATATCAATTACAGGATACCCAAATCTATAGAGAATATTATCTATGAAGAATTAGGATTGGAAACACAAAACCAGATCCAAGAATTAATAGATAATCGTAAAAAGTTAATCAGTTTAAAGTGGGCTATTATATATGATATACTGGCTTGGCTTGAGAATGAAGGTAAAATTACTGGTAAAAATATGGATGTAACCAGTGTAAAAGATAGCCAAGTATCCATAAGTTACAGTAGACGTAGCAAATCAGAGGGTAATAATGCTAAATCCTATAGCCAGTTAAGTAAGGATTATGTTTTAAAGCTTAAACCAGTGAAAAGGGTGGGTGGCTCTCCTTATGGTTACTAATAACGCATTTTCACCAGAAATGTTTGATACGTACATAGATACATTTGGTATGGAAATAACAGTTATAACAGTTACCCCAAAGATAATTGATGGAGAAATCCAGAAAAATAAAAAGGGTAAAATAATAACAGAAGAGGAAACATCACCAGTTACTGCCAGGATACTTGAAAATCCAACCAATGAAGTATTATGGAATAATATGATACAACAAAAAAGTGATGCTATTGGATTATTTCATAAAACTGATAAGGATAAATTAAATGAGAATAGCCGGTTATTGTACAATGGACAAGTTTATTATATGAAAGAACCAAAGGAACGATTTACACATATGGAAGTTCCTTTATCCAAGAAAAAAGTATAGGGAATAGATTATGGGTAGCATATCTACAATAGCAGATAAAAGCCAAGTATTAAACTGGATAGATGATAAAACCAGTAATGCACAGCCAAGAATGAATACATTAATTGAAGATATCCTTAATTTATTCCTAATCATTGCTCAAGCCCTTGCACCCATAAAAGAGGGAACATTAGCTGGTAGTCATATAGTTGAAGTTTTTGGTTTGGAAGGATGGATGTATCCAACTGTTGTTCATGCTACCTTTATTATCCTTGGTGTTGATCATGAATGGACAATATGTCCAATAAATAAAAAAAGCTTATATTGGGAGGGTTTGGATCATCCATTACCCATAGGAAGATGTGTTACACATCCACCAATGACACCAAATCCTTATATGGATGACACCATGGATGCAGGTTTAACACAAACCGATCAGCTTTTAAGTGATTATGGGGATTGGATGGTATCATGAAGGAAGAATTAGAGGAAACAGTATTGGATTGGCTTAAAACATTAAAATATAAAGATAATCAAATCACTGATAGTTTTATCAGGGGTAGAGCTGATAAACCAACAGGTAATAGTACATCAATTGTTGATTACCACCAACCGATAAGTAATAAACCAAAGGAACATAGGATTGGTAGTAAAAGGAAAGAGGTGATAGGACAAGGCACAATTACATTAATTTACAAGGCAATAGATGAAGAGGGAGCAGTGATAGAGGAAGCAGAAGAATACAATGATAAAATACCAGATTTGATTAGTGAACATATTTTCAATGATCCTTCTTTGGGGGGTACAATACCAGGTGAAGTTATAATTATTAAACAAGAATCTGGTTTTGTAGAGCTTAAAGAGAGTGAGGATAATTACCCATTTATAAGTTACCTTGTATTTGAGTATAAGGGATTATGGGTAGCACCACAAGATGTCTAAAATTTTAAAATAATTTCTAAACGGAGGGAAAAATATATGGGAGCAATACCACAAAATGATTTAGATGCTATTGTAGCATTACAATCAAAAAATGTAGGGTTAGTTGTAGGACTTGAACAAGAAAACATAGCATTAACCGGTACAGGTATAAATTGGAGCATACCAGAGGAATATCTACCAATATTCCCAAGAACTTGTGTATCACTTACCGCGATAGCCAGTGATATAACCGTTACAGATAGTGGAGTAGAACAAGCAGTAACAAGTATAGATTCCGATGGGAATATTGTACTTGAATCAAGCGCCACTGCACCAGTAGCAACATTTATACAGGAATTTGAACCATACCTGGCACAGAACGTAAAAGTAGATGTATCCCAGGATTCAACCAGTGTGGGAAGGATAAGAAGTGATGTAAAGAAAAAAATCTATGGGGCAAAAGAGATAACCATAAGCCAAGACCAGTTAATAGGGGATATGGAAACACTTATCCAATTAGCATTTGATGATTATGTTAATGAGGATGTAGATATCCCAGATAATGTAGATGTTTTTGAATTATCCAGCGAACCCAAAGAGCTTTATGCCTATGTTATATTGGAAAAATCTGGTGTAGCACAAGGTAAGATGTATTTCCCACAAGCCAGATGTACATTAACTACACTTATTGATGTAAGTGAAGGGGATACTCCACAAAGCAGTATGGAAATATCTATAGATAAAGCACCAATGATTGTTAGACCCAAAGCAGCAACTTAATTTGTTTGGGGATTTGATGATCCAAATTTTTTTATTTTTTTTATATTTTATTTTACCTAATTAATGTGAGGTTAAACCATGGAACTGACATTTAAAGAACCAGAAACAATAACAGTACCAATAATAGATGAAAAAGGAAAAAATAAAGATATTATATGTGAAATAATCCCATTAGAAGTAGAGGATATGAAATTAACAGTCATATTCCAAGAATTACAATTAGAATTAGATGAATTAACTTATACCAAAGAGGATCTGGAAAATCAAATAGCAGATTTAGTACAAAAATCCAAAGAGAAAAGTAAAAATAAAGCTGTTATTAAAAAACGTGGTGAACAATTACGTAAATTAACCAGGGAATTAAGAGAAGCCAGTATGGTAAGGGAAAAATTTGTTATAGAAAAATTATTACCAACACTTACAAATGTGGTGGATAAAGGGCTGGTTATCTTTGGTACGGAAAAAAAATTTATATTACCATCAAGACACCGGGCGCCTGGGGATTACAGAACGTGATCCTAACAAGCT
>ENA-UOOH01001830-UOOH01001830.1-fermentation-metagenome-genome-assembly--contig:-NODE-1830-length-19778-cov-3.352583_pt1 | contig 19778 bp, 17 predicted proteins | sample MGYA00245778_ERZ724025 | MGnify/ENA primary metagenome ERZ724025 (study PRJEB28704, sample SAMN03018313) | fermentation metagenome | biome: anthropogenic terrestrial biome; feature: soil; material... | reverse complement strand
TTCAAATTCATTTTTATCCACCTTCATTATTGAAATATCAAATGTTCCTCCACCTAAATCATACACCATTATAATTTGATCTCTTTGTTGATCTATACCATAGTCTAAAGCAGCTGCTGTAGGTTCGTTAATTATTTTTAAAACATTAAAACCTGCTATCTTTCCAGCATCTAATGTTGCTTGCCTTTGAGCGTCGTTAAAGTAGGCGGGTACAGTAATAACAACATCATTGATCTCTTCGCCTAGCTGTTGTTCAGCATCTTGTTTAAGTTTTTTAAGTATTAAAGCTGATATTTCGACTGGCGAATAATCTCTCTCCCCCATCGGTACGCAATATGAGGAGTTCCCCATCTGTCTTTTAATAAACTCAACAACTCGGTCTGGCTCTGCAACAGCAGAGTTTTTAGCGACATCCCCAACAACAATAGAGCCTTCGGGTGTAAACATAACTACTGAAGGTGTTATTCTTTCTCCTTCACTGTTAGTTATTATCTCTGGTTTCCCATAACTATTTACAATCGATAGCGCTGAAAAAGTTGTCCCCAAGTCAATCCCTGCTGGTATAGCCATTTTCCAAGACCTCCTGAGGTTCATATTTTTTGATCACAATGCTTTGCGCTCTCAGTACTCGTTCCCTATGTATAAAACCATCTTGTAAAACTTCCACTACTTTTCCGTCTTCTTCCAGGATACTAGTTGCTTCTGTGCATACAACCTTTTGTTTTTGTCTATCGCAGAAATATTCTTCTCTAGGCATTATCTCTACATCTCGTCTTGCTAGGATCTCCAGAAATTCCTTGGCAATAAACTCTAGCGAGGCCTTAGCAGTTTGGTTCTCTGGGTTTGAAAATTTAGCTATCTCTCGATGTAAATTATCGTGGAGTAAGAAGAGTTCTTTATAAAGCGACCTAAAATTGTTCTCTACAACATCTAAACGATTTGCTTGTAAATCTTGGTATAGTTTATCAAGTAAACTTTCTTTGTTCTCATCGTAGAGAATCTTCTCCCGGAAAAGATCTTCTAAAGCATCGAGTCTAACGGTAACATTTTCCATAAAGGTACCAAAATCAACTTGTGCTTGATCTTTTTCCAATCTTGCTCTTCCTTTCTATATGTATTAAAGTATCCCACAAATCTATTTGTTATATATCTTTGAGAAATATTCATATTATCCTGCTAGATTTACTAAAACCATTCCATTCATTATTATTCTTGAGTTATTACAAATTCCTTTTGGGGATCAACTTTATCTTATAGCTAAATAGTGACACTAGTTTGTCAAGAAAGTAAAATAAAATCTCTCACTCTAGCAAGGATCTCTTTTCTTCTTCCGAAACAATAAGTTATTCTAACGGTTTTAAAACAAAAAAGAGACCTGTACTTACACAGATCTCTCTCAGTTTTAGAAAAAAGTGTGCTAAATCTTAATAGGTTAAAAAGCGTAACTTAAATTAGTAAAAATACTGTAGTAGGAAACACTTTCGTGTCTATTATAAAGAAGGTTACCACCTAGTGTTAACCATACCTTAGGAACTAGTTGCAAATCTATTCCTGTACTCACACTTAACATAGTCTTGTTTAATGTTAATTTATCTACGGCTATAAAATTACGTCCTAAACCAAGACCAGCGAACATCTGAGCATTAATTGATAGTGGTAATTGGGCACATCCTTCAATCGTTATTATTCCCACTGAGCCACGAATGTTTTGGCCATTATTTAAACTATTTACACTGGCTATATACCAATTACCTCGAAAGCCCATCTTAGGATTTAAAGAATAACTTGTTGTTAATCCATAGGCATAGTTAATTCCCTCGAAACCTTGATTAAAAAATTTAGTTATCCCGCCACCTATTCTTAAACCTTCGGCATTCGTTACCAATACCAAGAGTAAGACAGTAGCAAAGATTAACGCTATCTTTTTCAAAATTACAACCCTCCCTCTTATTAATCATCAACATCAATATTTTAGCCCATACCTTAATTAATTAAACACAAATTCTCCAGCTTGTAATTTTATAATAGCCTGATCGATCTGTCTTGGCTCTTGGTAGGCATATCCATCAATTCCAGACAAAAGCAATTGCCACAATACATTTTCCTTACCAAAGTCAGTAATATAAAAGAGCTTAGCTTTACTAATACTTTTTAACAAAATAAACTCCCTATAAATATCGCTTGCTACTTCTGGTGTAAAGACTATAATTTCTTCTTCTCTTCCTAAGTACTTTTTAGCAGCATCCCAACTACCTACTGTTGTTACATTATATAGACATTCTTCGCGAAAAAAACGTTTTAACGAGATTGAACGTTTATGGGGTGCTATTAACAACATGTTCATCTTGTTCTGTCCTCCATATCAAAAAAGCTTCTTCTTCTCCAAACAACAAAGAACCTCCTATGCTTTTGACTAATTTGTACAACCTAGAGTCAGCTTCTTGACGCTTTACTGGCCTTAAGGTGTAGAATAAGCCATCTTCGCCTTCTTCAAGAGACACTTCTGTTTCACTATTTTCTTCTAATAAAGCCTTAGTCATTTCACTTATGACAAACTTCTCCCCAGCAGTTAGTTCAATTCTATTTAGTCGTAATTTCAATAAAGCTCGCTTCTCCAGAGCAGTTTCAGCCAAAATTTCGCTAAGCTGTTTTGTAAAAAATGACTGTGGCCAATGTTTGGGAATAATTCGCCTTAGTAAATTAAGTTGCTCCTCCAGGCCAATTGTTGCGGGTATATTCTTAAGTTGCTCAGTTGTTAGGAAAGCCTTCATTTCAAAAAGTAAAAGCGATAGTTTAGCTGTAACTTCACCAACATCATGACCAATTTTTGCTAAGTCTTCTTCGTTAATTTCTTTGTTTAACGATCTTTGTTCACTCAAAGTAGTCTTTAAACGAGCAACTTCTCTTTTTAATTGTTGGTGTTCATCATAATTGTAGTTAACTAAAGCCTCTTGTACATTAGGCCTAGAAACCAAATCTTTTTCATTACCTTTATAGCCAGCTAAAAATATCCCTAGGCACAGATAAGGTAACGTTATCAACTGCCAGCCTTGAGTTATTCCTTCGAAAGTGAACAATAATGCAGCTAAACCCCAACATACTAAAGAGGCCAAATTACCGTTTAAAGCAGCCAAAAGACTTAAGACTATCTGACAGAGTAGTTCACGATTATTAATATGATATACAGCAATAAGTAAGGGTAGTACTAAAGGAATCGCAATCATCTGCCAGGAGTCTTGTAAAAAAACAGTAACTGCTAACAATAAAGCTGTTGCGAGCCACAAGGAAACGGAAATATCAGTATTTATCCCCGTTGTAAAGTAAGCTATTAATAGTAATCCTAATGCAGTCAAAAATCTAATTAATCTACTCATATAAATTCACCCCTGCCTTAATTCTATTCAGGCTAGGGTTTTATATCTTCTTTATTTAACAAAAACAAATTTAATCTTCATGTAGATAAAAAGCATCGGTTTTAAATTAGTAAGTAATAAATGGCGAAGCAAAGCTTCGCCATTTATTACTTACTCAGTTCTTGGGCTTGTTTATTTAAGTGATTTAAAGCTCGAACCAAATCAGCAGTACTGCTTGGTTCAACTGAATTCAATTTGCTATCACCTGCTAAAGCCTTTCTACCGTCATATAACAGTTGCTCCGCTAAAGATCCATCTTGAAACACACTGTTCTCTATCGCTTCGACAAATTTTACACCAGCTAAACCAAAATTGCTTAACCTCTTAATATATTTTTCCCCATCTTGGTAAATGAGAGGTAAGTTTTCTGTTAAGTCCTTTTCTAAAAGACTTAGGGCTAACAATTCTGCTTTTAAGTCTTGCAAAGCTACATTAAAATCTGCTTTTAATTCTTTGAGTTCAGCGCTAGTTTCCAAACTATCTAGGGTTCTATTAAAACGAGCTAAAAGATCCCAGAATTCTGGATAGTTCGTTGTTGCTCCACCTGGTAATCCAGTTTTAGAGTTAGAGGCAAATCTTCTAAGCTGTTGCCAGCTATCGCCACCTAATATTCTAATCGCTAACTCCCAAGACTCTAATGGTATATAGGCCTTTGAGTTCCAAGTATAGCTTGCTGCAGTAAGCAAGGCAACTTTAGAAAGTTCTGCTTCGTTCATTGGATTAAAGGTAAAGCCTACTGTTTGGGGTAGTTGTGGATCTCTTCCTGATAAAGGTCCCATATAGAGTCGATGTCTAGCATAGTCATTTACAGGATAATTATCCCAATAGACAATCTCATGTCCCCAAGCTTCAGCGATAGCTGTAGCATGACCTTTAGTTATTCTTGGTGCAACAACACCATAGCCTGTAGAAAAAACCCAAACATCTTCTCGTAAACCTTCTAAGAATTGTTTGCGGTAATTAGATGTTCCTTCTTGGTAATAATCTGTTCCCACGACAACGAGATGATGACCTGGGAGTCTTTGGCTTAGATATTCTTGATATTTATTACTCCAATCAATATGAGCCCTACCGTAACTGTTTTTATAATAAACTCTATCATCTTTAAACTTCAAAGTAGGATTAATATCGTCAAAAAGCAAAGAGAAATCTTTAATACCTATAGCAATCATGTCTTCAGTTTTATTAATTAATGCTTGCCAGTCTTCTTCTGAAGTGTATTTTACACTGTTTCCTGGTGAGATAGCGAAAACAAAGTTAACTTGGTTAGCTTGAGCTGCCTCCACTAGTTCCTGCAACTTTTGCCGTTTATCTTCAGGATAAGGTTCTTTCCACTGCATTCTATGGTAAGGATCATCTTTAGGAGCGTAAACATAGGTGTTCATACGAACCTTGCCCATAAACTCTAACATACTAAGCCTATCTTCATGACTCCAAGGTTCTCCGTAAAAGCCCTCAATGACACCTCTTATTTTATAATCAGGCCAGTCTACTAAAGTAAAAGCAGTTAACTCTTTTTCTCCCTCGAGCATAGTTTTTAAGGTCTGTAAGGCATAATAAAGACCTGTTTCCGAATTAGCTGTTATTAAACCTTCTTCTTTAGCTAGTTTAATTAAAAACGCATCTGTTCCTTTGTCTTTTAATTCAGCTTGATCGCTTAGAACAACTTTAATTTTAGTGGAACCAGTACCTAAAGGAAGAATTTCTTTAAAGCTATCTGGGATATCACCAACATACTCTAAACCAAGGTTTTCGACAAGTATTTTCCCAGTACCTAACTCAATTTTTTGCGGATTAACAAACATTTCTGTAGCTAGTGAGGGCCAAACAATAATAGTAATAAAAATAAAAAGAATAAACAATTTTCTTTTTCGCATCTATTACTAGTCCTCCTTAAAAAAATAGGCCAGGATTATTTCCCGGCCTATTCGAATTAATAATCAAACTCAATTTCCTCAAAGTCGATTTCCTTTAAGGAAATACCATTAGTATCCTCTGAACGAGTGGCTGGATCTCCATGGACTTCAATTTCGTCTACAAAGAGCCAAACACCTGCGTTTACTTTGACAGCTACATACCTTGCTTTAGTTCCAGATGTTTTTAGTTCATACAGGAATCTAACAACATTTTTTGTTGGTAGTTCAGATTCATCATAATCTAAAGTACCAATGCTTTTCCACCTTTTGCCATCGTTAGATACTGAGAAGCATAGCCACAAAGGTAAAGTAACACCAGTACCGCCATCTTTCAAAGCACCTAGTGTAATCGAGTCGATGGAATAGATTGCTTCTAAGTCAATAATAAAAGTTCTAAACTCGTTACGGAGATGTCCAGACCAAGGGCTATCATAGATGGATGGTTGACCAATTTTACCATCTGTCATCTCTGTACCACTGTCAGGATAACTAGCTTCGGCAGGATAGCTAACCACATATTTTTTGTCTAGAGCTAAGTTTTCTGCCAAAACAAGTGAGGATAGGAGAAACACTAATAGAGAAACAACCAACAAACTTTTTTTCATTTTTGTACCCCCTCCAAAGTAAACATGCTTCATTAATATAAATTATATAACTTCCTGGCATTTCCTGCACAGGTAGTCTTATTTTAGAACATTTGTATAAACTGTTTTTTTATAACCTATCTTCACCATCCATTTTAATACTGATTTCAGGAATACTTTGGTTAATTTATAAAAAACGAGGCACTCTTAAGCTAAGAGTGCCCTATCATCAAGAAATCTTTCTTTTTTAACTCTACTGAAAGCCTCTAGGAGACTATCAACACTGGTGTTTTCTCTTTCCGGGCCAAAAAGATCTAAAACAATTTCACCATCGTGCATCATAATTGTTCGATTACCGAGTTCTAGAGCTTGTTGTAAATTGTGAGTTACCATTAAAACAATTAGTTGATTGTCGCTTACAATCTCTTTGGTCAACTCTATAATTCTAGCAGCTGTTTTGGGATCCAAAGCTGCAGTGTGTTCATCTAAAAGCAACACTTCTGGTGCTGTTAAGGTCGCCATCATTAAAGTGAGGGCTTGCCTTTGGCCTCCAGAAAGCAAACGTACTTGGTCTTTTAATCTATTTTCCAAGCCTAAATCCAATCTTTTGAGTACTGTTCGAAATTGCTCACGCCGACCATTAACACCCAATTTTAATCCTCGTTTTTCGCCTCGTTTGATCGACATCGCTAAATTTTCTTCAATACTCATGCTACCAGCTGTGCCCATCATTGGATCTTGAAAAACCCTACCAATATATTTAGCTCTCTTGTACTCAGGTAGATTAGTAATATTAGTTGAACTAATGCTAATGTTACCAGAATCAGGTGCATAAACTCCAGCTATTAAATTAAGCAAGGTAGATTTGCCAGCCCCGTTGCTACCAACAATTGTGACAAAGTCTCCTTTTGCTGCAGTAAAGTCCAGATCTCTAATGGCTCTCTTAAAAGTACCGCCACCTAATTCAAAGGTTTTATTCATCTTTTCAATCACTAGCATGTTTTTCACTTCCAATCAACTGCAAAGCTTCCCTTTTTTCAACTTCATCTTCTAACTTAGCGCTGCGTCTGCTTTCGATAATTTTTTTTAGGAAAGGTATCTCTTTCAATCTTGGTGCGGAAAGAGCTCCAATAACAAGGATAGCTGTTACTAACCGTAGATCAGTAGCTGCAAAACCTGCTCTTAAAGCGATGGTTATGGTAAAACGATATAAGATAGAACCGAAAATAGCCGCAAAAGTAGCTCCTATTATACCCTTAGGTTTGAATATAGCGTCGCCAAGGATAACAGATGCTAATCCAGCTACAACTGTACCAATACCCATACCTACATCAGCAAAAGCCTGATATTGAGCTACCAGACTCCCTGACATACCCACAAGACCGTTAGCTAGAGCTAGCCCTAATATTTTACAGAGATCTGTATCTACACCGAGGGCCTTTATCATCCGCTCGTTATCGCCACATGCTCTGAAGGCTAAACCTAATTCAGTATGAAGAAAATAGTCCAAGATAAGCTTGGTTATAACCACAATCAGAGCAAATAATAAAATTGCACCCCATTCAAAACCAAACCGGTCTTGAAACATTGTTACTAGTGTTGATTCGCGAAGAAGAGGTAAGTTCGATCTGCCTCCCATGACTCGCAAATTAACTGAATATAGACCAGTCATTGTTAAAATTCCTGCTAATAACCCTGTTATCTTAAGCTTTGTATTAAGAAAGCCCGTCACTGTTCCTGCTAAAGCTCCACCGAAAAAGCCTAAAAATGTCGCTATTATTGGATGAATTCCTTTAGTAATAGCTGTAGCTGCAATTGCAGCTCCTAAGGGAAAGCTGCCATCGACGGTCAGATCAGGGTAATCAAGAATGCGGTAGGTAAGATACACACCTAGAACCAAAATACCATAAACTAAACCCTGCTCTAATGGGGTTCCCCAAACGCCTAGCATATTTCTGCAGACTGCTTGAAAAAGCAGTCTGCTCACCTCCATTTCCTTTTTGAAACTAATTACTTTAACTTCATGCAGATACGACTGTAAGTTTATTGAACAAGAGTTGCATTTTTCATTAGCACTTGAGGAATTGTAACTCCCATACGCTTAGCAGCGTTAGTGTTAATTAGTAAGTTCATAGTATTTTGAAACTCAATAGGTGTATTTTCCGCTTTCTCACCTTTTAATATTTTAAGCGCCATTGCACCTGTTTGTCTGCCTAATTGGTAGTAATCGATACCTATTGTAGCTAAGGCACCACGATTGACTGATTCACCTTCACCAGCAATTAACGGTAGTCTATTTCTTTCGCAAAATGCGATTACCGACTCTAAAGCGGCCACAACTGTATTGTCTGTAGGTACATAAACTGCATCCACTCTGCCAGCTAAAGATTGAGCAGCTTGATAGACACCGCTCGTTTCTGTTACTGTTGCCAAAACAAGTTTTAACCCAAGCTTAGTTGCGGCTTCTTTAGCTAAATCAACTTGAACAATTGAATTAGTTTCGCCAGCGTTATAGATAATACCAATACGGGTAGCACTAGGTCTTATCTGTTTAATCAAGGCTAACTGTTTGTCAACAGGGTTTAAATCAGAAGTACCTGTAACATTGGTGCCTGGTTGTTTTAAATTCTTTACTAGGCCAGCTGCAACTGGATCTGTAACAGCTGTAATCAGAACAGGAATTGTTGTTGTTGCTTTAGCTGCTGCTTGTGCAGATGGTGTAGCAATTGCTAGAATCAGATCTACCTTATCAGCAACTAATTTACCGGCAATTGTTTGCAAAGTACTCATATCGCCTTGAGCATTTTGATAAGTATACTTAACATCGAAACCTTGTTCTTTTATTTCATCCATAAATCCGTTACGAGCAGCATCTAACGCGGGATGTTCGATAATTTGAATAATGCCGATATTCGCCGCAGCGACTAAACCACTTAGGATAATTATGAGGGAAATCATCCATTGAAGCTTTTTCATCAATTTACCTCCTATCACATACCTCTCCAGTTATAGCGTTCTTTACACACCTTCATTACTAAAGATGTGTCACTTGATGCAATCCCAGGAATTTGGCGCACTCTATGGGTAAGAGTGTCAAACAACTCTTCATTAGAACCTACAACAATCTCCACTATTAAATCATAAGTACCCGCACAAACCCCAATGTAGCGAACTTCTTTAATCTCAGCTAATTTAGCTACGATATTATTTACTGGCTCTCCCTCAGTGTGGATACCCACAATAGCTATAGTACTTTGAGCTACCATTTTAGGATCTACTACGCCAACAATACGCAGAACACCATCCTCAATAAGCTTAGAAACCCTTTTGCGAATGGTCCCTTCTGCTACACCCAGGGCTTCGGCAATAGTAGTGTAGGGTGTTCGCCCATCTTCCTGAAGAATAGCCACAATTTTTAAATCTAGTTCGTCTATGGCCGTTCACCGCCTTCTTACGATTACCATTTTAACATGCACTATTCTCTGCGTAAAGCGCATTTCCTTCCTTTTTGTAATGCGTTTTTCTCATTTTTTACCCATGCAAGCTTCCGGTGTGATTTCCCTTGTGATTACTTTCACTTTCCGGCAGTAAATCCCTTCTATATTCGCATATATCGTCTATTATTTTTACGAATTATGTGTTTATGTTACTAGTAACAAATCACTTACCCATAAATAAAGCGTCTAGCTCAGCTAGACGCTTTATAACTCATCTGTTTTTTCTTTTACTAAAAAAGAATTAAACTTAAGTGGTTCGTTCCAATCGAATTCTTCACTACCACCAATTACCTCTAAAGAAATCTTCTTAATTCCCGGTAACATTGTCAATGTATTAACCACAGAATATACAGCTAACTCTTCTAAATGCCCGTTAAAACTCCCCTCACCCAAATCTAGTGTTAGATATGCGCAATCATCGACTTGCCCTAGGACTATTATTTTCGTGGTATCTTTATTTAATAGCTGTATATTTTGTTTATCTAAAGGACTAGAAAGTAGCATTTGCAATACATTTTCTATCTTAGTCGAGGTAATCTTACGTTTTTCGTAACTTAACAAACCGTTATTCTCTGCTGAGGCATAGAAAACCAATACTTCGTCTTCCTTAAGAACCGGTCCAACAAATAACTCTTGTTTTATCGGTATTGCACTTACCTGTGAAGCACCACCAGATTCAAAATATTCTACTATGCCTTTTGCAATTGCATTAGCTACACGTTCTTGATACTGGGGATCTTGTAAGAGTTTTTCTTCACGTGGATTTGATAAAAAGCCAACTTCAACCATAGTGCTAGGGACCTTAGTTTCTCTTAAAATGCGAAAATCACCTGGTTTAGCTTTGCGGTTGTTTGGGCCAAGATCAGCCACTAAACTTTTTTGAATGGTTTGTGCTAAGATTCTACCTGGTCCACTTTCTGCATGGTAAAAGGTTTGGGCACCTGACCATTTACTCTCGGGGAAGCTATTAATATGAATTGAAACTAATATATCTGCGTTATGCTTTGTAGCTAAAGCAGCTCTTTTGTTTAGATCAACTCTCTTTCTTTTTATTAGCGGACCTTTTACTTCAGGAGCTAAATCAACATCTTTATCCCGAGTAAGTACAGTGTAGATAGTATAACTATTAAGTTTCGTTTCTAACTTCTTTGCGATGGATAAAACCAAGTCTTTTTCTAGTACACCACTCTTGCCGACACAGCCAGGATCAATCCCTCCGTGGCCTGGATCAATTACAACAACACGGCCAGCAACATTATTTACGGGTTGGGAAACTAACAAAGTATAAGGGATAAGGTACCTTGCTGCAATAACTAATATGGCTAATATTAACCTTTGGGTTTTTTTGCGCATAAAACCCCCTCCGCCAATAACTATGCTTTGGGGGTAATTTCTAGGACAGTTTGTTAGATAATCGAGATAGTAGTACTCGATATCCGCCCGAACGATCGAGCACTTCCACATTGCCAAAAACCTCTTGCATTTTTTTAGTTAAACTCTCTGCGCCTTGTTTACGTTGTACAACCACACATAAACCGCCGCCTAAAGCTAAGTATTTAGGTGCATCGTCCACAAGACCATGAACCACCTTTTTACCAGCTCGAAAAGGCGGGTTAGATACAATTAGATCAAAAGTACCCTTTACATTATCAAAGCCATTGCTTTGATAAGCTTGAGCATTTGGTATATTGTTAGCTTCTATATTTTTTTTAGCTAAACCAACAGCTCTTTCGTTGATATCAATCATTTCCACTTGTCCTTCTCTAGCTAGTCTAGAAGCTACAAGACCAATTATCCCGTAACCTGTGCCCCAATCGAGAACCTTATCCATTGCTTTTATCGGCATTACTTTAATTAAAGTCTCTGTCCCTTTATCAAGGCCACCTTTAGAAAAGACCCCATGATCTGACCAGATCTTAAATTTTTCATGATTGATTTCTATCTCTAAAAGATCTGGGGCACTTTCACTTTGTGGATTTTCTGAGTAGTAATGTTCTGTCACTGTTGTTATTACCTTCTTTCGCGTTCATCCAGATACTGCCAAATCTCCACTAAACTTTCTAAATCTCTAGCATTATGACTAATTACCTCGTCTAAGAGATTAGGATCTTGTTCCATTAAAAATTGGTGATAGATCTCTGGAACTTCACTCGAAGCAGGATCGGAATGCCTTTCATATTCTAAAATTATTTTTTCAATCGTTTTCAAACGACAATTAGGGAGTTCGCTACCTAATAACCTTCTAACAACTGGTAGTAAATCCATGTTTAACATAGGGGGAAATTTAATATCATAGCGTTCTGCTCTACGATGCAAGGCAGGTAAATCAAAGGAAGCTCCATTATAGGTAATGACTGCTATCTTATCTTTTAATTCAGTTGTAACTGCCTGCAACATAGCAGCTTCTTCTGCAGGATGCCTAGCTAAAAATAGTTTTAACTGACACTTGGGCCTTAATAACAAAAGACCAATTAAAAATATAGGTTTCCCAAAACCAAATCCTGTTGTTTCAATGTCTAAAACAGCTATTTTATCTTGAGGAATAGAACATAAAACAGAAAAACGAGGAAACCGTTTATAGATTAAAGGCCAATCTTTATTAGCTAAAGCTTTTAACAAGATAGGAGTATCACTACTTAATGGGTTATTTTGGCGGACCAAATCTTGTAAAGAACAAATACCTTCACTTTTCAATTGGGCTTCTCTTTTAGGTCCAATACCAGTTACTGCTTGTAGATAGAAATATAAAGAATCGATGTTACGAGTGGCAGGAAGCAAAACTTCTGTTTCATAATTAAACTCCCAGAAGGTTCCTTCTAGATTATACATTTCCCTGCCCTCACTGAAAATCGCTAATTGCTCTTCACTATGATTTTTATCCATCACCAAAACATCAGTTCGCTTTCGGTTACTTATATTCCTTCGGTAACTGCAAATAAAAACGATATTAACAATATTAAAATTTAAAATGGCCAACTATTGTTTCAGTACTCAAGGTCGAGTATTTGAATATTCATAGGTTTGTCTCTATTTATAGGTTTCACTCCTGCCTTTTCAAGGATATCTACATCTAGTGGTCCACTCCAAAATATTTTGTCTAATAAATAATAACCATACTCAATTGAGATAAAACATCTATCGTAAGTCGCAAGTTCTTCTATTTTTGTTGTATATAAAACCACTTGTTTTTTTTCCTTAGCCTCAACGGTATCTTGAAAAACCAATTCATTTTTTGTCGAATCGCCAATTAAAGTAACACGAACTCTTGCTAGAGTATTCTTTTCTGTCCGATTTTCTAGAACTCCCCAGACCCAAAAACGTGAATATTTAGGCTCATAACCAATATTTCCTCTAAACTCTAGGTAGCCATTAGATGTATTTAAATGAGCTCCATAGTGTATTTGTCTGTATTGAATAAGTTTTTAGGTGACGATGGAGCTTGTGTAACTAATAGCGGACAAAGTAGTACTACAACAAGAATTAATAACATCATTATCGTACCTTTGTTCATAAACTATTACCCACCTTAATTTTTATTGTTAATATTCTTATTATAGGACTTTAATTACATATTAAATTAATTATCCCTCTTTACTACTCAGTCCCTCTAGCTCCCTAACTTATCTAAAAGCAAAACATATTTTAGATGGCTTCTTCTCAATCCATTTTACAAATTTCAGTATCTTCGACAAAGACATTTTAAAAAACAATCTAAACTCGTCGGTGTTATTCCTTTAATGCTAAATATAGATCCCTTAAAGCAATTAATTATTTTTCGAGTTATTAGTATAAGTAAAACCTTGCCAGCATAGATTAGATCGGCATCACTTAACTATTGTCGACCTAAATCCAACAAAAAGGGGCCATATGGCCCCTTTACTTACTTAATTATTCCTTTGTAAGCTTTTCTATAAATTTCTTTAATCTCTTCTACTAATGGTAATCTGGGATTGCTTACTGTACATTGATCGGCAAAGGCAGTATCGGCAAGCATATCTAGCGAAGCTTCGAATTCCTTCTCCTCAATGCCTGCTTCTTTCAAGGACATAGGCATCTCTAAACGCTTCATTAAATCGATAATCGCTTCAATTAATTTATCAACAGCTTCTTCATTTGAATTGAACTTGAGTCCCATAGCTTTAGCAATGTCAGCAAAACGCTCAGGTGCTTGGTAAAACTCATATTTAGGATAGCCAACTCTCTTTGAAGGCTTAGACGCATTATACCGAATTACATGGGGTAGTAGAAGTGCATTAGCTCTACCATGAGGAATGTGGAAACGAGCGCCTAAAATATGAGCCATACTATGGTTAAGTCCTAGGAAAGCATTAGTAAAAGCCATACCAGCTAAACAACTGGCATTGTGCATCTTCTCCCTAGCTCTTGGGTCTTCAGCTCCATAACGATAACTTCTCTCTAAATATTCAAATACTATTTGAATGGCTTTTATTGCTAAAGCATCAGTATAGTCTGAAGCCATAACTGAAACATAAGCTTCGATCGCGTGCACCAATACATCCATTCCTGTGTCTGCCGTTACTCTTGCCGGAACTGTTTTGACTAGATTAGGATCAATAATCGCAATATCTGGTGTTAGTTGGTAATCGGCTAGTGGATATTTGATACCTTTATTTTTGTCTGTAATGACCGCAAAAGCTGTAACTTCGCTGCCGGTGCCACTTGTGGTAGGTATGGCCACAAACTTAGCTTTATTACCTAATTCGGGGAAAGTAAAGGTTCTTTTTCTAATATCCATAAATTTCAAGCGTAGCGCATCAAAGTCTGTCTCAGGGTGTTCGTAAAAAAGCCACATACCTTTGGCTGCATCCATTGGTGAGCCCCCACCTAGAGCAATAATTGTGTCTGGTTGAAAACGCTGCATCAGGCTAACACCTTTTTGCACTGTCTCTACAGATGGATCTGGTTCTACTTCACTAAAGATCTCATAACTAATACCAATCTTTTCTAGTTGGTAGGTCACCTTTTTAATATAGCCAATGTCTATCATAGTTTTATCGGTTACTATAACTGCTTTTTTCGCCCAATGCATCTTAGAGAGATACTCTAGTGAACCTGGTTCGAAATAGATGCGTGGGGGGACTCTAAACCACATCATATTGACCCTCCGCATATCCAATCTTTTTATATTTAATAGGTTATCTACACTTACATTAGCTGTTGTCGAATTTCGTCCCATCGAACCACAACCTAGGGTGAGGGAAGGATTATTGTTGGTATAAATGTCGCCAATCGCTCCTTGAGCTGATGGGCAGTTAACTAAAAGTCTACCAGTCCTTACTCGTCTGCCAAACTCGCGAATAACCTTTTCATCATTAGAGTGAATTACTGCTGAATGGCCTAAACCACCAAACTCGGTCATATCTTCGCAACGTTTGATACCTTCGCGGTAATCTTCTACTTTATAAAAAGCTAAAATGGGGCTAAGTTTTTCTCTCGATAGTGGATAATCTGGTCCTACACCATCTAGTTCTGCTAGCAAAACTCTTGTTCCAGCTGGAACTTTGATGTTAGCCATGGAGGCAATCTTTTCTGCAGATTGTCCCACAACCATTGGACTCATCGAATGTCTTTCCTTGTCGATAGCTACCTCTTCTACTTTTTTTATCTCTTCAGGGCTTAAGAAATAGCCACCATTTTCAGCGAACAGTTTCTTAACTTTGTTAGCTACTTCTTTATCAACAATAACAGCTTGTTCTGAAGCGCAGATCATGCCATTATCAAAAGTTTTAGATAAGATCAAATCGTTAACAGCTCGATAAAGATTAGCTGTTCTCTCAATATAAGCAGGCACATTACCAGGTCCTACTCCTAAAGCTGGTTTACCACTAGAATAAGCAGCACTAACCATACCAGACCCACCCGTAGCTAAAATTAAAGCTACATCAGGATGACGCATTAGATAGTTGGTTGCATCTATAGAGGGGTATTCGACCCAGCTAATACAACCTTCAGGAGCCCCTGCTTGAATAGCTGCTTCTTTCATGATGCTGGCTGCCTTTATTGAACAATTCATACTCTTAGGATGAAAACTAAAGATAATTACGTTTCTGGTTTTAAGAGCAATTAGTGCTTTGAACATAGTTGTCGAGGTAGGGTTGGTAACAGGTGTTACACCAGCAATGATACCAACAGGTTCGGCAATTTTTACATATCCTTCTTCTGGGTTATCTTCGATAACTCCAACGGTCTTTTCTCTTTTAATATCATGATAAACATATTCTGTAGCAAAGAGATTTTTGGTTACTTTATCTTCATATACACCCATACCAGCTTCATTAACTGCCATGTGTGCTAACTCCATATGATGATCTACTCCCGCTAAAGCCATAGCTTTTACTATGCGGTCAACATCATCTTGGGTCAGGTCGAGCATCTGAGTCGACGCTTTTTTTGCTTTAGTCACCAACTGATCAATATGGGTTTTGAAATCAACTTGCTTCTCGGCCATAACCATCCTCCTCAGACCGTCAGGTGTATTTTTTCTGACTTTGTTATTTTTTTAACTATCTATATTTTAACTGGTCCCCGGATGTTTGTCAACATTTTAACAAAATGTTTTTGTTAATTTTTTGTCAATAATAGTTAACTACTAGAGACCTTGATTTTAGTGGGTTTCCGGACTCTTCCCTTTGTCTTCCCACTTTATAGAATCTTTACTATTGTTCGCCGGTTTACAATACTCTCTTTTATTTTTCTGGTTATTATCTTTCCTATCTGCAAATACTTTACATTATTCCCAATAATAATTTATAATGATCATGGGGTTATAAAGTGGACAAAAAATGGAAAATATTTAGGAGGTTGTTGGTTGTATGAAGAAGTTTGTCCGGCCGTCCTTACTCCTGGTAATTGTTACCTTATTTGTGTTGAGTGGCTGTGGTCCATCTAAACCTGCTAACGAAGCACCTAAAATTACAAACACTAGTCCTGCCTCTCCAGCTAGCGTAGAAGTAGGTAAGCAACTATCGTTTTCTGCTGTGGCAACGGATCCAAACAATGATACTCTTGCTTACAAATGGACAACAACTAAAGGTACATTTAACTCAACTACTGGAACTGACGTAATTTGGACAGCTCCAAACACTGTTGGGTCAGCTCAAGTAACTGTTACTGTCTCCGACGGTAAATTAGAAACCAAATATACTTGGACTGTAAATGTCATTGCAGAAAGTAATACCATCCTCATTACCGAAAACATCGCCTTAGATACTACCTGGAAAGCTGGAAAAACTTATATAGTTAACGACATTACACTTAATGCTCACCTAACAATTGAACCAGGCACAATCATCAAATTCAAAGAAAATTGTGGCTTAACTGTAGATACTGCAGGTTCTATTACAGCAGTTGGAACTAGTGCCCTACCAATTATATTTACTTCAATCCGCGATGATGCACACGGTGGCGACACTAATAAAGATGGCAGTAACTCCAAACCTGCGGTTGCCGATTGGCGCTTTATTGACCTATATAATAGCCGTTTTTCTACCTTTACTCATTGCCAGTTCTATTACGGAGGTTCTGGTTATAGGGATAGCGTTCTTACCGTAAATCTAGCTAAAGCTACTATTGACAATTGTACCTTTGCTTTTAATAAGGGTACCGTGAATGGTGCTCTCGACTTAGCAGGTGCACTTCAAGACACGATTGTAACCAATAATAAATTTTATCAAAATATTATTCCGTTAGTTATCAATGCTCAGATAAACATTGATAACTCTAACGTATTTAAAGATCCAAATAATCCTGCTGTCACCAATACTAAAAATGGTATTTTCCTCTACAACGGTGACTACTATATGCGTAAATCTTTATCTTGGCAAGAAACTGAAGTACCTTTTGTTATAACTAACGATCTGAATATCGATTCAGGCTTCACTCTATCTTTGAGCCCTGGCGTAGTAGTTAAGTTCCAAGAAGGTTTTTCCTTAACTGTTGAGGGTAGTCTTAAAGCTAAGGGTACTGCTTCTCAGCCTATCGTCTTTACCTCGTATCGTGACGATCGCTTAACCGATACCAATGGCGATGGCACTGTAACTAAGCCTAATGCTAGCGATTGGCAGCGCATATCTTTAGATAATTCACCTCTTGCCAGCAATGAATTTGAGTACTGCCAATTCTTGTATGGTGGAAAATTAAGTGGTATAGATAGTGTTTTACGGGTTTACTTTACCGACGCTATACTCAATAACTGTACCTTCGCTTATTCTAATGGTAGTGAATATGGCGCTTTATATCTAGGCAATGCTAATAAAATGACTATCAATTCTTGCACCTTCTATGGAAACGAGATACCTCTTGTAATTAATACTTTAGTCGATGTTGCTCCTGGCAATAAATTTTTCAACCCAAATAATACTGCAATTAAAAACACAAAAAATGGTATCTTCGTAAGCAGCGATTCCTATACTTTCGATAAAGCTGTTAACTGGACCGAAACAGCTGTCCCGTATGTTATTCCTAACTATATGGATATTGATACAACTGGCAAAATAACGCTAGGAACTGGTGCTATTATCAAGTTCATGATTGATGCTGGTTTTAGTTACTCAGGATCAAACTTGGTAAACTATAGTTCAGCCAAATTTACTGCCTACTCTGATGATACCTTAGGCGGTGATACCAACGCTGATGGTTCTTCATCTGGTTATGCCAGTTATTGGGATGGTATATACAACTACAATAGTGGAATCTATGCGAACTGGTCTAACATCTATTTTGCTGCTAATAAATAACTAAGTAAAAAGGGCTGACAAAAATTGATATGCTCCCTTTGTGGTAAACAGCGAAAATAACAAAACTGTTTATCATAAGGGAGCATTTTTATATGGGGAGAAAACCGATATTTGTTAAGTAAGTTGTCGTATCATCTTTTAAATGTACGAACTTTTTAACATTCCGAGCTGAGTTATTTTTATATTCGTCTTCTTTAATGGGAGTTAGTGATACATAACTTGGTAATGTCCAATCTCTAATGTTTTTAGACCATCTCAATCCTAAGGAGAAAAAAGATGGCTAAGAATAAGAAATATTCCAGAGAGTTTAAGAAGTCAGTGCTTAGAAGGTTGAAGAATCAATTAATGACCTCCATTTGCGAAGAACTCGGAATATCAAGAAGCACTATTTATAAAATGGATAAATTAAAATAACGACGATAAACAGCCTGATTTAGATAAATAACAAAATTATGCGGAAGCTGATTGATGTTGTAGTCGGGTTTTATAAACTCGCTTAAGGGTTGATTTATTTCCGCAGATTACGTTGTTGTCTTAATTGTAATAAATGCTATTCTATGTTTGGACCGGTCAATTACTATAAGGAGAGACTCATATGATCTATATTGCTGAAAATCTAAGATCTCTTCGAAAAGGTATGGAGCTTACTCAAGAGGAAATTGCAGAGATACTCTGCGTTTCGCCTCAGAGCGTTAGCAAGTGGGAACGCGGGGATACATTTCCGGATATTACACTATTACCTGCACTTGCCAACCTTTTCAAAACTAGCATTGACGCGTTGATAGGAATGGATAAAATTCTCGAAGCGGAGGCGAGAATAGCTATTTTTGAAACTGAACACGCTTATTTGCGTACAGGTGACCACCGAGCTGCTGCTGCGGTTATTGAAGAAGCATTGAAGACATTTCCAAACGATTACAGTTTTATGTCAGAACTCGCATTAGCTTACTCTTTTGACAAAGAACCAGATAAACTTAAACAAGCTGTAGTGCTATGTGAACGAGTTTTGTCTGGAAATCCTTCAGAGAAAGTACGACATACTACTCAAGCTGCCTTATGCTTAATCTATTTAAAAATTGGCGACAAAGATAAAGCGATTGCAATGGCTAAAAATTTACCGCACACACGTGAAAGCCGTGAAGCTATACTTGCTCAGTGCGAAAAAGAGATGGCACCAACTGACATTGACGCATACCTAAAACTCATTGCTCTTGGCGAGGAGACTAATCAGGATATAGAAAAATAATTATATCGATTGTTATTTAACCGTCTTTAAACAAGCTCCTCGAACTATATCAAAAGGTATTTGTGACAAATTGATAAAATGCATTAAGCACTTAAATCACCGCAGGTACGTAACCTTAGAAGAGTTTCAGTAGTAAAGAGCAAACAATAGAAAGTCATTAATCTGTAATAAAACAAAACCCCGCTATATCTGATATGCTCCCCTTGTGGTAGACAGTGGAAATAACTGTTTATTATAAGGGGAGCATTTCTGTAAGGGTAGAACACCGTAAGTTCCATATGAGCAAAATTCATCTGCTGTTAAAGCGTATCTTGACATGTCCCCGGTAAAATGGACAGTCTTCTCTTGTATAAACTCATTCGTTCG
>ENA-UOOH01001826-UOOH01001826.1-fermentation-metagenome-genome-assembly--contig:-NODE-1826-length-19791-cov-18.654591_pt1 | contig 19791 bp, 16 predicted proteins | sample MGYA00245778_ERZ724025 | MGnify/ENA primary metagenome ERZ724025 (study PRJEB28704, sample SAMN03018313) | fermentation metagenome | biome: anthropogenic terrestrial biome; feature: soil... | reverse complement strand
TTTGCGACCAGCCCCGGTTGCATGGGCGAGCAGCAAACGGAGTTTGCGACCAGCCCAGGTTGCATGGGCGAGCAGCAAACGAAGTTTGCGACCAGCCATTTCAACGAGGCGGGTCGTAGGCTCTGCCTACTGCTCGCCTATGCATCCTATGCGGGAGTAGAGGATTTTACTTGCAAAATCCAGCTAGCCCGGAGCGTACCTAAGGAGCGTACCAACCGGAACGCTCCCCCAGGAAGGATAACCCCAGCCACTGGAACGCTCCCCCAAGAAGGATAACCCCAGTTACTGGAACGCTGCGATTGAGCGACCCGTAATTATTTGACTCGCTGCCTGTTGTGTGAAATATGCACCCGCCACCAGGCATTTTTCAACTAAAACGGTTGAAAATATGCGAAGAGGTGGGAGACATCTAAGCCTCGTTATAAACACCTCGAAAGGAAATTTTTCGTATGTAGATAAATTTACTTAACAATACAATGAGCAAAAAGGAGGAAATTTCATGGTTTACGTAATGATGGCAGATGGATTTGAGGAAATAGAAGCTTTAGCTGTTGTGGATGTGCTGAGAAGAGCTGGGATTGACGTTTTTACAGTATCTATAACTAATAAAAACACAGTTACCGGAGCACATAAAATACAGGTCATAGCGGATTTAACTATTAAGGAAGCAGCCTTGGAGGATGCTGATATGATTGTCCTTCCCGGTGGTATGCCAGGTGCTCAAAATTTATATGATAACCCTGTTCTTGAAGAAGCACTTGAAAAACGGGTCAAAAACAACAAATGGATTGCAGCTATTTGTGCCGCACCATTTATTCCCGGTAAAAGAGGCTACCTAAAAGGCAAAGAGGCTATATGTTACCCGGGTTTTGAAAAGTATTTAAATGGTGCAATTATTAAGGAGCAAAATGTTGTTATATCCGATAACTTTATTACATCAAAGGGTCCGGGAACAGCTCTTCATTTTGCGTTTGCAATTGTATCGGTTCTGAAAGATCAAAAAACCGCTTCGGAACTGGCCAAAGCGATGCAGATCCAGTGATTAATTATAAAGCAGCAGGAAAACGTGTTCCTGCTGCTCTTGCAATTTACGCCTCTTTGCTTTGTATCCTACTAATATTCATACATTGGAAACAATTGCTTAGACCTGTTTTATAGTAAAGTAAAATAACGTTGCAGCACATCTTTATATCGAAGCCTGAGAAGAAGACTAATTACCTTCTAATTTATCTGCTTCCATTTCTTGTGAAGGCAAAAAGAATACCTTCTGTTATACGACGCCTGAAAATAAAAAACAGTGTCACCGGAAGAATAACTATAAATAAATCAAAGCTATATAATAGTGTGCTTAGATCAGTCTGTAAAACCAAATTACCTGCCATGTCGCTACCGGGATTTAGCTGCATAATTGTTCTTGCAAAAAGGAGAGGGAGCATATTCTCCTGCCTTGAAAATATAATAAGCGGGATATGCTCTGAGTTCCACATCACTATAAACTGAATCACTCCAAGAATAAAGGCCGGTTTCCAAGCTGATGGTTCTTCCATTTGATTGCTGTTTTCAACCTCTTGCTTTTTAAAATACAGAATAGCAGCTAAAACAAGGCTATTAGCAATAGGGAAAGCATAATATAGTACGAGTGCAAACGCAGTATCTATAAGCCCAAGGCTTCGCATAAATAGATATTGGTGCATACCCATGCCCCCGGCAAGGAGCAAAAGCACAAGAAAAGCACGAGACAACTTCCCAAAAGCTCCTTTTATAAGAATACTCTTAGCCAGCACAACAGTAATTGGCACACCAATTAAGGCAATTAAACCATATATGATAATATATTTAATGTAAGAAACGAAAAAAGCTCCTGCAAAATTTGAAAAGATACCAAAAATACCGGTTATGCCTTCAACTATTAGAGGTTTTAGTATGAACCACACTATAAACAATGAATAAATTATTGGTATAACAAGCCCCACCGGTTTTATAGTCTTAGAGTCCTCAGCATCTGAAGCATCAGGAACATTTGATGTAGAAAAGGAAGACTGCCAGCTTATCACTCGCCTCATTAAAAAGTAAACAATTATACCTATAACAAGATGCACAAAAAACTGTATAAACCAAACGCTTTGAGCCTGGCTTATTCCACCACCAAGGAAGCCAATCCGATAAATATATGTATCAAGTACATCACTTGTTTTATAAACTAATGGATTTATCAAAGTTTGCATTATGTTCATATCAGTACTTAATATGGATGTGCATTGAATCAACACAAAAGCCAACGGAGCCATTAATTTTTCAAAGCCTGTTTTCTTTATATTACCTCTTTGCATCTGCCATGTTTTCAACATAAATACAGACGGAATACCTACATTTTTAACTGCAAGTGTAAATGCATAAACAAAAGGGAATGAATTAGCCGAAGCAAGTACGGTTGTTCCTTTAAACCAAAAAAACACAATGCGAGCCATTACACTTCCGGGAATGAAAAGCGGTATTAGTATAATACTTAGAAAAACATTCTGTAATCGCTTGTTTAACCCACGTAGGGATAATGCAAGTAAATATGCCAAAGCTATTACTAATGCAAGATATAAAAGATTAATCTTAATTGAGTTAAAAAGTGCAGACCAGAAAGCGTAATTAGAAAATGTCATTGAAAAGTTGCGAAAACCAACAAAAGTGCTGTTAATAAAACCCTTAAATGGTGAATAATTTATAAGCATCACAAAGAAACCGCTGAAAAGTGGAATTACTTTAAAAATCAATAGTAGTAGAAAAAGAAAACATGCAGTAATAATAATTACCGTATTTCTGCTTGATTTATCCACGTACTTAAACCTCCCTTGGAATTTAATTACTTCTATTTTACTATATATTCACTATTTCATCAAATATACTTACATGTGTTTCAGCAGCATAAAAAGCTATATGGTATAGCTCAAACAAGACTTGAACCTGTTAGCAGGCAAGCAGTAATAAACATAAAAAGGCTATATGTTGTAATTCGAACCCCAACATATAGCCTTCAAATTGTAAAGTAAGAAAGTGTATTAGTGTCCCATCGGCTAAAATCAACATAGCACAATGTTTAAACTTCCGTTATCCCTGACACTAAGCCTTGATTTCCGTTACCCATGCCACTAAGTCTTGATTTCGTTATACATGGCATTATGTTTTAATTTCCGCTATTTTAGTTAGTTTATCAAGCCCACCACATTTCATCAGTTTTTTCGTAAAGCAGAACTTCCTTTAGGAATTCAACTGCTTTCTGAAGTCCTTCATTAATCGACATAAGACTGTCCTCATGCTCAATTGAAAGAACATAGTCATACCCTACCATTCTAAGAGCACTCACTATATCCTTCCAGACTTGCATGTCATGACCATAGCCTACCGTCCTGAATATCCATGAGCGATTTATTTCGTCACTGTAGCTCTTAACATCAAGGACGCCATTAACAGCCGTATTGTATACATCTATTTTTGTGTCTTTTGCATGGAAGAAGTAAATTGCTTTATCTAACTTGCGTATAGCTGCCACCGGGTCGATTCCTTGCCAGAATAGATGGCTGGGATCCAAATTTGCACCAATTATGTCACCAACAGCTGAACGAAGCTTTAATAGTGATTCTGGATTATACACCGAAAACCCGGGATGCATTTCTAAACATATTTTTTTAATACCATGATCCATTGCAAATTTTGATGTCCTTTCCCAGTAAGGAATAAGTACCTCATTCCATTGGTAATCTAATATCTTAAGAAAATCTTCAGGCCAAGGGCAGGTTACCCAATTAGGGTACATTGAATTTGGAGAGTCTCCCGGGCAACCAGAAAAACCAACTATTCTGTCTACACCCAGCTTTTCAGCAAGCAATACAGCTTTTTCAAAGTCCTCATGGAAGCTTTGAGCGATTTCTTTTTGCGGATGTACCGGATTACCATGGCAGCTTAATGCGCTAATATCCATGTCATATTTCTTTATAAGCTCCTTGAGTTTTTTAATCTCTCCTTCATCTGACAATAATAATTCAGGGTTGACATGGGCTTTACCGGGATATCCTCCCGCACCGAGTTCAACTGCCTGAACACCGGATTTTTTAAGGTATGAAAGACTTTCTTCCAGCCCGGTGGCTGATAACAAAACTGTAAACACTCCAAGTTTCATAACAAACCTCCATATTTTTTTGGTATTTATTTGGTTGTAGAGGCAATTAGCCATTAACCATCAATATAACGAGGCTAAGATGGACCCCCGCCTCTTCGCATATTTTCAACCATTCTGGTTGAAAATTGCTTGATGGCGGGTACCTATTTCACACAACAGGCGGCGAGTCAAAACATTACGGGGCGCTCAATCGGAGCGTTCCAGTAACTGGGGTTATCCTTCTTGGGGGAGCGTTCAAGTGGCTGGGGTTATCCTTCTTGGGGGAGCGTTCAAGTGGCTGGGGTTATCCTTTCTAGGGGAGCGTTCCGGTTGGTACGCTCCTTAGGTACGCTCCTTTGGTACGCTCCGGGCTAGCTGGATTTTGCAAGCAAAATCCTTTACTCCCGCCTAGGATGCATGGGCGAGCAGACCGGATGCATGGGCGAGCAGCAGGCTCTGCCTGCGACCAGCCAGGCTCTGCCTGCGACCAGCTTCGTTGAAATGGCTGGTCGCAAACTTCGTTTGCTGCTCGCCCATGCAACCTGGGTGTGTTGAAAATATAGCTTGCTACGCAAGAACATAAATTAGAGTACGTTATTTTGCTTCGCAAAAAACGGGTCTAAGCATTTTCTTCCGTTATTTTAACAATTCTGTAATGGGTTTCACGCAGAAGCAATGTACACCTCGATAACTAATTCATTAATTATGTAATCGTTTACATTCATATTATATTATATTTGGAACTAAAATTCAACAAGTTTAAAATATGAAGGTGACGCGATACACTCAAAAGCATATTGTAAATGTTCAAAAAATATTTTCGCACATATATTTCATTAAAATATTTTCATATAAAGAAAACCTTTTCGTATTTCATAACGTATATTTGTTATATATTATCACATAATACTTTCATAACATTCGGCTTATATAGCGGTTGATAGTTGGTATATAAAAAAGGGAGAGGTGTTGCAAATGCAAAAAATAGCAGTTCAAAAAGGTCTTACACCGGTTCAGGAATTTCTTTCGGATCATGGATACGATGTTGAGATCTTTGAAGTTAATAACCATTTGGAAGCACAAAATGATGAATATGATGCAATCATTCTATCAGGCTTGAGCACTAATTCACTTGGGATAAATGAAACTACAACCAATGCACCGGTTATCGATGCAACCGGAATGACTCCTGAAGAAATCCATGAGCAGATTCAGCAGGCATTTCTATAAGTTTTTAAAAAGCATCTGAAAAAAATTGAGTTAAATCAATTAAGCTGCACAAAGTATTAGAATTTTTATCTAATCTTTGTGTAGCTTATTTGTTTAGTGCTGGAATGTGCTATGAGTGTTTGGTAAAGTCGCGCTCTCCCCTTAGGATAGTTTGTTCGTTGAAAATTTGATCGGCTTATCTTGCTTTTGTGTTTATTTCATCTATAAGTTTTTGGATAAATACATCCACATTCATAGCCCCTAAATCGCCTTCTTTTCTGGAACGAACAGCAACCTTATTGTTTTCCATTTCTTTATCCCCGATAACAAGCATATATGGTATTTTTGCAAGTTGTGCCTCGCGGATTTTGTATCCAATTTTCTCGTTTCTGGTGTCTACTTCAATTCTAACACCCAATTTTCTTAGCTTTTCGGTTATATTATTCGCGTATTCTATCTGCTTATCAATTATTGGCAACACTTTAACTTGAACTGGTGCCAGCCATGTAGGGAATGCTCCGGCATATTTTTCAATTAACATAGCAAGAGTACGTTCATAGCACCCTATTGAGGTACGATGGATAACATATGGCCTTTTCTTTTCATTGTCCTTATCAACAAATGTCATATCAAATCGCTCAGGTAATGAGAAGTCTATCTGGACTGTAATTATTGTATCCTCTTTACCATGAACATTTCTGGCCTGTATATCAAGCTTTGGTCCATAAAATGCTGCTTCGCCGTCCGCTTCTTTATATGAAAGCCCTATATGATCCAGAATGGATTTCATTTTTCTCTGAGTATCATCCCAGGCTTCTGGATTGTCGATATATTTTTCTTTATCGTTTGGATCCCATTTTGAGAATCTGTAAGAAACATCCTCTCTAAGCCCTAAAACATCAAGCATATAATTGATTAAATCCAGAACGCCTCTGAACTCATCTTCCAGCTGTTGCGGCGTAACAACCAAATGTCCTTCAGAAATAGTAAACTGGCGAACTCGTATTAACCCGTGCATTTCACCGGAAGATTCATTCCTGAATAAAGTTGATGTTTCTGCCATTCTAACAGGCAAATCCCTGTAGCTGTGCAACTTTGCGTTGTAGATACTAAACTGGAAAGGGCATGTCATAGGTCTGAGAGCCAATACTTCTTCATCCTTTTCCTCTTCTCCAATAATAAACATTCCGTCCTTGTAATGCTGCCAATGACCGGACACTTTATATAGATCACTCTTTGCCATAAGCGGTGTCTTTGTGAGGACATAACCTCTACGTTCTTCCTCATCTTCAACAAAGCGCTGCAAAAGCTGTATGATTTTTGCACCTTTTGGCATAAGCAGGGGAAGGCCCTGACCGATAGTTTCGGATGTCATAAATAAATCAAGCTCTCTGCCAAGCTTATTATGATCTCTTTTTTTTGCTTCCTCTAATCGTTCTAAGTGCTCGACCAGCATATTATTCTTTGGAAAGCTAATGCCATAGACTCTCTGCAGCATCTTATTTTTCTCGCTTCCACGCCAATAAGCACCGGCCAAGTTTATAAGCTTAATCGCTTTTACCTTTCCCGTACTAAAAAGATGTGGTCCCGCACAGAGGTCGGTAAAATCGCCTTGACAATAGAATGAAATCTCCACATCCTCAGGCAGTTCCCCAATTAACTCAGCTTTGTATATTTCACTGTTATCCGACACTAATTTGAGTGCTTCTTCACGGCTTAATGTAAAGCGTTCCAAGGGGATATCTTCTTTAATAATATTCTGCATTTCTTTCTCAATTTTTTCCAAATCCTCAGCAGTAAAAGGTGCTTGCGTATCAAAATCATAATAGAAACCATTTTCTATAGAAGGCCCAATAGCAAGCTTTGTATCATGAAACAGTCTTTTTACCGCATGGGCTAATATATGCGATGTCGTGTGCCAGTAGGTCTTTTTCCCCTCTGGATCGTCAAATGTTAAAATGTTAAGGCTGCAACTGTTGTTAAGAGCATACCTTAGATCAACTGTTTCTCCATCAACTTCACCGGCCATTGCAGCTCGTGCAAGCCCACCGCTTATAGCCTTGGCAGCTTCAAAAACTGTTGTCCCTTTATTAAATTCTTTCGTACTCCCGTCTTTTAGAGTAACTGTAATCATGAAAACATCTCCTTATTGCGGTTATGTAATATATAGTTTTTAATAGCATCCGATAATATCCGCATTATAATGTTAAAATAACTGATAAATAGGTACCCGCCACTAGGCATTTTTCAACCAGAATGGTTCAAAATATGCGAAGAGGTGGGGCGGGAGCCCATCTTAGCCTCGTTATAACTTAATATAAATCGGTTTGATAAATAAACCAATATAAAGCATATACTTTGGAGTGTACACTAAAAATTAAGCATGCTTTCCTTTCGCTCATTTTCTAAAGCGTACTCCTTAACTTAATATACCTAATATGATAACCTATTTCAACAAATAATTATATTTCTTTTTAATAAGGTAATAGGATTGGTGTGGTTTTACACCTGAGAAAAAATAGCTTTTGCTTGGATTGGTGCGACTTTGCATCGGAGAAAGAATAGCTTCCGCTTGGATTTGCATGGCTTTGCATCGGAGAAAAAATGCCTTTCTCTTGGATTGGTGTGACTTTTCATCGAAGAAAGAATGGACTGCGTTTGGATTTGCATAAAAAGAAAGAAACAACGAAAATGTGTTTTGATATGCAGGCACGACATGTTAGAGTATAATATCACACTGCGGTGGGTGACCTGCTGTTGCAGGCAAGTGCAAAAAACGCTGTAGGAAGCTGGATTAGTTCTTTTTTCCGATAGTAATATAGTCCTTTATTTTTGAATATGTCGCTTCGCCTATTCCCTTAACGTTCATAATTTCTTCAATACTTTTAAAAAAGCCATTGTTTTCTCTATACGCTATAATAGCTTCAGATTTAACTTTTCCTATTCCATTTAGCTTTATTAATTCTTCCGCACCAGCAGTATTTATGTTTATTAATGCGCCATCGTCATTATCATTAAATGTGGGATTTTCTATAGCATTGTTTTGATCTACTCTAAAGCTTTCTACACTGTTATCTTTGCCAGATAAGGCAGTTTCGCTAATTAGAGCTTCCTTACTCTCAGGTTTTATCCCTTTACCGATTGGTGTTTCCTTGCTTGTGGGTTTGGTACCTTGATCATTTGGTGTTTCCTTACCTTCGGACTTGTCGCTTTTACCAATTTGTGCCACACCTCCAATGAGGTCCGTCTGGAGTTCTGAGCTCAAAACACTTTCATCGGTAACAAAAACCTCAATCCTGTTTGTTTTTAAATACCATCCATACAAGGTAAGCAAAACAAAAAGAAGAAGGACACCTATTACTGTATATTCTTTACGAATTGTTATTTTCTTGCCAAAGAAACTAAATCTCATGATTACCCCTGCAAAATTTGACTCTACCTTGCAATAGCTGGGCTACATTGTCATTCTCCTTATTAGTGAAATTATATAAATTAAAAAAAAGTTAATTATGTTTGGTGTTATTTGTCAACCGTTTCTTTTTCAATTTATATTGCACATGTGCCTGTTTGGCTATGCCAAAACAAATGGCACGTACATCAATTCATGCCTATATATGTTGAATTACTAAGTTCAACATATATAGTATAGTGATTCCGATGCAAAAATTTACTCACCAGCTAAAATCGATTCCAGTATTTACATTTTATTATACAGATTATCAGCATCAAATGCAATTACATTACAATAAGTGTTATTAAAGGGACTCCTCAATCTGCATAGATACTTCCTAATAGACTGCTTTAGCAAGTGTTTTAATAGTTTTAACAGATCAGCTAAAAAGGTCATCCGGTCATTGTTTCATCGATACTTCGCAGATTAATTCAGTTATTTTTTCAGCAGCATTACCCGATGGATTTTTTATCATTGCTTCTATGTATTTGTTTTTGTTTTTATAAAGGTTATTTATTTTATCAATAAGCAGCTCTGAGGTTAAATCTTCCTCATATAAAACATCGCTGAACCTATTCTTTTGGAAGGATTCGGCATTTAAAATCTGATCGCCCCGGCTTGCATTCTTTGATAATGGTATTAAAAGTGCAGGCTTTTTTAAAGCCAATATTTCAAATAATGTAGTAGCCCCCGCTCTGGAGATTATTATATCGGCACAGGCAAAAACATCCGGTAATTCCTTATTGATATATTCAAACTGTTTATACCCTTTAGTTCCATCCAATTCAGATTTGATATTGCCTTTCCCGCATATGTGACATATCTGAAATGTGACCAGTAGCTTGTCAAGAATTTGCCTGACCGCTTTGTTAATATTTTCTGATCCCTGACTTCCACCAATAACAACAATAACAGGCTTTATACTTGAAAAACTGCAAAGCTTGTAGCCTTTCAACCTGTCGCCTGAAGTAGTCTCTTCTCTTACAGGGAGACCTGTGAGAATTGATTTTCCCTTAGGCATATAATTTTCTGATTCTGGAAATGTATAACACACTTTTTGGGCAAAAGGTATCGAGAGTTTGTTTGTCAGCCCCGGAGTAATATCCGACTCGTGGATAACAACCGGTATTCTTCTCATCCATGCCGCCCAAACTACAGGGCAGGAGACAAAACCGCCCTTACTGAATACTATTTCCGGCTTAATTTTCTTTAAAATCTTTAATGCCTGACCAAATCCGGCGAAAACCCTGAACATATCTGTTAGGTTTTTAAAATCTGCATATCTTCTTAATTTACCAGCATCTATCCCATAATAAGGAATAGACTCCTTTTCGATAAGCTGTTTCTCAAGACCGTTTTTTGAACCAATATAATAAATATCATACCCCATATCACGGAGCTTTGGCATTAATGCTATGTTTGGAGTAACATGACCTGATGTTCCTCCGCCTGTTAATACAATTGCTTTCATTTTACTCTCCTCTATATATGCGGAATATGCGGAATTATGCGGAATTCTTTTTCAATCTGTACTAATAACTTAACTTTCTTACGGCGTTTCGAGCACTTGCCTGCATAGCAGGCTAGCGGCACAGTGTGACATCACGCCTTAGCATGTAGGTACTAGTATCACAAAACAATGCTAGCAAGCTAAGATAGGAAAGCTTAGTAATCAAGCAGCACGAAATTCCCGTTCTCATCAATTGAATAGTGAAACTCCCAAATAACCTTTTCCCCCTTGGAAGTATCCGCTTCTTCATCTTCCAACACAATAACATTCTCATTAATATCTTTTATTATAAAACTATACTCATTATGACTATAATCATAATCTATATCGTCAATTTCAGGAAATAAACGGATACACTCATAATCATAGTCGTCCGGTGTAGCTTTTATAACTGTGGGCAGATTTGAGAATGTTCCTGTATAGATTATGAAATCATCATTGATCCATTCAAAATCATTCACTAGCGCACTTATTGTGTAATCCGGCTTTGAATAATCCATAGTTCGAATCGTAAAGTAATGACTCATACTGTATATGTAATCATATTTAGCTATGTATTTCCCAGATGGCGACAATTTGCCTTTCTCCAAAAAATCTTCATTGGTAAAAGAATATTCGCTGAAATCCCACAGTATGTCTTCCACTATCGAATCAGAATTTATATATTTTATATCAAAATCTGTCTCTATATCGGCTCGATACAAATCCCCTTCGAAATTATTGTGTATTCCTATATAATTGGATAAGGTGTCAACCTCCACGCCGTTATCTGAAAAAGCATAATGTCCTCCACCATGGATAAAACCTGTACTTTCAAAAAAACTGGTTATAGTATTATTGTTCTCTAAAAAATCAGTTAAGTATATATTCTCCAAACACAAACCGGTAAAAATCGTCTTTAATACATCATTATCATAGGTTTCGGGTCTTGGTGAAAAATTAGCTGTTTCTATATATTCTTTCCCGTAAAATGCGACATAATAATTATCTGTTTTGTATATAATTGCATTTTCTAATCTATATGAGGGAGTTCCTAATAAATCTATTACATCATTTATGCTTGTACCAATTGAAATATTATCTATAATCAGTTCTTGGAATCTTTCGGTAACAAAAAAAGGAGCTACAATTCCCGCACTCATATCTTCATCGGTATATGGTTTTTTTTCAATTAGAAGCTCATGTATTCGCTGATTTAAGCTAAAACCACTAAAGTCCAAGTATGGAATAGAGTCTAACCCGGCTTCTTCACGTGTTATTTCCTTTAACATAATTCCATCAGATGCCGCTTCTTCTATTTGAGATGGTGTTAATATTGGAGTCGACTCAGCTACTAGAGTTTGCGAGACCATTGGTGTGAGCTCAGCAGCTATTGGAGTCGGTGTGATTATTGGTGTATGCGTATCTATTGAAGTTGGCATAGCTGTGGCTAATGTGGTCTCTGGTGTAATTTGTGTATTGCCAATACTATTTGGGGACTCTTTTTCCGTATTCAAGGTAGATTGTTTTTCTTCTGTCGGAGTTGGCGTAGCTCTTATTTCGCTTCCTGCCAAATTGGTTTTCTTTTGGTTAAAAAATAAATACAAACATATAATCACAATTGATAATAACGCAATAGTGCATGTTACAGCTATTGCTTTTCGAGAATTTTTTATCATTTAACTATAACCACCTAAAATAAATTGCAAGTTCTTTATGTATTTAACTTGAGTATTACATTCCCGCATAGATCTATTCTATATTAAAACTATACCAGAATCTATAACCTGCGTGTTAGAATTTTTACGATTATAATATAGAGCACATGGAAATATATGGGTCCCCAATCACCTTTGATGAAGTACTTGCATACAATCCCATCATAGAAAACCCAGACCTTATTTTCCCGGGTATGATAATATATTTACCTGAGTTTTTGTGAACCATCATTCACATATACCGTCTTTCGTAAGCAAGATAGTTTATAACCATCTTCTTAAACTCAGCTCTTGGTTTGGTACAAGCTTTTTCGATGAATTGGCGAATGAGATTGGGTATATTCATTACAAAATTGTTTGCTTCCCAAAATATACAATTGCACCGGAAATCAGCGTATAAGATTCCCGGTGCAATTAATAAATAACAAAATAAATTTCAAATCCACTCTTGCGAAACAAAATAACGTTCCATAATTTCAACACTTGCAAAGCAAGCTTTATTTTTCAACAAACCATTTCAAAGCAGGAAATTTTAATAAACATACACCATTTTGCCTATTCTTGCTTTCATTGGCTTAGACCATAACCAATTGTTTTTAGAGCTTTCATCAAAATAAAACAAAGCACCATTTGATGGGTCACTTCCGTTTAGGGCTTCGTATGCAGCTTGACTCGACGACGGTGATGCAGGTTTGTTAATCCAGCCATTCTCAACAGGTGTGAATTGATAATAGCCATATGATTTTTCATAGATTACATCATTAATACTGTTTGGAAAACGTGAATCCTTTACTCTGTTGACTACAACTCCACCAACAGCAACCTTTGCGCTATAGGGCTCACCATCAGCCTCCGCGGTTATTAGCCTGGCAAGTAGATCCAATTCATTCGCAATGTACGGTATAGTTGCATTAATAGTTGAGCTATTAGATTGGCTTTTTGGCTCTTGATTATTAGTAGCTGTTCCACTTGGGAGCTTCAATATTTGACCTGGATATATATTGTCATCCCATTTGTTGTTTGTACTTCTTAGTGAATCCAGTGATATACCGTGGTTCTTTGCTATGAGGTAAAGAGTATCTCCGCTTTTAACTGTATAAGTAGAGGATGGAACAATAAGCTTTTGACCCGGATATATTAAGTCGCTTGATAAATTGTTAATTTTCATCAGTTCGCTGCTTGTGGTGTTGCAAAGCTTCCCTATTTTGTAAAGTGAGTCACCTTGTGAAACAGTATAGCTGGCTGCGCTTGCTATGGTACTTGGAAAAACCATAACCATAAGCATGGTGACAAAAAAAGCTTTGCCCTTCTTTAATAAACTCATTTGTATGCCCCCTTAATCACCTTCGAGGTTAGTTGACGGGTTCGGGTTAAGGCACCCTACTGAATTCAAAAAAAGAGGCTCTAATATTTCTGCACTTATTAATGCGTGCGGATATCATTATTTGCCTCGTTTTTTTCTATCTCAGATTCACCCCATGTTACATATCCCCCGTACCCCTTAATGGGGATTCGGCTTTTTCTCTATTATAACAGAGTATACATAGGGGTTTCCATGCGTAAAATATGGTATTGGGTACAAGATTCAATATATTAAGACTTATTCTTGGTCATTTAACCTATATTGATCCGTGTATACCAGCGTAGGGTTTAATATATTAAGACTTGTTCCTGATATATTTTAGATTAATGCTTGGGTTACTGGTTTTTGTTGTTCTTATATCAAACTGCTTCAGTGATGAAACAAATGGCGTAAGCTTGGCATAACCATAGTTTCTTGTATCAAAGTCAGGATAACGTTTATTTAGAATGCTACCAAGCTCACCTAAAAATGCCCATCCATCTTCGTCTGATATTTCTGTAATTATACTTTTTATTACCTCAATTAATTTATCAATGCTTACCATTCCATTCTTAGGGTCATCGTGTTTTTCCTTTATACTTGTAACCTCTAACATTGATGCAAGCACTTCAAGATATTTAAACTTTTCGCAGGCAGCAATAAAAGGTGGGGGGGTTTTCTTTTCACCCATGCCGATGACATACATGCCAGCTTCACGAAGACGTGATGCTAATTTTGTAAAATCGCTGTCGCTGGATACTATACAAAAACCATCAACATTTTTTGAGTAAAGTATGTCCATTGCATCTATTATAAGAGCTGAATCAGTAGCATTTTTTCCTGTGGTGTAACTATATTGCTGGATAGGTGTAATTGAATAATTCAATAATACACTTTTCCAGGATGCAAGCTGTGGCTTCGTCCAATCCCCGTATATTCTCTTGTAAGTAGGTATCCCATGATTTGAAATTTCGTCAAATATAAACTTTATATATTTCTCCGAAACATTATCCGCATCAATCAATACTGCTATCTTTTTATCGTTTTCCATTCGTTAACACTCCAATACATTTGTTTCTTTTTTACCATCCTCTTGAGCTTCCACCGCCGCCGCTGCGACCGCCACCTCCTGAGAAGCCACCACCGCCACGGCCTGATCTACCACCGCCTCCGCGGCCTCTGTTATACATCGCAGAATACAAGAAGAATTTAGTAATCCTTCCTTTCAGAAAGATCCAGTCTATGAGAAGGATTATAATTACTAGTATAATTTTTATTAAATCGTTAGTACCCTCCCTATTGTTAGACTCATCGTAATAATATTCTTTATAACCTGTATCGGCTTCAATTCCGTACTCGTTATATATCTCCTGTGTGATAGCAAGGAAGCCGCCTAGTATTCCTGAAGAATAATCTCCCTCTCTGAAAGCAGGGAGCATATAATTATCCTGTATCCTTCCGGTTTTTCCGTCAGGGAGTGCGCCTTCCAACCCGTATCCAACCTCAATCCTGGATAACCTGTCTGTAGCAGCGATAAGAATTAACACCCCGTTGTTTTCTTTTGCGTCGCCTATTCCCCACTCCCTAAACAGCTTCGCCGCGTACATCTCAAGAGATTCTCCCTCAAGGCTGCCAATGGTAACAACAACTACCTGAGCACCACCGGATTTTTCATATAGCTGCACTGCCGCATTTTGTATTTCTTGCTCGGTGCTTGAATCAATAACACCAGCAAAGTCATTTACAAAAAAATTCGATGTTGGCTTAGGCAGGTCTGCAGCAGAAGAAAAGCATGTCATACCCAGCAAAACCGATAATATAAGAAAAACATATGCAGTTATTAATATTTTTTTCTTCATTTACTCTTCCTTAATCGTATTAATACTTAACTCAACTTTCCCACATTGTTTTGGGCATTTCCTGCACAGCAGGCTACCGGACGTTGGTGTGACATCACACCTCAGCATGTCGGTACCAGCGCAATAAACACTACTCACAAGCTGAGGTGGGAAAAGTGAGTACTTGTTCCTACTGCAAACTCAATTACAATAAACCGGTTGTTTAAACTGATAATAATGCAACTTTAGACGTACCACCTTCAAAAAAGTTTCTGTTTGAAAGTTATTGCAGTGGAAATCAATCAGTAAAGTTAACGTTCGGTACGTTTTGGGCACCTTCAGCAGCTTCAAAATAGTCATACTTTTCGAAGCCAAACATATTTGCCAGTATAACTGTAGGGAATTTTCTGATAGTTGTGTTATAGCCCCTTGCAGACTCATTATAATTCATTCTTGCATTTGCTATCCTGTTTTCGGTTCCTGCTAATTCATCAGAAAGCTGTATAAAATTTTCGTTAGCCTTTAGTTGCGGATAATTTTCAGCTATTGCGATTAACCTCCCAAGTGCGCTTGATAGCTCTGAACTGGCATCCGCTCTGTCGCTTATAGTAACAGATCCGGCAAGCTTTGACCTAGCTTCAGCAACACCTGTAAAAATCTCCTGTTCATGTGCTGCATAACCTTTCACGGTTTCCACAAGATTCGGTATGAGATCATTTCTTCTTTGAAGCTGGTTATCAATTTGGCTTAATTCTGTTTCCACGTTTTCGCTTTTTGCAACAAGATTATTGTATGCACCGACACCTGAAAAAATAAGTATCAATACGATAATACCGATTACTATTAAAGCTATAAATCCTTTTTTCATGTTTTTCCACTCCTTATTTCAAAAGTTATTTTCATATGGCTTTTATCAATATTTGATTCAAGCAGGTTACTTTATGTCTTTCTAATATTACATACGCATAAAAAAGCATTGTGTCTTTATATTTACCACAAAAATTTATTTTAGTGCTTTTTATATAGCCCTAACTCTCGTAAACTTTCATCTGCAATGAAAGAGGAACTTTCCGTCCATAAATAGGTTTCCTGTGAGATTAGTTCCTTATAAGTGTTAGTACTGTAAAAATCAATTTTATCTATGGCGATATATGTACCATGGTAAACTATCATTACTGTTGCCTCCTGCATAGTATTTCTTCTATGTCATTGATTACTGATTCTATTGACATTGTGTGAAGGGTGTCGTAATGCTTAGCGAGGTAATCGAAGATGGAATTAGCTTTGAATAAACTGATTACTTTTTCTCCATCCAGCTTATGTTTATCCCTGTATCCCTCAATAACACATATATTAAATAATAGCTTGCCTTCATTTTCACTCATTAGTTTTTTATACCTCCAAACCGGATAATTCGTGTTTGCGTTTTTTAGCTCTGCCATTATTTTGTCTTTATCTATTACTTAGATGTGTTAATACACATAAACTCCTCTTTTTACTTGCCTTAAATGCCAAACCACAATACCATACTATACTTATTATACCTCTAACCTTCCCACTTCTTCAATGCCCTAACTCGATTAAGTAATAATTTACAACGAAGCTTAGATGGACCCCGCCCTACCTCATCGCATATTTTCAACCATTCTGGTTGAAAAATGTTTGGTGGCGGGTACATATTTCTCACAACAGGCGATGAGTCAAAATCTCTCGCATAGGATGCATAGGCGAGCAGACCGGATGCATGGGTGAGCAGTAGGCAGAGCCTACGACCAGCCAGGCTTTGCCTGCGACCAGCCTCGTTGAAATGGTGTGTTGAAAATATAGCTTGCTACGCAAGCACATAAATTAAAATACGTTATTTTGCTATGCAAAAAACGGGTCTAAGCAATTTCTTCCGTTATTTTAACAACGGAAGCGATTGCCTACATAATAATAGCCCTGATTTCTCAGAGCTATTATTTAATGAGTAAGTCTGTAAGCCGGGTTCTGTATTCGATGATCATCTATCTAGACCGGGTATTGCTACCTGGCTCAAGCCACCTCTTAGGACCGGCGGGCAGCCGATACGCCCTATATCACGGTGTTGCTCCAAGTGGGGTTTGCAGAGCGCTCCCTGTCGCCAGGGAACCGGTGAGCTCTTACCTCACCTTTCCATCCTTACCTTTTGAAAGCTTTTTACGGGTGAAGCTTCCATCACCCGCATAAAGCTTTCAAAAGGCGGTTTATTTCTGTTGCACTTTCCTTCAAGTCGCCTTGACCGGGAGTTACCCGGCACCCTGCCCTATGGAGCCCGGACTTTCCTCGTGAGCAGCCTTTCGGCGTACCCACGCAATCATCTGGCTTACTCAGTCTATTTATTTAAATTCAAATATATCCTGTCCGTAATGCTCAACTATTATAACATCCTTGAACCTTTTTAGCAATATATCAGAAATTACCTTAACAAATAGCTTTTCAGTGTTATAATGCCCTGCATCAATTGTAAAAATACCAGCCTGCGCTAATGCTTGAGCATCATGATATTTTAGGTCTCCTGTGACTAATGCATCTGCTTTTTTTGATATTATCGCACCTGCATCTCCATCAAAGCTACCGCAAAAAACCGCCACCGTTTTGATATCCTTCTGATTTGCACATCCCACAGTGCGTACGTTTTCAACGTTAAGCTTTTCTTTTACATATGCGGTGAATTCATTAGGATTGAGCTTCTCTTTCAATTCCCCCACTCGTCCTAAGCTATATTCAATTCCATCCCGCTCCATACGGTACACATCATATGCAACCTCTTCGTACGGATGAGCTTTTAGCATGCTCTGAACCACATTTTCCAGCTGTGACTTTGTAACAACGGTTTCAAGCCTATATTCAACGACAGTCTCAAGCTCTCCCTGCCTGCCAATATACGGGTTTGTCCCCTTAAGAGGTCTAAATGTTCCGGTTCCTTCAGCTGCAAAACCACAATCACTGTATTTGCCTATCCAGCCTGCGCCGGCACTGTAAATTGCATCCTGCACCTTTTTAAGGCAGTCCTTTGGAATAAATACAACCAATTTATACAGAGGTTCGCTGTAATATGTCTTAAGTCCGCTTATATCCACAAGCTCCAACGTATTTGCCAGAAAATCGTTCAGCCCGTTCTCAGCAAGGTCAAAATTTGTGTGGGTAGAATAAATCGTAATATCTTGTCGGATACAGTCCGCAAGCATTGCTCCGCTGCCGGTTCCTGTGTTAATGGCTTTAATCGGACGGAATATAACAGGGTGATGTGATATAACCATCTGGACTTTCTCTTTAATTGCAGTATTCAATGCATCCTGAGTAAAGTCAAGGCATACCAGTATTTTTTGAACATTGTTTTCCGGATTTCCAAGCTGGAGTCCCGAATTATCATAGTCTTCCTGCAGATATAAAGGAGCATACTTCTCCAAAAAATCGACAATGTCCTTGCATTTCATATAATCACTCCTTCTTCTATTAAGTTTATTTTTCTTTCATTACCTCTCATTCTCTTAGGTTCTCATATTTTTTTCAAAGAGCCTAATGCTCGTATAAATTATTATCTCGACTTTTCCACATTATTTTGGGCGCTTGCCTGCACAGCAGGCTACCGATGACAGTGCGATATCACATCTCAACATGCCGGTACCAGCGCCTCAAATACTACTCGCTAGCTGAGGTGGGAAAGTTGAGTATTAATTAAAGGATGCAGTATAAGCATCTTGTAATTGTATCAGAACCTCTTGCTCTTTAAAATACTGCTCCCGGTCTTTATTTTCTGATTGCTTTAAGCCCTGGACAATTTTTGTCTGTATCCGAATTTTTCTTTCTAGGTATCTTTTCAGTAATGGATCTCGGTTATCAAACAATGGTTTTCCAATGTGGTAATATAAAGGCTTTTCTATACGCTTAACCCCATCATATGAAGCTTTTATTACAACATATATTCTTTTTTCATCATACACTAAAACTTCGGAGCTGATATTAAAGCCGCTTGTTAATAAGTACTCTCTTAATACTTCTTCGGTATACATTGGCTGCAAAATAATGTACTTGGCTTTTTTCACTTTTTCAAGTGAGTCTTCCAAAATCTCAGAAATTAAAAAACCTCCCAACCCGGCAATAATAAAAGCATCACATTCGCCGTCTTTTATCGGTTTAATACCATCGCCAAGACGCAGCTCAATCATCCCGGTCAGGTTGAGTTTATTTATATTTCCTGCAGCCTTTTTGAGCGGTTCTTCTTTAACGTCAGTGGCTATAACTTTTTTACAAACACCGGATTGAAATAGATATATGGGGATGTAAGCGTGATCGGTTCCGATATCTGCAAGCTTATTGCAGCTATCAACCATATTCGCAATCTGCAGTAATCTCCCCTTTAATTTAACCACCGGAATTCTCCTTTTCCTAATATCGCTAAATTGAACACACACGAGAGCTTAACGATTTTTTCGCTAAGAAACACAATGACCTTTAAGAATATTCCGCATTCTGAACACCTTACATAATCATTAAGTGGAATGCCTTTTGAAGTATCTATTTCATAGGAAAGCATAATTTCCTATTTCGTATGAACATCGAGTAGCTAGAAAAC
>ENA-UOOH01001825-UOOH01001825.1-fermentation-metagenome-genome-assembly--contig:-NODE-1825-length-19797-cov-5.334769_pt1 | contig 19797 bp, 15 predicted proteins | sample MGYA00245778_ERZ724025 | MGnify/ENA primary metagenome ERZ724025 (study PRJEB28704, sample SAMN03018313) | fermentation metagenome | biome: anthropogenic terrestrial biome; feature: soil; material... | reverse complement strand
AGGAACACGCTGTTATCATTTTCAGGTAGTACCCAATAACTTAGGTACCCGGTACCTAAGTTATTGGGGTATATGTGCTTCTTTATTAAAATAAAGGGGTTTTGAAATTGCCTGTCAATCATCTTTCTTATCGGGAAAAGGGGCTTTTTTTGCAGAGTTTGCATCCTGCGGCATCATTTACCTTGGTAGCGGTTCTACTTGTGCTGGTCCTGATTTTTTCTCATCCCCTTTACCTGGCCGGAATTTTTGCAGTGACTTTCTTTACAATTTGGGCGGCCGACGGGTTGAAAATTTTGAAGGGATACCTGAAGTTTGCCCTGTGGGTGGTCTTAATGGTTTTGGTCATTAACCCCCTTGTGAACCAAAGTGGAAATACAGTACTTTGGCTGAGTCCGCACCTGCCCCTTGCAGGCCGGTTGGTTGTCACCCTGGAGGCAGTTTCATACGGAGCAGCCATGGGCCTTCGCCTTTTGAACGTCGTGGGCGTTTTCTGTTTGTACGGCCTTATCGTTCATCCTGACCGGCTATTAAACTTGATTTCCCGTTTCGCCCACAAGCCGGCTCTGGTCATTTCACTGGCCACCAGGTTATTGCCGGCGATGGCAGCTTCACTGAACAAGATCCGGGAGGTGCAGCAGTTAAGAGGGGTGGATTTCAGCACGGGAAGCTTGAAAAAGCGGGTTGGCAGGTACACAACCATATTCAACATTTTACTGGTCTCCTCACTGGAGGACTCGCTGCAGGTGGCTGAAGCGATGCAGGCGCGTGCTTTCGGCAGCGGGCGCCGTTCCAGTTATCGGCGGGACCTTTTCCGGCCGAGGGACGGTCTGTGCCTGGCCGGCGGCATTTTTTCCCTGGGCGCTGCTGTTTACAGTGTAATTCACGCTCTGGGAAGCTACACGTTTTTTCCTGAGTTGGGCAGCCTGCTGAGTGGCAGGGCGACCCTGTCCGCCCTGGCGGCGGTGCTGGGTGGGTTGGCCTTGCCGGCCTTATTAAGTTGGAGGTGGAATCATTGCCGTTATTTAAGGTCGAAAATCTGACTTATTATTACCCTGATGCTCAACAGCCGGCCCTCCATAATGTCAACATGAGCATCGAGGAAGGCGAATTTTTGCTTGTCGTGGGCGGCTCCGGCTCCGGCAAGTCCTCCCTGGCCCGCGCGCTGGCGGGGTTAATCCCTGATTTTTACGGGGGCAGGATTGGAGGCAGGGTATTCTATAAAAGGCAGGACATCCGGCAGATAAATAAGCGTACCCTGGCTGGGGAAATCGGTATTGTTTTTCAGGACCCTGAAAAACAGCTTGTTATGACCGGCGTCGAGGGAGAAGTTGCCTTTGGGCTGGAAAACTTGGGCCTGCCCCAGGCCGAGATGTTTCGCCGGGTGGCCGAAGTGCTGGGTTTTTTCGGTCTCACCCAACTCAAGACAGAGTTTACCGCAAGTTTGTCCGGCGGGCAGAAGCAAAAGCTGGCTCTTGCCTCGGTCCTGGCCATGCAGCCGCACCTGCTGATCCTCGACGAACCGACTTCCCAATTGGACCCGGCAGCTTCGGAGGAGTTATTTAATCTGGTTAGACAGTTGAATGAAGAGATGAATTTAACCATTGTCCTGGTGGAGCAGCGTCTGGAACGTTGCTTTCACCTGGCCGACCGGGTGGTGGTGATGGAAGGAGGACAAATCGTGCAGGAAAGCCCGCCGGGTGAGTCGGCTGTCTGGCAGGTGAAAAACCGGCTTCCGTATATTCCGCCGGTGGCAGGCTTTTTTGCGTGCACCGGTTTGTCCGGTGTGCCCCTCACCGTAAAAGAAGGACGGAAGCTATTGAGCAAATATGTTTTATCCCGGGACCAAAGCGCCGGGCAGAACTTGGTTCTACCTCAGCCAGTTAGGGCCGCGAGCAAGGAGAGGGATACGCCGATCGTTGAAGTAAAAGGATTGTGGTTTACTTATCCGGATGGCCGGGAGGCGCTGCGTGGTATTGATCTGCACATTGGCGCCGGAGAATTTGTTGCTCTGATGGGCGAGAATGCTTCCGGCAAGACCACCCTGTTAAAGCAACTGGCCGGGCTTTTGAAGCCCTGGCGCGGAAGGGTTCTGGTAGCGGGGCTTGATACCCGGAAGGTTGCTCCGTGCCAGTTGGCCCGTGTTGTCGGCTACCTCTCTCAAAACCCCAATGATTACCTATTTCGGGATACTGTGGAAGAAGAGTTGGGCTTCACCCTGTCCAACCTGGGTCTGCCCGGCGACGGAAGGATTGACGAGATGCTTGAGAGAATGAAGCTTAAGCGTTGCCGGGAGTTCAATCCCAGGGATCTGAGCAGCGGGGAAAGGCAGCGGGTGGCCCTAGCTTCGGTGATGGCGGCAGGGCCGCAGCTCTTACTGCTGGATGAACCCACCCGGGGCATCGACTACGGCCTGAAAGCCGGGCTGGGCAGTTTGCTGCAGGAGGTTGCGGCGGAGGGGACGGCCGTTTTTCTGGTGACTCATGATGTAGAGTTTGCAGCGGAATACGCAGGTCGTGTAGTGATGCTCTTTGACGGTAAGGTTGCCTGTGATGGGCCCAAGCACGAGGTGCTTAGCAGTTCCATTTTTTACTCGCCGCAGATGAGTAGGTTGTTTAGGGGTGTCAACAGCGGCGTGCTTAGCTTGCGGGAAGCGCTGGAATTTACGGGGCTTCGAACGGAGCATCCGGCTGGTTGCGAAGGCCACCATGGTTCTGACGGAAAAGGGAGGGGTAGGACATGTTGTTAGATTATCTTTGGAAGTGGAGATTCACCCTTTTCCTTTTGGCCGTGACCGGGCTGCTGGCCTTTTCTGTTACTGCCGGAAAAGGGCAAAACTGGGGACTGCTTTCAGCCGAAATCGTGATCATAGCCATTATTTTTTTATACTTGGATTTTGATCAGAGCGTTGTATCTTCTCGGGAAATTTCCGTCATTGCCGTGCTGGGAGCTATGGCGGCCGTAGGGCGGGTGTCAACGGCGGCCCTGCCTAATATCCAACCCACGACCTTCCTGGTGATCCTTTCAGGATATGTGTTTGGCGCCCGGGCGGGGTTTATGATCGGTTCTACAGCTGCACTTGCCTCCAATTTTTTTCTCGGGCAAGGTCCGTGGACGCCCTGGCAGATGTTTGCCTGGGGGTTGGCTGGCTCTTCAGCCGCCTTGCTGAGGTCTCTTTTCCCCGGCGCCGGGCGTTGGACCATGATTTCCTTCCAATTGTTCTGGGGTTATGCTTTCGGCTGGATCATGAACATTTGGACATGGACGGCCTTCATTTATCCCTCTAACTGGCAGTCCTTTTTGGCCACCTACGCCGCCAGCTTTTGGTTTGATTCAATTCACGCTGCTGGTAACGTGCTTTTTTACCTGTTTTTTGGCACGGGGGCGGAAAAGATTTTAAAAAGGGTAAAAAAGAAACTTGAAGTCAGTAGCTTGCCGGTTGAAAGTATTGATGTAGCCAGGGTGGCCCCGTTGTCAAAACAAAATATCTAGGTACATAAGCTGCAATTTGATCATTGTGAAAAATTGAAGATTTGCAACGCTGTTGTGAGATTTTCCCTCGTGATCCATTATAGGTCTGATCATCGTCAAGATAGATCCGGTGATCCGGGATTGATTAATTTTAGTGTTGATTGTTATGCTTATAATATTTACAATAAGCAGTATAGTATCAGTACGGCAGGAGAACAGATGGTCCTTGTAGAAAAGGGGTCATTAAAACAAATTCTTCAGGGAAAAGACCATTCGGCGCTGACCCTGGAACCGTTGCTATAAATATCATCTTAAGTGTTTTGCCTTTGGGAAAGGAGAACTGGGGAATGGCGTTAACAGGATTGCAAATATTTAAGCAGCTACCCAAAACAAACTGTAAGGATTGCGGCCAGGCTACCTGTCTGGCTTTTGCCATGGCCCTTGCAACCGGCAAGGCCACCCTCGAACAGTGTCCTCACCTCAGTGACGCTGCCAGGGAAAGCCTGGGTTCGGCATCTGACCCCCCGGTTGCACTGGTCAAAATTGGGATGGCTGAGAAGCAGGTTGAGCTTGGCCATGAGACGGTACTGTACCGTCACGACAAGCGATTCGAGCATCCGTGCGCCATTGCCATTTCCGTCTGCGACTCGCTCAGCACGGAAGAGATCACAGAAAAGGTGGCCAAAATCAACCAACTGGCCTTTGAGCGCGTGGGGCAGATCCACAATGTCAACCTGGTGGCCGTGAGCAACGGCTCCGGTGATCCCCAGCGGTTTGTAGAAGCCGTCCGGGTTGTGGCTGCAAGCACGGGCTACCCGCTGGTCCTGATTTGTGATGACCCGCTTGCTGCGGAAAGAGCTCTGGAGGTTGTAGCGGCTGGAAAGCCTTTGTTAAGCGGTGCAAACCCGACAAATTATGAGGCCATGACAGTCCTGGCTAAAAAATATGATGTTCCGCTGGTGGTAAAGGGAGCCGGCCTTGGTGAACTGGCCGGTCTTGTTGAAAAAGTGGTGGCACTGGGCCACAAGCAGCTGATCCTGGACTCCGGCGCCCGGGCGGTGGGCCCGGTTTTGGCCGACCAGACCCAAATCAGGCGCCAGGCCCTGAAGAAATTTCGACCTTTCGGGTATCCTACCATTACCTATGTAAATAACGAAGATTGCTGCCAGGCTGTGCTTGAAGCCAGTGTGTACATTTCTAAATATGCCGGTCTCGTTGTGCTGGACAGTGCCGATCCGGCGGATATCCTGCCGCTGATAACCCTGCGCTTGAATCTTTTTACGGACCCTCAAAAGCCCATAGCAGTTGAGTCGAAAGTATACGAGATCCTCACCCCGGGCCCGGATTCACCAGTTTACATTACAACAAACTTCTCCCTGACCTACTTCTGTGTCGCGGGGGATGTGGAAGCGTCCAGGGTTCCGGGCTACGTTTTGCCGGTTGACACGGACGGTGTTTCCGTCCTGACCGGGTGGGCCGCCGGGAAATTTACGCCGGAAAGAATTACAGAAATGCTGCTTCAATCCGATATTGCCGAAAGGGTTTCCCACCGCAGGTTAATCATTCCAGGTGGTGTGGCGGTCTTAAGTAGTAAACTTCAGGAGTTATCGGGGTGGGAAGTGCTGGTTGGGCCCCTTGAGTCTTCCGGTATCCCGGCTTTTGTGAAACAGCGCTGGTAAGGTTATTAATCCAAGCCTTACGGGACCCAACCGGGCAGCATCATCTTAAAAGCGAGCTTTTAACCTTCTAGAAAGGACAGTCTGAAACAATGCCTACTTTTTCGGTGGATTTTCTTCCTGACAATAAACGCGCGTCCCTTGGTGAGAAAGAGAGCATCCTGCGCGCGATTATCGCGGCGGGAATTCCCCTGAAGACCTCCTGTGGCGGCAGGGGAACCTGTGGCCAGTGCAGGGTGCTGTTGATCAAGGGGCAGGTAAACTCCTTGGACAGCGGCCTACTGACACGGGAGGAAAGAGAGCAGGGGTACATCCTGGCCTGCAGGAGCTTTCCCGAGAGTGACCTCGTACTGGAGATCCCACCGGAGTCAAGGCTTAGCGAACACCAGGTTGTGCTGGACGAAGGGCTGGCAGGTCTTCTGCCAGAAGACACGGGTGATGGCCCTGATTTTGCAGACCTTCCCCTGTACAAAACAATCAAGTTGGTCTTGCCGGAGCCGACCCCGGCCGATCCCGAGGATGATTTGAGCAGGTTGCTCAGGGTTATCCGCAGAGAAACAGGTTTGGAACATGTACGCCCGACCCTGGAAATGCTGCGGGTCCTTCCCCAGGTTTTGAGACAGGGCCGGTGGGCGGTAACGGTTTCCCTGGCCGTGTCTCACCCAACCATTGAAATTGTCTGGATTGAGCCCGGTCACACCGGCAGCAAGAATTACGGGCTTGCTGTTGATATCGGCACCACAACGGTTGTTGCGGAACTGGTTGACCTGGAAAGCGGCAGCACTGTGGGTGTAAAAGGAACGTACAATAGACAGTCCCTTTTCGGGGACGATGTCATTACCAGAATTATTCACGCCGAATCCCCCGAAGGAATGCGGGAACTCCAGAAGGCGGCCCTGGATACAGTCAACAATTTAATTGAAGACCTAGCCAGGGAGCAAGGCATCAAACAGACGGAGATCCGTGCGGTATACTGTGCCGGCAACACGGCGATGACCCACTTATTCCTGGGACTTGACCCGTCCCAAATCCGCCTGGAGCCGTACGTGCCCGCAGCTAACAGCATCCCTGCCGCTCGGGCCGAACAGGTTGGTCTGAGGATTCATCCACAGGCCCGGGTCCAGTTTGTGCCGGGAACCGCCGGCTATATCGGCGGTGATATTACAGCCGGTGTGCTTTTCACAGGCATAGCTTTTTCAGATGAGCTGGTTTTGTTTCTTGATATCGGCACCAACGGTGAAATGGTCATGGGCGGCCAGGATTGGCTGATCTCCTGTGCCTGCTCAGCCGGCCCTGCTTTTGAGGGAGGTGGGGTCCGGCACGGGATGAGGGCGATGCAGGGCGCCATTGAAAAGATCAAGATCACCCCGGGAGGACTGGACGTTCATTACAGCACGGTGGGGGGTGTTCCACCGGTAGGCATTTGCGGTTCCGGTTTGATCGATGCCATCGCTTCTCTGTACAGGGCGGGAATCATAGACCGTAGCGGAACCTTTATTTCCGATGGTGATTCGCCGCGGCTCCGGGGAACGGCGGAGGGGAAGGAATTTGTCCTGGCCTGGTCCGGGGAATCCGGACATTTTGCGGATATAACCTTATCGGAGGCCGAGGTTAAAAATCTGATCCGCTCCAAGGCAGCCGTATACGCCGGAATTCGAAGCATGCTGCATATGGTCGGCCTGCCGCTCGAAGCCATTGACCGGGTTGTGATCGCGGGTGGCTTCGGACGTTGGATCAATATCCGGGAGTCCATAAACATCGGGTTGTTTCCGGATATTTCCCCGGAAAAATATTCGTATGTGGGGAACAGCTCGCTTAAAGGCGCCAGGATGGCCCTTTTATCCGGGAAAGCTAGAAAAGCCATGGAGGAAATCGCCAAAAGAATGACCTACCTGGACCTGAGCGCCGGGAATACATTTATGGAGGAGTTTGTTTCAGCCCTGTTTATCCCTCACACCGACCTGACCCTGTTCCCAAATGTCGAATCCCGGTAAAAGTAAATTTCCTGTGGAAAGGAGTAAACAATGGCTGTTACAATTGCAAAGGAAAGATGGACCGGCAGGGTTGCGGAAATGATCATCGGGAGCGGGCCAAATGCTGTTAAGGTTGGGGGAGAAGGCACGCTTCCCTTTCTCCACGCTGAAGGGGAAATTCCCAACAGGCCGGCCCTGGCCCTGGAAGTTTGGGACACGGAGCCGTCAGACTGGCCCGGGGTCCTGACAGGTTGCTATGCCGGCTTGCTGGGTGATCCGGTAGCCTGGGCCAAAAAGTGTGTGGATTACGGAGCCGACCTGGTTTGCTTGAGACTGGTGAGCACTCACCCGGATTACCGGGACGCTACTCCCCAGGAAGCGGCGGTGGTTGCCAAAGCAGTGGCGGAGGCCATAAATATTCCCCTGATCGTAATCGGGTGTGGGGTTGAGGATAAGGATGCCGAAGTTCTGACAGAGGTCTGTACAGCGCTTGCCGGTAGAAATATACTGATTGGCTGTGCGACCCCCAATAATTACAAAACCCTGACAGTCGCCTGCCTGGAGAACGGCCACAGCATTGTTGCCTCCACTCCGCTGGACATCAACCTGTCCAAGCAGCTCAATATTTTAATCAGCGAGATGAACCTGCCCTTTAGCCGGATTGCCATGGACCCGCTGGTGGGCCCCCTGGGCTACGGTCTTGAGTATGCCTACTCGATTATGGAGCGCACCCGGCTGGGCGCCCTGACCGGCGACAAAATGCTGGCCGCGCCGCTGATTTGCTTTATTGGCATGGAAGCCTGGAAGACAAAAGAAGCAAGGGCAAAAGACAGCGAAGAATGGGGCCGGCAGGCGCACCGCGCCGTCCTCTGGGAGTCTGTCACGGCTTCGAGCTTGATTCAGGCCGGAGGATCCATTCTGGTCCTGCGCCATCCGGAATCGCTGAGCCAGTGCAAGGTTCATCTTGCGGCCCTGATGAAGACAGGAGAGTGCTAAAAGTCCTGTGCTAAGGTCGCCTGAAGGGTTTCATTTAAGGATAGGGGGTTGCACATCATGGAATTGATTGGTGAACACATCAACGGGATGTTTAAAGATATTCGGGAGGCCATTCTTAAGAAAGATCCCGGGCCCATTGAATACTGGGCCAGGCGCCAGGAAGAGAAAGGCGCTCACTGGCTTGATATTAATACCGGACCGACCGTTTCCCAGGCTGAGCAGCCGGCCGTTATGGAGTGGCTGGTCCGGGTGGCCCAGTCAGCCTGCACGCTGCCCTGCTGCCTGGATTCCACCAGCACCGAAGCCATTGAGGCCGGACTAAAGGTGCACCGGGGCCGGGCTATGATCAATTCGACCAGCGCAGATCAGCGTAAAATGGACATTCTTTTCCCGATGGCAGTTCAGTACGGCGCCAAAATTATCGGCCTGGCCATGAACGAGCAGGGCGTGCCGAAGGATGCTTCGGCACGGGCCGCCCTGGCTATGGAGTTGGTGGTGAATGCCGATATGCACGGGCTATCGATGGAGGATCTCTACATCGACCCCCTGGTCCTGCCAGCCAACGTAGCGCAGGATCACGGACCGGAAGTACTGGAGGCAATCCGGCAAATCAAGACGCTGGCTGATCCCTCACCGAGAACGACCCTGGGACTTTCTAATATTTCCCAGCGGTGTGCCGAGCGGCACCTCTTAAACCGGACTTTTCTGGTGTTGGGCATGGCCGCCGGACTCGACTCTGCCATCGTGGACGTCGAAGATGAAATGCTGGTGGATGCCGTGGCGGCCGCTGATGTTTTACTCAATAAGAACATCTACTGTGACGCTTTTCTAAGGACATACCGGCAGCGCTAAGGGTCCGGGACCGGCATCCTAACTGCCTGTGGTGTGCCTTGTGACAGTACTGGAGAGGTAAAGAACACCAATGGAAAATGCGACCAATGCTTTGAATCCTGACCCCTCGTTCAGGGACGAAGTTCAAAGCCTGATCAAGGACTTTGACTTCGGCAACTGCTTGTCCTGCGGCATGTGTACCGCCGGCTGCCCCTTTTCCGACTTGATTCCGGACCTTGACCCGCGCCGGTTTCTGCGCAAGCTGCTCCTGGGCTTGCGGGAAGAAGTGCTCAGCGATCCCTACGTTTTTTTATGCAACATGTGTGAGCGCTGCACGGTTGAATGCCCAATGCAGATTAAAGTTGGCTCGTTAGTTAGGACCATTCGGGGACATTTTTATACCCGGGAACAATATCCGGGGTTTTTGCAAAAAGTGGTCCAGGAGCAGCTGGAAACGGGCAACCAGATGTCGGTAAATCCTGAAGATTATTTGGAGACCCTGGATTGGCTACAGGAAGAGCTTCAGCTGGAACTGGAAGACCCCGGTTACAGGATACCCATTGACAGGCAGGACGCGGATTATATTTTTGGCTTTAACGCCAGGGAAGTCAAGTATTACCCGCAGGAGCTTCAGGCTGTCTTGAAAATTTTTTACGTGGCAGGCTTGAACTATACCATCAGCAGCAGGAAGTGGGATGCCACCAATCTGGCGCTGTTCACCGGCAATAATGAGGACTTTTATAATATTCAGATGCCTCTGTTTGAAGAAGTTGTGCGTCTGCGCGCGAAAGAGCTGATTATTACCGAGTGCGGGGGTGCTTTTCACGCGACCCGGCATGCCTACAGGACCTTCTGGAAAGGGCGGGCTTTTCCGGTCCGGCACATCATCCAGTTGCTTGACGAGCTCATCGGGGACGGGCGACTAAAACTGGATCCCACGGTGATTACGGCACCGGTCACCTATCATGACCCGTGCAACCTGGCCCGCAAAGAAGGCCTCATGGAAGAGGCGCGAAGGGTGTTGAAATCATTTATCAGGGATTTCCGGGAAATGAATCCAAACCGTACATTTAACTACTGTTGTGGCGGCGGCGGTGGATTCATTGCGATGCCGGAGTATTCAGAGATCCGGATTGGGGTCAAGGGCCGGCGTAAGGCCGGGCAGATCCGGGCAACCGGGGCCAGGATTGTCGCTGTGCCCTGCCATAATTGTATGGACCAGATTAATGATATCACCCGGCATTTTAACCTGGGTACCAGCAACAGGCATGTGTGCTCGCTGGTGGAAGAAGCACTGATTATGCCCCCTAAGAAAGAAGGAAGCATTTCATGAGTGCTCCAACGGATGCTGTAAAAACCGGTTGTTATGGGGAGAACGCAGACTGGAAGGGCGAGATCGGATCATGAATATGCAAAAGGAACGGACCGGGGCCGTACTGGTGGTTGGCTCCGGCATTGCCGGTATTCAGGCTTCGCTGGATCTGGCCGAGTCAGGCTACCTGGTCTATTTAGTGGAGCAGTCTCCCGTCATTGGCGGAAACATGCCGGTGCTGGACAAAACCTTTCCCACCAACGATTGCTCCATGTGCATCCTGTCTCCAAAGCTGGTTGAGTGTGGAAGGCACCGGAATATTAAAACTTTGACCTGCACCGACCTTCTGGAGTTGCAGGGAGAGCCCGGACGGTTCAGGGCGACCCTGCTGAAGCGGGCCCGGTACATTAATCTAGAGAAATGCAAAGGTTGCGGCGACTGCGCAGAGGTCTGCCCCCAGGAACTGGGCGACGAGTTCAACCAGGGAATGACCGTGCGCAAGGCCGTATACAGACCCTATGCCCAGGCTTTTCCGAACGCCTACGTGATTGATCCGGAGCACTGCCTGCAGTGCGGCGAATGCAGCCGGGTTTGTCAGGCCGGGGCCATTGATTTGTCCATGAAGGACGAGATCTATGAAATTGAAATAGGCTCTGTCATCGTCAGTTCCGGCTTTGAGAAATTTGACGCCTCCAACCTCTTTTACTACGGTCACGGCAGGTTTCCGGATGTCCTGACCAGCCTTGAATTTGAGCGTCTGCTCAGCGCCTCCGGTCCCTACCAGGGCCGCCTGCTGCGGCCTTCAAACCAGAAGGAGCCCGGTTCAATCGCTTGGATCCAGTGTGTGGGCTCCCGCAACAATAGGGTTGAAAAGGGGTATTGTTCCGGTGTCTGCTGTATGTCTGCCATTAAAGAAGCCCTGACCGCCCGAGCTCAGGGTCCGGAGAACCTGCGAACGGACATCTTCTATGTAGACATGCGGACCTATGGCAAGGGTTTTGAAAAGTACTACGTTCAGGCTGAGGAGCAGGGTGTCCGGTTTATCCGTTCTCGAATTTACGCGGTTACGGAGCAGGAGGGCGGGGATCGCCTTTTACTACGCTATACAGACGAGTCCGGGAGTATTTTCACTGAAGAATACGACCTGGTGGTGCTTTCTGTAGGCCTTCAGCCATCCGGGGGCTTCCTGGAAATTGCCGGGAGGCTGGGCCTCAGTCTGAACCGCTACGGTTTTTGTGAGCCGGCCGGTCTAACCGGTGTTGCAACCAACCGGGAGGGTATTTTCGTGGCGGGCGCCTTCAGCGCCCCGAAGGATATTCCCGAGTCTGTCATTCAGGCCAGCGCTGCTGCGGGCGAGTCGGCCAGGTACCTGGCCGGTTCTGTGGGAACAAAGATTTCCTCCGTTGATTTACCCCCGGAACAGGACGTCACGGGCAGTGAGCCACGGATTGGCGTTTTTGTCTGTCACTGCGGTTCGAATATTGCCGGTGTGATTCGTGTCCCCGAATTGGTGGAAACGGCCAGGAGCCTACCGGGTGTGGCTTATGCGGGCGCATACCTTTATGCCTGCTCCCAGGAAGGCCAGAATGAAATGAAGAAGCTAATCGGGGAGCACCGGTTGAACCGTGTGCTAGTTGCGGCCTGCAGCCCGCGCACCCACAAACACTTGTTTCAGGAAACCATTCGGGAAGCCGGCCTGAACCGCCATCTTTTCGAGATGGCCAATATCCGTGACCAGTGCTCCTGGGTCCACTTGCACGAGCCGGACCAGGCCACCGGCAAGGCCGTTAAACTGCTTCGGGCGGCGGTAGCCAGGGCCGCCCTGCTAAAGCCGGTCAGAACGTTTTCCTCTGAGGTAAACCCGCAAGCCCTGATCATCGGCGGTGGTGTTGCCGGGATGACTTCGGCCCTGTGCCTGGCGGACCGGGGATATCGGGTCAGTCTGCTGGAAAAGACGGGGCGCCTGGGCGGCCAGGCCAATCGAATCCAGCAGGGCTTCAGGGGAGAAGACGTGCCGTTATTTGTATCCCAGATGATTAAAATAATCGTGGAACACCCGAATATTGACGTGATAGCGGGCGCTGAAATCAAAAGTGTAGCCGGTTGTGCAGGCAATTTCACCACAGCCCTTAGCGATGGCAGGGAGGTCAGGCATGGTGCGGCCATTATTGCCACCGGCGGGGCAGAGTACCGGCCCTGCGAGTACCTATACGGACAAAACAACCGGGTACTGACCCTGCTGGAGCTGGAAAATGCTCTGACCGGCCAGGAACCTGAGGTAATCGGGGCGAGAACCGTGGTTCTAATCCAGTGTGTGGGCTCAAGAGAGCCCGGGAGGATGTACTGCAGCAGGGTTTGTTGCACGAAATCGGTCAGCCTGGCCTTGAGCCTCAAAGCCCGTGATCCGGGTATACGTGTCTATGTCCTGTACCGCGATCTGCGCACCTACGGCTTTTACGAGGATCTGTACCGGGAGGCCAGGTCCAAGGGTGTTATTTTTATTCGTTACGAAACCGGCGCCAAGCCGGTCGTACAGGCGGCCGGTGAAGGCCTGAAGGTGACGGTGACGGACCACATTTTGCGCCGCCCCCTGGAAATCCCTGCCGACATCGTCGGGCTTGCAGCCGCCACGGTTGCTCCGGAAGAAAACCGGAGGCTGGCGCACCTGTTTAGAGTACCGCTTAACGAAGACGGCTTTTTTCACGAGGCGCATGTGAAGCTGTCCCCGGTGGACTTCTCCTCGGAGGGTGTTTTTATGGCCGGGCTAGCCCACGGACCTAAAAATCTTGAAGAATGCATCGTGCAGGCCAAGGCTGCCGCCGGCAGGGCCGGTACCATTTTAAGCAAGACACACCTGGAATCCCGCGGGCCCGTGGCCGTGGTTCAGCCCGAGAAATGCGTGGCCTGTCTGACCTGTGTGCGCATCTGTCCGTATAACGCGCCGAGAATTAAGAACGGCGCGGCCGAAATTGAAGCCATCGTCTGCCAGGGTTGCGGTATTTGCGCCGGGGAGTGTCCGAACAAGGCCATCACCCTGCTCAACTACGACGATCCTGTCCTGATCGCCATGTCCAGTGAGTTGTGCCGGGGGAGATGTGAAAATGAAAGCGTTTGAGCCCCAGATTATCGCCTTTTGCTGCCTGAACTGCGCCTATTCCGCCGCGGACCTGGCCGGTTCACTGCGCCTGCAGTATGCTCCCAACGTCCGGATCGTGGAGATGCCCTGTACAGGCGCCATCGACCACAGGGTCCTGCTGCAGGCCTTTGAAGAAGGGGCGGATGGGGTGTTCGTAGCCGGTTGCCTGGAAGGGGACTGCCACTACCTGCAGGGAAACACCCGGGCGGAAAAGCGGGTCAAAGCCTTGCAGAAGATTTTAGATGAGACCGGTCTCGGCGGGGAGCGCCTGGAAATGTTTAATCTATCGACAGCCATGGGCGCTCGCTTTGCACAGATTGCTAATGAAATGACCGAACGGATCAGGCTCCTTGGTCCGAGCCCGCTGAAAAGCAAGCCGAAAGGAGGTGGTCCTGGATGATCATCGCTGAACAAAAACCCCTTAAAGAAGTTGCTGACTTTATCAAGGACTGCAACAAAGTCCTGGTGGCAGGTTGTGGCGGCTGTGTAACCGTGTGTCTGTCCGGCGGTGAAAAAGAAACAGAAATCTTAGCTAGTGCGCTCCGGATTAAGCGGCGGATTGAAGGAAAGCCCCTTGAGACGGTTACCTACACGGCCACGCGCCAGTGCGACCCGGAGTTTATCGAAGCCATGGAGAGTGTGGTGCGGGACGTCGACGCGGTGATCTCACTTGCTTGCGGAGTGGGGCCCCAGTACCTGGCCGAACGGTATCAAGACAAGCCGGTTTATCCAGCCCTGAACACAAAGTTTGCCGGCGGCTCCAGGACCCATGGTGTCTGGGAGGAGTACTGCGGCCTGTGCGGCGACTGTATCCTGCACCGAACCGGAGGTATCTGCCCGGTGATTCGCTGCCCCAAAAGCATCCTGAACGGACCCTGCGGCGGATCCCAGAATGGCAAGTGTGAAATCGGTCAGGAGGTGGACTGTGTCTGGCAGCTGATTCACGACCGCTTGAAAAGGTTGGGGCGCCTGGACTTGCTCAAGGAAATAGCGCCGCTAAAGGACTGGTCCAAATCCCGTGACGGAGGGCCGCGCAGGATGACCCGGGAGGATGTGATGATTTAATGAAGCTTACTTGCAGCAAGTTCGAGCAAATCCTGAAAAGCGGCAGGCTAGCGCTTACCGCTGAAATTGGCCCGCCCAAACACACTTCACCGGAAGGGGTCATTTCCAATGCCCGCTTGCTGAAGGACTGTGTAGACGCTGCCAATGTTACAGACTGTCAATCTGCCGTGGTGCGGATGTCCAGCATGGCGGCCAGCTTGCATATTCTCCAAAACGGTCTGGAGCCAATTTTTCAAGTAACCTGCCGGGATCGCAACCGGATAGCCATTCAGAGCGACCTGCTGGGCGCGTATAGCCTGGGAATTAAAAACGTTCTTTGCTTGTCCGGCGACCACCAGGTTTTTGGCAACCATCCCACGGCCAAAAACGTATACGATTTGGACTCCGTCCAGTTAATCCAGCTTACCCGGCGGATGCGGGACGAAAAGTTGTTTTTTTCCGGCGAGGCTTTTAAGGCGTACGAACCCAGGTTTTTTGTCGGCGCCGTGGCAAACCCCTTTGCGGACCCCTTTGAGTACCGGGTGGACCGTTTGGAGAAAAAAATCAACGCCGGGGCGGAATTCATCCAAACGCAGTGTATTTACGATATGGAGCGGTTTTACCGTTTTATGGAAATGTGCACCCGGCGCGGCCTGCATGAACGGGCTTACATCCTGGCCGGGGTAATCCCCTTGAAGAACTGGCGCGCGGCCCGATACATCCAGACGAAAGTGCCGGGTATGATTGTGCCGGAGGATATCATCCGGCGGCTGAAGGATGCTGAAGACCCGAAAGCCGAGGGTTTGGATATCTGTGTCGAGCAGATTCAATATATCCGCGAACAAATCAAGGGTATCTCCGGCTTTCACATCATGGCAATCAATTGGGAGGAAGCCGTTTCAGGTATTATCCGGCGCGCCGGTTTGTGCCGCAGTGAAACCCCTGACAAAGAAAAAGAGTGAGCTAAAATGCTCACCATTTCAACCCGTTTTTAAATATACTGCATAAACCCCATGTCATGTAAAAATGCCCTGCAGGTTTTTGATTGAAGGTACTCTAAATCGGCGTGTGTTATGAACAAGAATCTTTATTTGCTATTAAATTATCGACTAGGCGCCCAGCCCTTGCTTTCCGATGTAGGCGACGAGATCAACAACCCTGTTGGAATAACCCCACTCGTTGTCATACCAGCAAATGACCTTGATCAGATTGCCTTCCAGGACCATAGTTGAAAGCCCGTCCACGATGGAGGAGTGCGGATCGCCGTTGTAGTCCCGTGAAACCAGGGGAAGGTCACTGTAGGCCAGGATTCCCTTTAACTTACCTTCGGCTGCCGCCTTGAGCGCGCCGTTTATTTCTTCAACCGAGACGGGCCTGGCCAGTTCAGCCACGAGGTCCACTACCGAAACATTGGGAGTAGGCACCCGCATGGCCATGCCGTTCAACTTCCCTTTTAACTCCGGTATAACCAGCGCCACCGCTTTTGCTGCTCCAGTTGTAGTTGGAATGATGGATAAGGCTGCCGCCCTTGCCCTGCGGAGGTCTTTATGGGGGAGGTCGAGAATCTGCTGGTCGTTGGTATAGGAATGAATGGTCGTCATCAGACCGCGCACGATTCCAAATTCCCGGTGGATGATCTTCACCATCGGAGCGAGGCCGTTGGTGGTGCAGGAAGCGTTGGAGATGATCTGGTGTTTGGACGGGTCGTATTTATCTTCGTTGACACCCATCACGATAGTAATGTCTTCATTTCTGGCCGGGGCGCTGATGACAACCTTTTTGGCCTTGCCGTTCAGATGTTTGGCGGCGCCGGTGCGGTCAGTAAAACGGCCGCTGGACTCAATAACAATTTCCACTCCGTAGTCCCCCCAGGGAATGGTAGCCGGGTCCGGAAGGGCGAAGGCTTTGATGTTCCTGCCGTTAACCCTGAATTCCCTCTCTTCATTGGCATAAATGTCGGCTTCCAGATTGCCGTGTACAGAGTCAAACCGAAGAAGGTGCGCCAGAGTACAGGCGTTGGTGAGATCGTTCACTGCAACGATCTCAATATCCTCCCTGTCCATGGCGGCCCTGTAAACAGTGCGACCGATCCGGCCGAAGCCGTTAATTCCCACTTTTATTGCCATTGGTCAGATTCCTCCTTTTATAATCCAGTCTGATAAATTAAGTTGACAGATGTAAACCTAAATCATTTTCAACCTTAGCCTACCCACGGGAATTTAGATCTAATCATGGAACAGAGCTTGAAAAATCCCTGGTATCACGTCAAAGTTTGTTTTTCCCCTGGAAAAGAAGTCCTTTCATTATAAGCAATAGTCATTAAGAAACAATTAAGCGGGAATTAAGTATGAATTAAGCATCTGAATAGGTGCAAATTCATTGGTGCATAAATTGCCGGTTCCTGACGTATTATTAAAATTTCCCATTTATCCCCCCGTGGAATAATAAATAAGACCTATTTCCGATCATTTATGAACAAAAAAATGAGTATTTCCCTTGAAATATATTAACTAAAGAGTGTATACTGTCAATATACCTGGTAAAGTTTTCCCATATTTCCCCCCAGAGGTGATACTTTTAATGCATCATCCTTTTAAAAAGCCTGTCCGGGCTTTGCGCCTAATTGTCAATCCCTCCCTGAAGGAGCTCAGGGAAATGGCTCAATCCGAGGAGAAGATAACTCGCTACGGCAGTGCCAGCTTTATTACCAGAGTTAGGAGCCGCAGCGCTAAAAATACTTTTTTGCTGGACGGGGATTACCTGGGGGTAGATCAGCGCGGTATACCCCTGGAAAAGGAAAAAGAGATGGCCTCAAAAGTTCTGGAGTACCTAAAAACCCGGGAACTGATCTGCCTGGACCGGCAGATGGGCCAACACCCCAGGTTCAGCTTTAACTGTCGGCTATACATCACGAAGGAATGCGCCCGCATCCCGTTTATGTGGCGTAATATGTTGTTTCAGCCGGACCCCGCCAAACAGGAACCCGATCTTGTGAGCATTTTTGTTCCCGAGTGGCCGGAGCGGATTATTTTTGTGCACCCCGAGGCAGGTGTCACCTATATCCTTGGAACAGACTATTTTGGAGAAGTCAAAAAGTCTTTCTTGAGAATGGCTCTTTATTTTTGGAAAAAGCGCGGAGGGATCGGCTTTCACGCCGGCAGCAAAGTGCTCAGGGTCCGTACAGCGAAGGGTATCCTTGAAGACATCGGCTTTATTATGTTTGGGCTGAGCGGTACGGGCAAAACAACACTGACCATCCACGACCACGGACTCCAGGGGGAGGAAAGGGTCATCATCCGACAGGACGACATGGTAATGATGGACGACAAGGGCTACTGCTGCGGCACTGAAAACGGGTTTTATATCAAAACCGAGGGATTGGACCAGTCCCAAAAGGTTCTCTACGACGCGGCGACGTCGCCCAACGCAATCCTGGAGAACGTAAAAGTGCTTGATGACGGCACGGTCTTATTTGATAATTCGGAACTTACCTCAAACGGCAGGGGTGTGATCCTCCGCAGTGAAGTGACCGGCACCGACGACAGGATTGACCTGGATAAAGCAAATAAGATCATTTTCATTACCCGGCGGGACGATATCATTCCACCGGTGGCAAAATTGAATGCGGAACAGGCCGCCGCTTACTTTATGCTGGGAGAATCCATTGAAACCTCCGCCGGGGATCCCACCCGCGCGGGCGAGTCCAAACGCGAGGTAGGTACCAACCCGTTCATAATCGGCAGTGAGTCGGAAGAAGGGAACCGGTTGCTGCAGATCCTGAAAAAAAACCCGGACATGGAGTGCTACCTTTTGAATACGGGAAGCGTCGGGATGGGCGGAGTAAAGCCCGGGAAAAAAATATCTATCAAGGTTTCTACCGGAATTATGAAGCACCTTGCCAGGGGAACCATCAAATGGGGCTATGACCCTGACTGGGGCTACCAGATCCCGCTGGAGGTGCCTGAAATGGATATCTCCGAATATAATCCCGTCTCTTATTTTAGTGAGGTTGAGTACCATGAGCGTGTATCAAAGCTTCGCCGGGAGCGGATCCGCTGGTTGGCCAAATATCGCGGACTGAAAGAGGAAATTATTCAAACCATCTTATAACAAAGTAATGCCCTGTAAACAAACAGGGTTTTTTCTTTTTGGGCCTGGGCAGAGTAAGCTTAAAATTTGTATGCGGAGGGGGAATCAAATGTAAAGTTATTAAGGAACAGTTTATATTCTTATAAAGCACATTTGTTCTGTTATAATAAAAAATTTGGTATAATGGTAAAAGTGATTCAAGTCCGGTAGGTATTAAAATAATTCGCTATTACCACTCGGGGTAAACAGCAGGTTACTCTTTAAGGGAAGGGTAGAGATAATAAATGAAAGTTCTGGATAACCTTCTTGCTGCCGTCGGCGGCACACCAATGGTGAGACTTTCCAAGGTCAAGGGTGATTGCCAAGCAGAGATCCTGGCGAAACTCGAAATGTTCAATCCTAGCGGCAGCGCCAAGGCTAGGGCGGCCCTGGGCATGATTTTAGCAGCCGAGAAAGACGAGCTGATTGGACCGGGGTCGGTCATTGTAGAAGCAACAAGCGGCAATCAGGGAATCGCGCTGGCTATGGTGGGTGCTGTTAAGGGTTATAAGGTGATCGTGGTCATGCCCGAGACCATGAGCGTTGAGCGCAGAAAGCTGATTCAGGCTTATGGGGCGGAATTGGTGCTCACTCCGAAGGAGGAGGACGTTCAGGGTGCGGTAAAGAGAGCAAAAGAAATTATTGGAACTACCCCTAACGCCTGGACGCCGGACCAGTTTTCCAACCCGGTCAACCCGAGTTATCATGAACAGACAACGGCCAGGGAAATCCTTGAACAGGTCGGCGGTCCCGTTCATGCCCTGGTGGTAGGGGTAGGCACGGGAGGCACCTTGACCGGGGTGGCGAGGGTTTTGAGGAGAGCTTACCCGGGAGTGGGAGTGTATGCCGTAGAACCGGAGAACTCGGCTGTTATCTCAGGGAAGCCGCCGGGCCAACATATGCTGCAGGGAATTGGAGATGGATTTGTGCCGGAGAACCTGGACAAAAAGCTGCTGAAATCCACGATCCAGGTTTCCGACCAGGATGCCCTGAAGATGACAAGGAGGTTGGCCTCCGAGGAGGGATTGCTCGTAGGCATCTCCAGCGGGGCTACGGTAGTTGCTGCAATTCAGGTCGGAAGGGAACTGGGGCATGGTAAAAGGGTTGTTACAATCCTACCGGATACAGGAGAAAGGTATCTTAGCACCCCTATTTTTGATTTTTAACGAAAGCGTAAAGCTTTATTTTCCAAGTGCCAGGTCTAAAACCTTCGCCTTTAGGCGAACGGCTTTA
>ENA-UOOH01001824-UOOH01001824.1-fermentation-metagenome-genome-assembly--contig:-NODE-1824-length-19805-cov-14.496000_pt1 | contig 19805 bp, 19 predicted proteins | sample MGYA00245778_ERZ724025 | MGnify/ENA primary metagenome ERZ724025 (study PRJEB28704, sample SAMN03018313) | fermentation metagenome | biome: anthropogenic terrestrial biome; feature: soil... | reverse complement strand
AAGCAATGGCAAGTATGGACCCTGCCATATTGGAAGCTGTTATGCCGGGCTCTACTGCATTTATGGAAAAAGATGCTGATTTGGCTGAAACAATTAAGGCTGATAACAGTAAATTCATTAATCTTCTTACAGCAGTTGATGAATCAGGCAACGAACTTGGTAAAGTTGTGAGGACATTGAGCACTGTTAAAGGCTTTAGCGGAGACCTCGAATTGTATGTTGGTTTCACACCCGATGGACAAATTTCAGGAGTAAGCGTAATTTCTCACAGTGAAACCGAAGGAGTAGGCTCAAGAGTTACTCTGCCTGCATTTACGGATCAGTTTATAGGCAGGGATGCAAGCGGTGAAATTTCTTATAGTGATTATGACGCTGTTTCAGGTGCAACTTACTCTTCTGAATCGTTTTTAAGTGCCGTAAACAATGCTATAGCTATATATACAGAATATGTGAAATAGGAGGATGAAATGAACAAATTAGAAATATTTAAAAATGGTGTAACAACAGAAAATCCTATTTTGGTTCAACAGGTTGGTATGTGTGCTACATTGGCAATAACTACTTCACTTATAAACGGAATAGGAATGGGAGTGGCCGTAATAGCAGTTTTAACCGGCTCAAATATAGTTATATCCGCACTGCGTAAATATATACCGGATGAAGTTCGTATACCTGCATTCGTAATAATAATTGCAGCATTTACAACCATAATAGATTTATTGATGCACGCATATACATTTTCATTGTATAAGGCATTAGGAGTGTTTATCCCGTTAATAGTTGTTAATTGTATAATACTTGCCCGCGCGGAAGCCTTCGCTTTTAAAAACGGAGTATTGGATTCCACCATAGATGGTTTAGGAATGGGAGTAGGTTACTTGGTAGCAATGATTTTACTAAGCTCCGTAAGAGAGGTATTAGGCAACGGCTCAATATTAGGGTTTAGAATTCTTCCGGAAGCTTATGAACCTATGATGATGGCGGTACAGCCGCCGGGAGCATTTATTCTCCTTGGGTTATTGATAGGTCTTGTAAATTACCTTTCAAGAAGAAAGAAAGCATAGGAGGTAGGAAATGGAATTAGTCAGTTTATTTATAACATCGTTTATAGTTAACAATATTATATTCATGCAGTTTTTGGGAACATGTCCTTTCCTTGGAGTATCAAAGAAAATAGATACTGCAGCCGGCATGGGTATTGCAGTTATATTCGTTATAACATTAGCATCAGTAATAACATATATTATTCACTATGCTATATTGGTTAATCTTGAATTAGAGTACTTGCAGACAATAGTATTTATATTGATAATTGCAGCATTGGTACAATTTGTTGAAATGTTTCTTAAAAAATCAGCACCGGGTTTGTATCAAGCATTGGGTATATTCCTGCCCCTTATAACTACAAATTGTGCAGTTTTAGGTGTTGCCATAAATAATATTATTTATGAGTACAGCTTTATCGAGTCATTGGTTTATTCTGTAGGAACATCTGTAGGTTTCTTGTTAGCAATAGTATTGTTTGCAGGAGTAAGAGATAAGGTTGATTATGCAGATTTGCCTGAATCATTGAAAGGTTCTGCTATTTCATTGGTTACGGCAGGTCTTATGTCAGTTGCATTCCTCGGCTTTGCAGGTTTGCAATTATAGGAGGTAGAATATGGTTATAGTAAAAGCAGTGGCAGTTACTGGAGGCATAGGTGCCGTATGCGGAGTTTTATTGGCAATTGCAGCTAAACTGTTTCACATAGATGTAGAACAAAAAATAATTGATGTAAGAAATGCTTTGCCGGGTGCAAATTGCGGTGCCTGCGGATATGCAGGTTGTGATGCTATGGCTGAAGCAATAGCAGCAGGAAAGGCTCCAGTAGACGGATGTCCCGTGGCAAATTATCAGGCTCATGCAAAAATAGCCGATATTATGGGTACTACAGCTGAAGAAGGAGAAAAAAAGGTAGCTCATGTTTTATGTCGTGGAAATGACTGCTTAGCATCAAAGAAACATGAATATCATGGAGTGAAAGACTGTAAGGCAGCAGCAGCTGTTCAAGGCGGAAACAAGTCTTGCGATAAAGGTTGTCTTGGATTTGGAAATTGTGTTGATGTATGCGATTTTGATGCAATTGAGATAATTGACGGAATAGCAGTAATAGACAAAGAAAAATGCACTGCTTGCGGTAAATGCATAGAAGAATGTCCGAAAGCGGTAATAGAATTTGTTCCTTACAAGAATAATGTTATTGTAGGATGCAACAACAGGGATTTCGGTAAAGCTGTGAAAGATGTTTGTAAAATCGGTTGTATTGCATGCAAAATCTGTGAAAAGAACTGTCCTTTCGATGCAATACATGTTACTAACAATTTGGCTAAGGTCGATTATGACAAATGTACTCATTGCATGATTTGCGTAGAAAAATGTCCTACAAAAGTAATAGAAGGAGATTTAACTATAAGAAAACAGGCAATGTAATAATAAGGAAGGGGGACACACCTTCATGGCGGGTAAACTTGCGAAGCAAGTCCATGAAGGAATGTCCCCGTACTTATCTACCCGGTAATGGTAGATATTATATTTTTTTGACAAATAATGTTTTAAGCAATATAATATATAATGTTTAAACTACGTAAAATATAATAAAGGAAGATAAATAACAGGAGTATATTATGTATTATAATAATTTTGGCGAAAGAAGATTATCTATGCTGATGGACTTTTATGAACTTACAATGGCAAATGGATACTTTTCTAACGGAATGAAGGATGAAATAGTATATTTTGATTTATTTTTCAGAAAAAATCCGGATGGTGCAGGATTTTCAATAGTTGCAGGATTAGAGCAAATAATTCAATATATAAAAGAATTAAAATTTTGTGAAGAGGATATTACATACTTAAGAAGCAAAAAATTATTTACGGAAGAGTTTTTACAGTATTTGAAGGAGTTTAAGTTTTCAGGCGATATATATGCAATACCTGAGGGAACTCCGGTATTTCCAAATGAGCCTTTGATTACTGTAAGAGCCAAAACAATTGATGCTCAAATAATTGAAACAATGCTATTGTTAACAATGAACCACCAGAGCTTAATTGCTACTAAAGCGAGCCGTGTAGTGCGGGCAGCGAAGGGTAAGCCAATAATGGAATTTGGCGCTAGAAGAAGCCAGGGCTATGACGGTGCAATTTACGGAGCGAGAGCTGCTTATATAGGCGGAGTGGTAGGAACAGCCACAACATTGGCTGATGAGGCCTTCGGTGTTCCGGCACTGGGAACCATGGCCCATTCATGGGTTCAAATGTTTGAAAGTGAATATGAAGCATTTAAATCATACGCGCAAAATTATCCGAATGACTGCAATTTACTGATTGATACCTACAATGTTTTAAAAAGCGGAATACCAAATGCAATTAAGGTATCCAAAGAAGTGTTGGAGCCTATAGGCAAAAGGCTTAAAGGTGTTAGAATTGACAGCGGAGACATTGCATACTTAAGCAAGAAATGCAGGAAAATGCTTAACGAAGAAGGACTGCATGACTGTGCAATAGTTGCATCAAACAGTTTAGATGAATTTATTATTTCTGATTTATTGGACCAAGGAGCTAAAATTGATTCCTTTGGTGTGGGGGAAAGATTAATCACAGCTAAGTCAGAGCCTGTGTTCGGATGCGTTTACAAGTTAGTGGCAGTTGAAAAGAATGGAATGATTATTCCGAAGATTAAAATATCTGAAAATGAAGAAAAAATAACAAATCCCGGCTATAAAAAAGTATGGAGACTATATGACAAAAAAACACACAGTCCCATAGCAGACGTTGTAACACTTGCTGAAGAAATAATCGATGATTCAAAGCCATATACAATATTTGATGAAATACATACTTGGAAGAAGAAGAGAGTGACAAGATTTTATGCAAAAAACCTTCAGGTACCGGTTTTCATAAACGGAGAATGTGTGTATGAAAGTCCAAGCTTAAATGATATCAGAGCATATTGCAAAAAAAAGGTCGACAACCTGTGGGGAGAAATAAAAAGATTCTCAAATCCTCACAATTACTATGTTGACTTGTCTAAAGACTTATGGGACTGCAAGCAGAACTTAATATCACAATACAGCTTCAAGTAAGATGCCCTAACCCCATTTCTCAGAGTCTTTTTTCTGAGAAATGGCTGGTAGGTCATTCGCAACGAGTTCCCAATTTATGCGACGCAAGGAGCAAATAAATTGGTGAACGAGACTGCGCGCAGTTATAGATATACATTGTTTACTATACAGAATAATTATCAAAATAACCTTGTATATAGACTATAGGAGTCCCTTTATCTCCGCTTCCTGATGTTAAATCACAAAGGGAACCTACAAGGTCTGTAAGTCTTCTCGGAGTAGTTCCTTGAGATTCCATACTGTTTTTTAAATCGCAGTCCTTATTCATAATATAATCGCAAATAGCTTTTTTCAGCTCATCGCCTTTAAGGTGCGGAAATTGGTTGTCTGCCAAATATTTTAGCTTTAATTCATTGGGGGTACCAATTAACCCTTCTGTAAATCCGGGAGATACAACAGGGTCTGCCAATTCCCAGATTTTTCCGACAGGGTCTTTAAAAGCCCCGTCTCCGTATACCATTACTTCAATTTTCCTGCCTGTCAGCTCAAATAATTTTTCTTGCATTCTTTCAACTAAAGACTGGCAGTCTCTTGGAAAAAGCTTTACAGTATCTTCAGTGGCCTTGTTTGTTCCTAAAAGTCCGTATCTTTCGTTGAAGCCGCTGCCGTCTACAGATTGATTCAAAATATCATCCAAGCCGTATACAGTTTCTGCTCCGTTTGATTTCAACAATTTTTTGCTTCTATTTCTTGTATGAATGTCGCAGGTAAGAACATTCTTGGTATAATTTAAAATACTTACGGGATTATTTGCAAAAATGACTTCAACTTCACAACCGCTTTCTTTTATAATATCAGAATAGTATTTAATATAATCCACTCCCGTGAAAATATGTCTGGTATTCTTAAAGTGGCTTCTGAATTCATTCTCAGTAAGTATATCCGTCCAAGGATTAACTCCTTCCTCATCAAGAAGATCATAATCAACTAATGGATTACCAACTTCATCTGAAGGGTAGCTGAACATCAGATATATTTTTTTAAATGAGCTAGCAATTCCTTTAAGGCAAACAGCAAATCTGTTTCTGCTTAAAATCGGGAATATTAAACCTGCAGTATCACTATCAAATTTTTGTTTTACATCCTGTGCTATTTGTTCAATATTTGCAAAATTACCTTGAGCTCTGGCGACAATAGCCTCCGTAAGACCTACGATATCCTTATCTCTTAAGGAAAAGCCTTCATTTTTGGAAGCTTTCAGCACAGTGTCAACAGTTATTTTAACTATGTCATCACCTTTTGTAATTATTGGAGCCCTCAATCCTCTGACTACAGTTCCCACCATTCTTTCCATTTCTGTCTCCTTAATCTTTAAATTCTACTTTATTATATCATAAGTGCAAGCCGCAAAATCGGCTTGCTTCACACCGATACAATGAATACATAAGGGCAAAGACCCAAGTCTTTGCTTCATGATTTGTATTCATTATATCATAAGTGCAAGCCGCAAAATCGGCTTGCTTCACACCGATACAATGAATACATCAGGGCAAAGCCAAAGTCTTTGCTTCATTAATTGTATTCATTATAATACATTTTAAGTCATGTGTAAAATATTATTATATATTTACCGGGCAAATTTATAAATTTACAAATATTATTTACAATATGTGTAAAAATTTTAATGAATTATTGATTCACATGGAGGCAGCTTCATGATAAAAATATTCTGAGCGTTTGAAAATGATGCCTGTAATGTATATTGTTATGACATAAATATAAGGACAACTTCATAAAATTAATAAACCGGATCTTCCGGATAATTCAAGTAATGGAGGTTGTGCTTGTGACTGGTGCAGATTTGGGTATAATATTGGCTTATACGACAGGGATAATGCTTGTTTTCATGATATCCTGGATATTTTTCAAACCGCTTAAATTTATAGGAAAAATAATTTTAAATTCTCTTATAGGCGCAATTGTATTAATAATATTCAATTATTTCGGACAATATACCGGTGTTTATATAGGAGTAAATGAATTTACCGCTCTATTCTTAGGAATTTTAGGTGTACCGGGATTTTTTGCTATATTATTGGTAAAACTTCTTATATGAGAAACATTCAAGTTTTATTGGACAATGATAATGTGCTGTTATATAATATGTACAGGAAGGTGATTGTATGTGGCTTGAATATATTGTACTATTCTCAATTGCAATGATGTTTTTCTCGATAACGGTGGTACTTACAGTTGAAACTGTTCATACAACCAACAGCATAACCAAAAGAAATAAAAAACTATAATCATAAAGGAGCTGAGAACTAATCCCAACATAAACTTAAATAGATGAGAATTTATTTATTAATTAACGGGAGACAAAAAGATGGAAAAACTTAATATTATTTCGGGGATTAAACAGTATCGAAGTGAAGTAGATACAAATTTTCACATGCCGGGACATAAAGGAAAACCGGATGTTTTAGGTGAACTTGAAAAGAATCTAAATTTTTTTGACATTACGGAAACCCTCGGAACCGATAATTTACACTACCCCACAGGTTTTTTAAAGGATGCCATGACATATATTTCCAAAGTATATGGCAGCAAAAAATCATACATGGTCGTTAACGGGACCTCCTGTGGAATTATCTCGGCCATTATGGCATGTACAAACCCCGGAGATAAAATACTTGTGCAAAGAGATTGCCACAAATCAGTTTACAACGCTTGTATATTAGGTGATTTAAAGCTGTTTTACCTTTATCCGGAATTTAATAAAGAATATGGATTAAACTTCAGCATAAGTTTAGATAAGCTTGATCAGATGCTTACAGATAACCCCGACATAAAAATGGTTGTGCTTACTTACCCGACATTTTACGGTATTTGTTTTGATGTGAAAAAGGCAGCGGAAATAGTTCATAAGCACGGTAAAATTTTGATGATAGATGAAGCTCACGGTTCACATTTGCATTTTTGCAAAGACTTATTGCCGCCTTCAGCCGAAAGTTCAGGAGCAGACATAGTTACTCAAAGCACACATAAAACATTGCCCTGTTTGACTCAAGGTTCAATCTTGCATATCTGCTCAGATATAGTTAATGTCAACAATGTTGAAACAATGTTAAGGATGCTTCAGACCACTTCTCCATCATACATTTTAATGGCATCAATTGAAAATGCCATTCATTGGATGGAAGAGCACGGAGAAGAAAGACTAAAGAGAAATATTGAAGTATTTAAAAGAAGAACATTGGAACTTAGAAATATGGGAATCAATGTATTGGAAGATGACTTTTTAATCAGCGAAGGCTTGTATGATTTCGATGCCACACGTGCGGTTATAAGTATGAGTGAGCTTGGTATAACGGGTACGGAGCTTCAGGATATATTAAGGTACAAATATAAAATACAGATGGAATTTGCTGACTTGCAGTATACGGTGGGTTATGTTACGGCAACCGATGAACCGGAAGACATAGAAAGACTTTTCGATGCAGTTAAAGAAATTTATATTGAGGAATCAAAAAGCAAGGAAAAAAGAGAAATTATTCAAATTGAAGCATTTCCTCAGCTGCAGCATGAAAGGAAAATGAGAAAAGCCTTCTATGCTGAAAATATCCTACTGCATATGGACGATGCCATAGGCAAGACTGCGGCAGAATTTATTATTCCATATCCGCCGGGAATACCTCTTGTTTGTCCCGGAGAAATAATTGTTCAAGATACAATAGATTATGTTAAAATAATGTTGGAGAATGGTATTAACGTAAATGGCGTTAATAAAAAAAATCAAGTGAGAGTTGTTAAATGGAAGGAAGATTTATAGTATTGGAAGGCTCCGACGGGTCAGGCAAAAGCACCATGGCTGACAGAATAGGAAAATATTTCAGTGAAAAAGGCCGTACAATTGAATTTACCAGGGAGCCGGGAGGCACGCAAATAAGTGAAAAAATCAGAGAACTGATATTAGACAGAGATAACACTGAAATGGATTACAGAACAGAAGCTTTGCTTTATGCTGCGTCAAGAGCACAGCTTGTTTCCGAAAAAATCATACCTTGGCTTAAGGAAGGTAAAATAGTAATAAGCGAAAGATATGTTTATTCAAGTTTGGTATACCAAGGTCTTGGAAGAGGCCTTGGTATTGAAGAGGTAAAAAAGATAAATGATTTTGCAACAGCAGGAATTAAGCCGGATTTGGTGATTCTGCTGGATGTTGACCCTGAAAAGGCATTGAAAAGAAAGCTTTGTATTGACGGGGGAGACAGGCTTGAAAATGAGGATATTTCTTTTCACAGAAGCGTATACGAAGGATATAAAGAACTTTCATCACATTTTCCGGAAATAATAACCATTGATGGTGAAAGGACAATCGATGAAATATTTGAAGAAATAAAAGGTTTATTAACAATATAAGGAGGCTCTTATGAAACTGATAACTGCAGTTGTGCAAAATGATGATGCTAACAAGTTGATTTCCGCATTGAGAGAAAATGGTTTTTCATCCACTAAGATGTCATCAACAGGTGGCTTTTTAAGCTCAGGAAATACAACTGTGATTTCAGGGATTGAAGATGACAAGGTTGATGAAGCAATTGAAATAATTAAAAAAATATGCAAGACTAAAAAGAAAGTCACTGCTGCCATACCTCCAAGTTCATTCAGCACTGTAGGAGGGTATTTACCTCAGACTATTGAAGTAACAGTAGGGGGAGCTGTTGTGTTTGTTACTCCCGTAGATAGATTTGAAAAGATTTAGGGGGTTTATATGCTTTACAGCCAAGTAGCAGGACAGGAAGAAATCAAAACATCTTTGATTAAGTCGATAAATAACAATCAAGTATCCCATTGCTATTTATTTGAAGGACCTGAAGGCATGGGCAAATTTGAACTGGCATTAATATTTGCCCAGTCACTTTTGTGCTTAAACTTTCATAAGGAGCCATGCAACGAATGCAAAAACTGCATAAAAGTAAATTCTTACAACCATCCTGATTTGCACATTATAAATGAAGATGGGAATAGTATTAAAAGGGAAGATATTGATATGCTGATTAATTCAATATACAATAAACCGTATGAAGCTAAAAGAAAGGTTTTTATAATTAAAGATGCTCATTTAATGACACCACGGGCAGCCAATGGGTTCTTAAAAACCTTGGAAGAGCCTCCCGGGGATTCAGTTATGATACTTTTAACAATAAATTCAAATTTGCTTCTGCCAACAATTGTTTCAAGATGTCAAGAGGTCAAATTCAGAAATGTCAGCAAAGAAACAATCAAGTTATTCTTAAAGGATTTTGATGATAAGAATGTTGAATTAGCAGCCAATTATTCAAAAGGAATACTTAATAAGGCAATAAATATAATTAACGGCAATGATGACACTCTCAAGAAACGAAAAGAAATAATTAAAATTTTTGATAGAATTATAAATTTCGATTCTGAAATAATTTATGAATTAGAAAATTACTTTGATGAGCAAAAAGATAATATAGATTCAATAATAGAAATAATGATAATGTGGATAAGAGATATAATGTTTGTGAAAAACAATATGGAAGACCTTGTAATAAACAAGGATTGTATTGAACTCTTAAAAACTCACGGGACAAATATGACGAAGGATTCAGATATAATCGAATACATGCAAAATACAAGTGACAATATAAAAAGCAATGTTAACTATAAATTGGCTGTAGATAATATGCTTTTAAGGATTCAGGAGGTCTTTAAATGATAAAGGTAGTTGGCGTAAGATTTAAAAAAGCCGGCAAGATATACTATTTTGATCCTGAGAAAAAATGGATCAACAATGGAGATTTTGTTATAGTAGAAACAATCAGAGGTATTGAATATGGACAGGTTGTTGTAGGCCCAAAAATGGTTAAGGAAGAAAATATAATACAGCCGTTAAAAAAAGTATTGAGGCTTGCAACAGAGGAGGATATTAAAACAAACCGGGAAAATAAAGAAAAAGAAAAAGAAGCTTATGATATTTGCTTTAAAAAGATAGAAGAGCACGGTTTGGAAATGAAGCTCATTGATATAGAATATACTTTCGATAACAACAAAGTAATTTTTTATTTCACCGCAGACGGCAGAATAGATTTCAGGGAATTAGTAAAGGACTTAGCGGCAATATTCAGAACAAGAATAGAATTAAGGCAGATCGGTGTCAGGGATGAAGCTAAGATGATAGGAGGTTTAGGACCTTGCGGCAGACATATGTGCTGCTCATCATTTTTGGGTGAATTTTATCCCGTATCCATTAAAATGGCCAAAGAGCAAAAATTGTCTTTGAATCCCGCTAAAATATCAGGAATATGTTCCAGGCTTATGTGCTGTTTAAATTATGAACATCAGGTATATGAAGAAAATATTGAAAAACTCCCGGATATTGGAGATAAAGTACAGGTGCTTGGAACAAATAAGACAGGAATAGTGGTGGATATCAATCCTTTATTTGTAACTGCCAGAGTAAATGTTCAAAAAAGCGACGGAACTATTGAGGTAGAAGAAATAAAAGGCGGACAGCTAAAGGTCGTGGAGGAAGGTGTCCTGAAATATTATAACACTGCAGATACAGACATAGACATGGATGAATTAAAGGAACTGGAAGATTAATAATTAATTCACATTTAATAAAAAAACACTTTAAAATATTTATAAATAGTGCTACAATATATGGTGATGACCATATTGGGGGAGGTGAATTTAAATGGCTTACAAAATAACTGATGCATGTATAAGCTGTGGAGCATGCGAACCAGAATGCCCTGTTGGCGCAATTTCAGCCGGTGATGACAAATATGAAATAGACGCTGCAATTTGTATCGACTGTGCAGCATGTGCTGGCGTATGCCCTGTGGAGGCTCCTCAACAGGACTAATAGTAATTAATAAAAGGGACAGGTTAAAGCGTATATGTACGCTTTAATCGGTCCCTTTTATAACGTTACACTCAGGATGACAACCTTAAAGTTTCATATCATCTATCGAATTTAAGTATTCTTTAATTTTTGATGCTACTGAATTGATGGTCACTTCTTCAAAGGGGCTTTCTAAATTACCTGCCTTTAAAATTTCAAGGAAGGATTGGCTGCCGCCGAGCTTGCATATTTTCAAATAATCTTCCCATGCTTCTTTCCTATTATTCTTAAACCTTAACCAAAACTGATATGAACAAATCAGTGCAAGAGTATAGTCTATGTAATAAAAAGGAGAAGCAAAAATATGACCTTGCCTGAACCAAAAAGTACCTTTGTTTAATAATTCATTATCATCATAATCTTTATAAGGAGTATATTTTTTTTCAATATCTCTCCATGCTTTTTTTCTTTCATCCGGAGTCATATTTGGTGAGCCATAGACTATATGCTGAAATTCGTCAACAGTCACTCCATAGGGTATAAAGCACAAAGAATCTGCCAAGTGGAAAAATTTAAATTTTTCTATATCTTTTTCAAAGAAAGATTCCATCCAAGGCCATGTAAAGAATTCCATGCTCATTGAATGAATTTCAGCAGCTTCAGACGTAGGGAAACTATATTCGGGCGCATCAAAATGTCTGCTTTGGTATGTTTGAAAAGCGTGACCTGCCTCATGAGTAACAACAGTCACATCGTCCTGAGTGCCGTTAAAGTTGGCAAATATGAAAGGAACTTTGTAATCGTGAAGGAATGTGCAATAACCTCCTGCCTGCTTATTTGGCTTTGTTTCTAAGTCAAATAAGTTTTTGTCAATCATTATGTTAATAAATTCATGAGTTTCAGGAGACAATTCCTCATACATTTTCTTGGCGCGCTCCATTATCCATTCTTTATTTCCTTTTGGAGCCGGATTTCCTGACATGAAATTCAATGGAATGTCATAATATTTAAATTCATCAACACCTATGCGCTTTGCTTGTCTTTCTCTTAATTCATTGGTAATCGGCACTATATAGTCCAATACATGTTCCCTGAAATTTCGAACATCTTCTGAATTGTAATCAGACCTTCCCATTCTTAAATAACCAAGCTGGGTAAAATTATTAAATCCTAATTTTAATGCTATTTGGTGCCTGACCTTTACTAATTTGTCATATATCAAGTCAAATGTAGCTTCATTTTCCTTGAAGAAACTGCTCCTTTTCTCGTGGGCTTCTTTTCTGATACGACGGTCTTTTGATTCCATATATGGCTGCATTTGAGACAAGTTTAATAACTTTCCATCATATTCTATCTTTGCGGATGATATAAGCTTATCATATTCGCTTATGAGCTTGTTTTCTTCCTGCATGAGAGGAACTGCTTCATCAGAAAATGTTTTTATTTCCATTTCTGCCAAAGTAATAAGCTGAGGATGTATTTTCTCTTTTAATTCTTCCTTAAATTTTGAATTTAACAGCTGCTTGTAAAATTCAACTCTCAGTCCGTAAAATTTAGGTGATGTCATATCCATATAGTCCTTTTCCTTATCGTAAAATTCATCAGCCGTATTGATGGAATTACGGATACACACCAATTGACTCATTGTTTCAACTTCATTTGACAAAGCGTTGATTCTTTTAAGGTATGAATATTGTTCATCAGCAGTTGTTGAATTTTTAAAATCATTAATCAAATTTAAATACTTTTCTTTTACTTTATCATAATCAGGTCTTATATATTCATATTCATTGAATTTCATAATGCTCCTCGCTTTATAATTTGGTTAGCTCTTAACTTTACATATATCATATGGAAGGAAAGATAATTATATTATAACAAAAATTGTTAAACATGCAAGGAATTATATACCAAATATACTGCACTTGTATAATCCTTTCAAAGTTCGTCCCCATGTCGTGCCTTCAGCACATCAAAAATAACATTGCAGTAGTTTGTTAAGATATGCTATAATGGATGCAATCAATGGAGCAAAGACTTTGGTCTTTGCCTTATGCATTCATTGTATCGGTGTGTATGATAAAATGATTAACAGAAACGATACAAAGAACAAAGGAAAACTTATGAAAAACATAATTGTTAAAGTGTTAAAGAACAGCATAGCTGAAGAATTGGAAATAGAGCCGGGGGATGAGCTTTTAACCGTGAATAATTCCATAATAAAGGATTATATAGATTATAAATATCAAATTTCAGATGACTTGGTTTATTTTGAAATCAAAAAGAAAGACGGCGAAATTTGGGAGCTTGAAATTGAAAAGGAATACGATGAAGATATAGGAATAGTATTTGAGAATCCTCTCATGGATAATATTAAGGTATGCTCAAATAAATGCATATTTTGTTTTATAGACCAGATGCCGAAAGGAATGAGAAAAACCCTTTATGTGAAGGATGATGACACAAGACTTTCTTTTCTTTACGGTAATTTTATAACCCTCACAAACTTATCCGATGATGAAATAGACAGGATTATTAATTATAGAATAAGTCCTGTAAAAGTATCCGTTCATACCACCGACCCTGAACTTAGAAAGTATATGATGGGTAATGACAAGGATATGGATATTTTGGTATATTTAAAAAAGCTGATTGATGCCAATATAACAGTGGATTGTCAGATTGTGTTAGTGAGAGATGTTAATGATAAGGAGCAGCTTTCCAAGACTATAAATGAGCTGTCGTCACTTCACCCGGGACTTAGAAGCGTTGCTGTTGTTCCCGTAGGGATTACCAAGCACAGAGAAAAGCTTACAGAGCTTAAGTCATTCGACAAAGAAAGTGCAAAAGATGTTGTTGCCCAAGTTACAAAGCTGCAGGAAACATTTCTTAGAAAGCTTGGTACCAGATTTATTTTTACTGCAGATGAATTTTATATTCTTGGTGAGTATGAGCTACCACCTTATGAAGAATATGAAGACTTTGATCAATTAGAAAACGGAATAGGTATGTGCAGGTTGTTTAAAAGCCGGGTAGAGGAAAAGATAAAAAATTTAAGGTATATTAAAGTATTAAAAGATGAAGTTACATTTGTAACGGGAGTTGCTGCTTATGATTTAATGGTTGAACTATCTGAAAAAATCATGAGCAAAATAAATGTGAAAATTAATGTTGTTAAAATTATAAATAATTATTTTGGAGACAAAATAACCGTATCAGGGCTTATTACAGGAAAAGACATAATAGAGCAGCTTAAGGGCAAGAATTATAAGAATCTTATACTGCCAAGAAATATGATAAATGACAATCATGTTATGCTTGATGATATGGTAATTGAAAATTTGGAAAGGGAATTAAATACTAAGGCAGAAATTTGCGATGTAGAGGCAGATGCATTGCTTAGCTTAATCGTCAAATAAACGGAGGAAATAAATGGGAAGACCTGTTGTAACCATTGTTGGCAGACCTAATGTTGGCAAGTCAACACTTTTTAATAGAATCGCAGGAAAGAGAATATCAATCACGGAAGATACTCCCGGTGTTACAAGAGACAGAATTTATGCTGAATGTGAATGGCTTGATAATTACTTTACATTAATAGATACCGGAGGAATTGAACTTAACACTACGAATACTATTTTTGCACAGATGCGTATTCAAGCGGAAATAGCCATAGAAATGGCTGACGTGGTGCTGTTCATGGTAGACGGCAAGGAAGGAGTTACAGCTGACGACGTTGGAGTGGCTCAGATGCTTCGTAAAGCAAAAAAAGAAATAATCCTTGTAGTCAATAAAATGGATAGATTCGTAGATGAAGACAACATATATGAATTTTATAACTTGGGACTTGGAGATCCTGTTTCAATATCTTCTTCTGAAGCTTTGGGGATAGGCGATTTACTTGATGAAATAATTTCAAAATTCAATGATACGATGAATACGGAGGAAGAGGATGACAGCATAAAAATTGCTGTTATAGGAAAACCCAATGCAGGCAAATCTTCAATTATAAACAGAATAATAGGAGAAGAGCGGGTAATTGTAAGCGATATTCCTGGAACAACCAGGGACGCCATCGATACAAAGTTCGAAAGCAATTCAAAAAAGTATACACTTATTGACACGGCAGGCATAAGAAAAAAGAGCAAGGTTTTGGAATCCATAGAAAAATACAGTGTATTAAGAGCGTTTACTGCAGTGGAAAGAGCGGATATATGTATATTGGTAATAGATGCCGATAAGGGAGTGACTGAGCAGGATATAAGAATTGCAGGTTATTCTCATGACAACAATAAAGGTATGATTATTGTTGTTAATAAGTGGGATCTTATTGAGAAGGATAATAAAACTTTCAAGGAATTCACCGATGATATAAGACTAAAATTAGCATATGCCTCTTATGCTTCTATAATGACCGTATCAGCACTTACAGGACAGAGGGTCAACAAGATTCTTGATGCTGTCGATGAAGTTTACGGTTTCAGAAACTTAAGAATTTCTACGGGTGTATTGAATGACATCCTGACGGAGGCAGTTCTTATGAATCAGCCTGCAACGGTCAAAGGAAAGAGACTTAAAATTTTTTACGGAACTCAGGTTGCCGTAAATCCTCCCAAGTTTTTAATCTTTGTAAATGATAAGGAAATTGTTCATTTTTCATATGAAAGATATATTGAAAATAAAATCAGGGAAGCATTTGAATACAGGGGAACACCAATTGTTATTGAATTTAGAAACAGAAACGAAAAAAACTTATAATTACTCTTCGAGGGCATAGCCCTCGTCATTGCTATGAATAACCAGTTTTTAATTGTCATTCTGAGGGCTTTAGCCCGAAGAATCTCAGCACCTGAGATCACGCAGTCTCATTCACCAATTTATTTGCTCCTTGCGTCGCATAAATTGGGAATTCGTTGCGAATGACCTACCACTATTTTTCAGAAAAAGGACTCTGAAAAATAGGGTTAGGACATCTTTCGTTACACTCAGGATGACAATAAGCACATAAGGACATATCATTGGAGGTATCATGAAATACGTTTTAATCGCAATAATATCATATTTTATGGGCAATATATCATTTGCCTACATATTAGGAAAAATAATTACAAAAAAAGACGTCAGGAATTTTGGAAGCGGCAATGCAGGCACAACAAATGCAATAAGGGCATTCGGCAAAAAAGTAGGCGTGATGGTTTTCGTAGGGGACGTTTTAAAGGGTATCTTTGCGGTAATATTAGGCAGGTATATCGCAGGACAAACAGGGGCTTACATTGCAGGAGCATTTGTTATAATAGGTCACAACTGGCCTGTGCTTCTTAATTTCAAAGGAGGAAAGGGAGTAGCCACAACAATCGGGGTTATGGTGTTTGTAAATTTTCATCTCACGGCAATATGCGTGGTTATAGGCGTAATTGTTATTGTAATTACAAGAACAGTATCTCTTGGTTCGATTTTTGGAATGGCTACTGCACCTATTGTGGCAATTATATTTATTCGCCCGTTGACTATTGACCTTTTATTATTTACCATATTTGTTGCAAGTATGTCTATTTACAGACACAAGGATAATATTAAGAGACTGATGAAAGGAAATGAGAATAAATTTTAGGAGATGATGTTTTGAATAAAAGAATCACCCTGCTTGGTGGAGGAAGCTGGGGAACTGCACTTTCCAAACTTCTTTCGGAAAACGGGCATAATATTACAGTATGGCTGAGAGATGAAGCTCAAGTAAGAGAATTAACAGAAAAAAGGGTTAATGAAAAATACTTGCCAAAAGTCAAAATACCTGAAAATATAGTATTTACTTCAAATATAAATGAAGCAGTCAAGGAAGCTGAGATTTTATTGTTAGTTACTCCTACTCAAATGGTAAGAGGGGTATTGAAACAAATCAAAGATGAATATAAAGACGGTAAAATTATCATAAATGCTTCCAAGGGAATTGAAAGGGGCACAATGAAATTGGTTTCAGGTATTGTTAAAGAAGAAACCAAAAATAGTACATTCGCAGTTTTATCAGGTCCGTCTCACGCAGAGGAAGTCGGCTTGTCAATGCCTACTGCCATAACAATTGCATGCGAAGACAAGGATGTGGCAGAAGAACTCCAGGATATATTCATGTCTTCATATTTCAGAGTTTATACAAATGAAGATGTAATAGGTGCAGAGCTCGGCGGTGCATTGAAAAATATTATTGCTCTTGGTGCAGGTATTTCTGATGGTATCGGCTACGGCGATAATGCAAAGGCAGCTCTCATGAACAGAGGAATAGTTGAAATAGCAAGACTCGGAATAGCTATGGGAGCTGATGTACATACATTCTATGGTCTTACGGGCATTGGTGATTTAATAGTAACCTGTACCAGCAAGCATTCAAGAAATTGGAATGCCGGTTACTTAATAGGCCAAGGTTTAACAAAAGATGAAGCCATTAAAAAAATAGGAATGGTAGTTGAAGGAATTCCTACCACATATGCAGCCTATGAATTATCTGATAAATTAAATGTGGATATGCCCATAGTGGATGCTATGTACGATGTTTTGGAAAATAACGCGGATGTTAAAGAAACTGTAAATAAATTAATGCTCAGAGACAAAAAAGAAGAAAAACTCTAACTGTATGACAAAGAAACTGACACGGGGTACTGTCACAAAAGTGTGCTATCTCAGTCGAAATTCTCTTATTTTTAAAGAAGAATATAAAAAAATCAGATTATATTCTTTTTTTGTTTTTTTGGAATAAAGAAGTTGAACAAGGCATATAAATTAATTGTATACAATAGTGCATATTTGCAAGGGGAGGGATTATTATCACTAATATAGATATATACGAGGACATAGCTAAAAGAACCAAGGGTGAAATATACTTGGGGGTTGTGGGACCGGTAAGAACCGGCAAATCAACATTTATCAGAAAGTTTTCAGAAAATGTAATGCTGCCCAATATAGAGGATGTGTATACTAAAGAAAGGGCAAATGATGAAATGCCTCAAAGCGGTACAGGCAAGACTGTAATGACTACAGAACCTAAATTTGTACCCAGTGAAGCAGTAATGGTTACATTTAGTAACAATGTAAAAGCAAAATTAAGGCTTATTGACTGTGTAGGGTATATGATTCCCGGAGCAATTGGAAATATGGAAGGTGAAATACCAAGACTTGTCAGCACTCCCTGGAACGATGAGCCCATACCCTTTGCAGAAGCAGCAGAAATAGGGACAAAAAAGGTAATTAATGATCATTCAACAATTGGAGTATTAGTAACAACCGACGGAAGCATCACTGACATAAACAGAGATAATTACATAATGGCAGAAGAAAGAGTGGTAAGGGAACTGAAAGAAATTGATAAGCCTTTCGTTATTATTTTAAATACTACTCATCCCAAAAATGAAAATACAGTTGCTTTATCTGTTCAGTTAAAGGAGAAATACGATGCTCCGGTTCTTATTGTTGACTGTATGAATTTAAAAACCGATGACATTGATGATGTGTTGGAAAATGTTCTTTATGAATTCCCTATCAAGGAAATCAATGTGGATCTTCCAAAATGGTTTGACGGACTATCATATGATTATTCAATGAAAAGAGATTTAATCAACATACTAAAAGATGATTTCGAAAATTATTATAAACTAAGCGATTTTAATGCTGAAGATATATTCTCCGAAGAAAATGATTATGTTGAAGATTACTATGTGAAAGATATTGAACTCGGAACAGGTAAAATCAATTTAGCGGTTGACTTGGATAATTCTTATTATTACAAAATAATCAGCGAGCTTTCCGGTGAAGAAATTACAGGTGAGCATCAGATACTTAAGCTGATAGGCGACTTGTCAAAGACTAGGAAGAACTACAGCCGTGTTGAAGCTGCCATAAACGATGCTAAAGCCAGCGGCTATGGATATGTGACACCGACTGTAAGCGACATGATTATTGAATCCCCTGAGGTATTCAAGGAAGGCGGCAGGTACGGAATAAAAATTAAAGCACAGGCGCCATCTTTGCATATATTCAGTGCAGGTATTAATACGGAAGTATCACCGGTAATAGGAAGCAAAACTCAAAGCGAGGATTTAATGAATTATCTAACCGATCAAATGAAAGAAAATCCACAGAGCATATGGCAGGCTGAAATGTTTGGCAAACCTCTTTCAAGTCTTGTAGAGGAGCAGCTTGATTCCAAGCTTACGGCAATGCCCGACAATGCACGCAAAAAGCTTAAAAAGACTATTGAAAAAATAGTAAACGACGGTCAGGGGAGCATAATATTCTTGATTATATAAGATGACCTAAACCTATTTTTCAGAGTGTCTCTTCAGTGATGCTCTAACCGTGGCAGTAAGTATCCTGAGAACGGAATTTTTTCTAAGGATAACAGATTTTCTGTTTCATTAAAAATGAAATATGAAAATCTTTTTTTGCTTAAAAAAATGTGTCATAGATATTGATTTATTTTATAATTATGTTGAAACCATCTATGATGCAATTTGCATAATATATAAAAATTATGTTATAGAGCTTATAATAAAGGAAAAATTAGAATATTGACGCCAATTGAAATATGGAGAAAAAAGGATTGACAAGGGTAAACAAGTAGGCTAAAATAAAAAAGTGCTTTTCTATGAAAGTCGGTTGTGCCAAAATTTGAAGATTTTGGCATTTTTTGAGACAATTCTTTTGATTGAAATCATAATAAAACGGAAAGGATAAGTAAAAAAATACGGAAAAAAATAAGTGAAAAATTATTGACTTTAATTCGTAGTTATGGTAAACTAACAAAGCTGTCACAAAAGACAGAGGCGTAGAAACTTAGCAA
>ENA-UOOH01001823-UOOH01001823.1-fermentation-metagenome-genome-assembly--contig:-NODE-1823-length-19832-cov-3.683724_pt1 | contig 19832 bp, 17 predicted proteins | sample MGYA00245778_ERZ724025 | MGnify/ENA primary metagenome ERZ724025 (study PRJEB28704, sample SAMN03018313) | fermentation metagenome | biome: anthropogenic terrestrial biome; feature: soil; material... | reverse complement strand
GACTCATCCCACTTTGGATGCCTAATATGATTCGTGTTCCTCCTGAGGAACACGAATCATATTAGGCATCCAAAGTGGGATGAGTCTGCCAAACAAGACAAAATCCAATAAACTGCACGGACACGAGGATGTAGATATGGCGGGTATATGGGATGAAAGTTACGCGTCTTACCGTGGGAGGTCTCACGGACGGGCGGAAATAGAGTATGGAGCCCCCATAGCCCAATCTTGTTACGAACCTTATCCCTCGAACTTTTCAAGCGTTCAGGATATCTCAGTTTTAAGGAATGTTATCTGTCAGTTAACGTGTAAACTTTGGAAACGCCTAGTACCGAACGGTATGCTAGGTGTTGTGGGAGGTCGGCTACTCAAATAATGGGTAGCCTCCTACCCGATTGGATAGACCGTAAGGGAGGTGCTGGGTATAGCTCGCTTTTCTGATGAATGGATTGAACATGTCAAGTCTTCCGTAGATATTGTAGAGATTATCGGGAGACGTGTTGAATTGAAACAAACTGGACAAAACTACATGGGGTTGTGCCCATTTCACAGTGAAAAAACGCCTTCGTTTTCGGTCAACCCTGAACGACAATTTTATCATTGCTTTGGGTGCCAAACTGGGGGCAATGTGATTAACTTTGTCATGGAAACCGAACATCTCTCCTTTCCAGAAGCGGTGACCAAGCTTGCTGAAGAAAAAGGAATTCCTGTTCCTGCAGTCTCTGTCCAAGAACAACAAAAGGAAGCCAGGCGTGATATGCTTCGCGAGGCCAATGAACTCGCCGCGCGCTATTACTATCGTAATTTGCGTTCGCCTGTTGGTGAAGGAGCACGGGCCTATTTGAAGGGGCGTGGGATTGACAATATCCTGGCCCGAGATTTTTATCTTGGATATGCCTCTGACGCCTGGGATGGTTTGGTGCGTTTTTTCGAGTCGGAAGGATTTGATTTACAGGTTGCTCAAGGGGCAGGACTGATTATTGAGGGTAAAAGGGGGTATATAGATCGATTTCGTAGTCGCTTAATGTTTCCCATTTGCGATCATCTTGGACGTTTCATAGGTTTTGGAGGACGAAGCACCAGGGAAGGCCAACCAAAGTACTTAAATACCGGGCAGACTGAGGTATTTAACAAGAGCTACGTTCTCTACGGTTTGAATTGGTCCAAGGACGCAATTAAGGCACAGGATCAAGTGATCATTGTGGAAGGTTATACAGATCTCATTTCCCTTTTTGCCCTCGGTACCAGTAATGTTGTGGCTTCGCTGGGCACGGCCTTTACTCCAGCCCATGGTGCATTGCTGAAGCGCTTTTGTTCCCAGGCGATCATTGCTTTTGACGGTGACAGTGCGGGACAAAGAGCTACCCTGCGAGGGATGGAAATACTCCATGAGTCGGAGCTGCAGGTGAGGGTGGCCGTTCTTAGGGACGGCCAGGATCCAGATAGTTTTGCGCGAACCTTTGGTGCGGGCAAGGTTAGGGAGTGGCTCGGCGATGCGAGACCCTTCAGGGAATACCAAATTGATAGAATTATTTCCCAACACGATGTAGAAACTAGAGAAGGAAAACTGAGTGCCTCTACAGAACTTGTTACAGTACTCTCCGAGCTGAATAGCTCTTTAGAGCGAGATGAATATACTAGTTATGCAGCCCAACGTCTAGGTGTACTCGAGCGCTCCCTTGCAGAAGAGGTTCGGGAAAAACTGGGAATAGACAGAGGGAAGCCGGTACACAATAGGCGTAACGTAAATTTAGCACCAGCAGAGGCAGGGGAAGAACTCCGGGAAAGGGAAATCATCAGGTGTTTGTTGCAGAGACCCGGACACTTGAAAGATCTGCGGGAGTGTGGTATTACAGCCAGCGATTTTCATCATTCCGATTATCGCCGTGTATTTGTATCACTGAGCGAAAATAGTTCCGATCCTGAGGGAACTGCCATTGCCAGTCGACTCTTGTCTTTACCTGGTCCTACGCCTAGCTGGGAAGATTGTTTACGATCATTTTCGTCAGTTTTAACGAAACGAAGATTGCAGAGGATAGAGGAAAAACTTTCCCTTTTGGAGAATGATAGGAAAGGTTTTGATATTCGTATGGAATTATATCAGTTATTAAAGGAGTACTATGACATTTTCATTTCAGAACCTTCATAGCATCCGTAGGAAAGGGGGTCGTCATGTTGAACAAAAAAGAAGCAAACATTGCTGATGAACATCGCATAGCAATCAACGAACTAATGGCCAAAGCCAAGAAACGCGGCATGGTTACCTATCGGGAAATCATGGATAGCCTTCAAGATGTGGAACTCTTGCCGGAGCAGATCGATGAGATCTATGAGAGCTTTGCGGCCATGGGTGTTGACGTGATTCCCCATTCTAGTGGTGATAGCTCTGACGATGCCGATGATTCGGTCGATAGTGATGTGGAAACCGATGCTCCAGATGATGTGGATGATGCTGAGGATTATGATCTTTCCGTACCTGAAGGTGTGGGATTGGATGATCCCGTTCGCATGTATCTCAAGGAAATTGGGAGAGTTCCGCTTTTAACGGCGGAGGAAGAAGTGGAGTTGGCCAAGGGCATCGAACAGGGTAGCGAAGAGGCTAAACGTCAGCTCGCTGAGGCGAATTTACGCTTGGTTGTGAGCATTGCCAAACGATATGTGGGCCGGGGCATGCATTTTTTGGATCTCATTCAAGAAGGGAACCTAGGTCTGATTAAAGCGGTAGAGAAGTTTGATTATCGCAAGGGTTTTAAGTTTAGCACCTATGCCACTTGGTGGATCCGCCAAGCTATAACCAGATCCATTGCCGATCAGGCCCGTACTATACGAATTCCTGTGCACATGGTTGAAACCATAAACAAACTTACACGCGTCTCTAGGCAATTGCTACAGGAATTGGGTCGAGCGCCTAGTCCTGAAGAGATTGCGGAGGAAATGGATTTGCCAGTGGAACGCGTGCGAGAGATCATGAAGATTGCTCAAGAGCCTGTATCCTTGGAAACTCCCATTGGCGAAGAAGAAGACAGTCACCTAGGGGACTTCATCGAAGATCAAGAAGCTACAGCTCCAGCTGAGGCAGCAGCTTTCACTATGTTACAGGAACAGCTGGGACAAGTTTTGGAGTCTTTGACGCCCAGAGAACAGCAGGTACTGAGATTACGTTTTGGCCTGGATGATGGTCGAGGACGTACCTTAGAAGAGGTTGGGCAGGTCTTTGGAGTGACCCGGGAGCGTATCCGTCAGATCGAAGCAAAAGCCCTGCGCAAACTGCGCCATCCTAGTCGTAGCAAGAAGTTAAAAGACTTTTTGGAGCAATAGTCATTGTAGTTACAGCACTTGACAAAAGGGGCAATGGCCCATATAATGAATCAGTACTGGACCCCTAGCTCAGCGGTTAGAGCAGCGGACTCATAATCCGTTGGTCCAGGGTTCAAATCCCTGGGGGTCCACCAAATAAAAATCGAGACTGCAACCAAAGTCCCCTATGAAGGAGCGCTTTTGGGGCGGTCTTTTTGCTCTTATGACGGGGGCGTCGAAAGCTGCCGACAAGGCCGAGTATGAAGCTCGGGCAGTGGGTGTGCTTACTTGAGGTTCTTAAGTGAACGGTGATCAAGGTAATGATTTGTCGGCTGCCCATAGCAATAACAATTAGGATAGCAACGTTCCCGATGATAGACTCTACTAGAATTAGCCAATGAAAGATACGAAGCCGCGAGTGCTCTCGGGGCTTTTGAGAATAGTATACGAGATGGCAAAAATCTTGTCGTACGAGTCAATACGGTCTTGTCCTTGGACGCACTTTCCTCCACTGTTAACCACACATTTTTTAGCACTGATTCGAACTATACTGAGAGGAATTCTAACATCGAATGAAAATTTGTCTGCCCGAAAGAAAGCGAAGGACAAAAGGAGGTAACGCCTGATGAAGGTTGGTCAGTTTACTGACACCTTTCTTCCAGTTGTAGATGGTGTTGGTCGGGTGGTCAGTCATTATGCTCACATCATGGGGGAGCTTTGTGAAGCCTGCTATGTAATCACGCCACGACAAACGAATTTTGATCAAGGGGAGGCAGCCTACGAAATTGTTGATTATAGGGGGATTTGTCTACCGAAGATGCGTCAATACCGCGTGGGTCTTCCCATGCTCGATAGCCGTTATCGGCGTCACCTGGCAGATCTTCAGCTGGACATTGTTCATGCCCACAGTCCATTTGTTGCGGGACGGGAGGCTTACCGGGTTTCACGGCGGCAAGGAATACCCTTGGTCGCTACGTTTCATTCCAAGTATTATGATGATTTTTATCAAGTCACCCATAGCAAAACACTCTCCAAACTGGGGATTAGATTTGTTGTTGACTTTTTTTCCAAATGCGATCAAGTTTGGGCTGTGAGTAGTTCCACGGCTGAGGTATTGCGTAGCTATGGATATAAAGGTTCAATCGAGATTATGGAAAACGGAACCGACCTCAAGGAGCCAAACGTGGAAGCGGCACGGGTGGTGGAGGAGCGCTATGGTCTTGGACAGCTGCAGGCGCTTCTTTTTGTAGGGCAAATGAACTGGAAAAAGAACATCCGAAGGATTTTGGAAGCAGTAGACACTCTAGTTAGGCAGGGGCGCGAGCTGAAGCTTGTCATGGCGGGGCAGGGGCCTTCGGAGCAAGAAATCCGCGCTCTGTCCTCGTCATTGGGACTGGATCATGTAGTGGTTTATACAGGGCACATCAGTGAGGCACGGATCTTGGAGGGATTATATGCCCGTGCGGATTTGTTTGTGTTTCCGTCGCTATATGACAATGCACCGATGGTGGTTCGTGAAGCTGCGGCCGTTGGTACGCCGTCCCTCTTGGCTCTGGATTCAAGTGCTGCCGAGGTGATTCGGGATGGCCATAACGGCCTTTTGGCTCGGGATACCACTCCAGATATGGCAGAGCGGATCGCCTGGGCACTGGATCACCCTGAGAAGCTACGAGAAATTGGGTCCGCGGCTCGGCAAACAATCCCTAAGCCCTGGAAGGATATTATCTCTGAGGCGCTATTCCGGTATGACGACCTGATCTCTGCTAAGCGTCAGAGGAGATGAACCTCTATAAACACTCTGACCCTGCAACTATTCAACTCTAGTCACAGGGTCAGCCAAGGATTAACTCGATTTTTCCTTTGCCCCCGTCTCTAGGAGATGGGGGTTTTCGATATATCTCTCTAGAAGCTTAAATGACTTGGCAAAATACAATCCGTCACAAATTCTTTCATCCATGGTGTATCCGATTTGGCAGCACTTCTTTACCACAACCTGATCGTCAACAACCATGGGCAGTTTTACTGTTTTTCCCAAGGCAACAAAAAGACCTGTGGTGCCAAAATCATAAAGATGATGATAAATATAGTTAGTATGGATCGACTTCAAATACGTGAAAAATAAAGTAGTATGAAAGGGACTCGCTTTTATTACGGTTTGAGGTAATAAGTTGATTTGATCAAGACCCTTCAAAATCTTAACCAGAATCTTTTTTACTATGCCAGGCATTGACATTACCATCGCTACAAGTCTATCTGTATCCGTCTTGCTGTCATAGGCCTTTGCTTCGGCTATCAACTTATCGATAATTTCAATCACTTCAAAAATGTTTTCCTTCCCTGTAAACTCGAATTTCACAGTGGTCTCTTCGTCTTCATCATCCCTTAAAGACCGTTTTATGGCCATTGAGACACATATATTATTCCTTTGATATATTCTCCTGTTGATGATAAAACGGTTCAACTGAGGTCTCTCTGAAATCAGCCTAACATAAGCTGCAATAAAAAAATGCAAATAACTGATCTTTACCCCTTGTTCCCTTTTTTCTCGAATATAACTGTCAATCGGATCGGCGCAAACAACATGCTTAGAGAAGTTCTGTGCATCGCTGCGCTTTTCCATTATATAGGGGATAATCTGCACAAATGGGTCTAATGACTTTAATAGCACACCGTCGCTTCGTTTCATAATACCTCCTATGAAAGAACATTCTGGAATATTATAGCATGTCTTGCTCTGAAAATCCATGGTTTCTGACTCATGGCAGGACTTTCGGAATCCTTTTGGTACCCAGGTTACATTGCCATCACGGCAGACCAATACCGGTTTTTCCGTAATGGAATCATCTCACGTGGTTTTTCTAGATCAGCCGCGAGATGGAAACCAGGCCTGGTAGAGCGTTTGAACTGCAGCACTGATTTCAGTTTCTGTCAAAGCCGCGAAGCCAATGAGAATTTGGGGAACCTTGCCCATGCTACTTTTGTCAGAGTAATATTTAGAAAGGCCATAGACCTTAACTCCATGCTCCAAGGCCTGGGCTTCTAAGCTCTCCTCCGTCATTCCGTTGTGAACCTTGAGCAGAAGATGCAGTCCGGTGTCAGCGCCTTGTATTTCCACTGGAATATCTAGCGCCTTTATTTCGCGCACCAACACCTCCCGTTTTCTTTTATAGACAGTGCGCATCTTGTTTACATGCCTTTCAAAATACCCATCCTGCATGAATTTGCTTAAGACCTTTTGATCTATAATAGGCACTGGGCAGATCATGAAGGGCAGCCTTTCTTTAAGTCGCCTAACAAGATGGTTCGGTAGGACCATATAACTCGCTCGTAAGGCGGGGGATAGGGATTTGGAAAAAGCCCCTATGTAAATGACCTTTTCGTTATGGTCCAATCCTTGTAACGCAGGGATGGGCTTACCACTGTATTTGAATTCACTGTCATAATCGTCCTCGACAAGATAACGGTTGGGGTCTTGATTCGCCCAATTCAGAAGTTGCACCCTTCTGTTAATGGACATGATCTCTCCCGAGGGGAACTGATGTGCAGGCGTAATACATAAAATATTGACCCGACTTCTCTTCAGTTCTCCAAGCTTGATTCCTTGCTCATCTATAGGTAGGGATTGATATTGGGTGCCATTGCTAGAGAAAAGGAGATGAAGCTTCTCATATCCGGGGTTCTCAATGCCAAAGGTACTTTCTTCATCAAAGATCTGAATCAATATTTGCAAAAGAAACTCCATTCCAGAACTAATGATAACCTGCTCTGGTTGGCAATTCACCCCACGAGATTGATAGAGGTATGATGCCAGAGCGGTACGTAGGCTGATATGCCCTTGGTGGTCTCCCAGCTGCGACAATTCGGGATCATATTCATTGATCACATCCTTGGAGATCTTTCGCCAGGTGGCAAAGGGAAAGGTTTCTGGATCTACCCCCTGGTAGGAAAAGTTATATCTGATTCTGTCCGTTTCTTGTTGGATGACGTCCTTGGCCCTTTTTGGGGGGGCATCAAGTTGCACGAGATGATCGATTTCATTTACATAAAAACCCCTTCTTTCGATTGAGGTAACAAAACCCTCTTCCATCAATTGATTATACGCAGATTGGACAGTATTCTGACTGACTTGCAAATGGGAAGACAGCTTTCTCTTAGAGGGTAACCTAGCCTCCCGAGCAATTCTTCCAGACTGAATCTCCGACTTGATTAGTAAGTACAGTTGTTCATAGAGGGGAGTTTTTTGATCTTCATCCAGCACAAACGTCAACACATCATATACCTCCATCTGATACTATTAACTTTTGCTTTCCTGATACTTATTATAATACCAGATATCAACTATAATAAAGTAAAGAAACGTGTACTGTGACGTTTAGCATGAAACAAGATGGGAGACAGAGAAATGAGTAACCGTTATGAGTCGAACAAAAACGTAGCACAAGAGTTAAAAGGTGGCGTCATTATGGATGTGACCACTCCAGAACAGGCGCAAATTGCGCAAGAAGCAGGAGCTTGTGCCGTCATGGCTCTAGAAAGAATTCCTGCAGATATCAGGGTTGCCGGTGGTGTATCCCGCATGAGTGATCCGAAAATGATCAAAAATATTCAGGCAGCGGTAACCATTCCGGTGATGGCTAAGGTACGTATTGGACACTTTGTTGAGGCACAGATCCTAGAAGCTATTGGAATTGATTATGTTGACGAAAGCGAGGTTCTTTCTCCGGCAGACGATATATTCCATATTGACAAGACCAGATTTACTTGCCCCTTCGTTTGTGGAGCTAGGGATCTTGGAGAAGCTCTAAGGCGTGTTGCTGAAGGGGCTTCCATGATCCGCACTAAAGGAGAGCCGGGCACTGGGGATATCGTGCAAGCTGTGCGTCATATGAGGCGGATCAGTCAGCAAATTCGTCATTTGCAGAATATCCGAGAGGATGAGCTCTTTCAAGCAGCTAAGGATTTGCAGGTGCCCTATACTCTAGCGGAATACGTTCATAAAAATGGCAAGCTTCCTGTTGTCAATTTTGCCGCTGGAGGGATAGCCACCCCGGCAGATGCGGCATTAATGATGCAACTGGGCGCTGAAGGGGTTTTTGTTGGCTCAGGAATTTTCAAATCGGGAGATCCTGCTAAGAGAGCTCAGGCGATTGTCAAAGCAGTTCATCATTATAATGATGCCAGGATACTGGCAGAGCTGTCGGAAGATTTGGGTGAGGCCATGGTGGGCATCAATGAAAAAGAAGTAGAGCTGCTCATGGCTGAACGAGGAGTCTAGCAAGATATACATTGGAATGGAGGTCGATTGATCTGACATATGTAGTTCGGGATTTTTGTACGGTTATGGAAGAGCTAGCCCCATTGGAGTTGGCCATGGAGTGGGACAATGTGGGGCTTCAGATTGGTGATGCCACAAAGAAGGTGTCCTCTGTCCTGGTGACCCTTACCGTTACCAGGGAAATTGTCAGAAAAGCCATCGCAAGCGAGGTCGACTTGATCATTACCCATCATCCTGTGATCTTCAAGCCTCTCAGGCAGATCCGGACCGATAGCCCCGAAGGCACTTTGCTAGCCGCTCTTTTGAAGCATGATCTAGCCGTATACGTGGCCCACACCAATCTTGATCAAGCGGCTCTAGGACTCAACCATTGGTTGGCCAAGGAGATTGGTTTGGAAGATGCGAGGGTACTCATTCCTGCACTTGACAGAGATCATGGCCTTGGCCGTATTGGAAGAATTGCCCCTCGCAGTCTCGGAGAATTTGCCACGCAACTAGAGGCGTTGTGGGACTCTTCCGTCAAAATAGTGGGCGATGGTAATCAGACTATATCGAAGGTGGCGGTTGTGGGAGGATCTGGTGGGAATTTTGTTCATCAAGCCAAGTCCGCCGGGGCCGATGTGTTAGTGACGGGCGATGTCTCGTACCATGACGCTATTGATGCTAGAAACCTAGGTTTGGCTGTGCTTGATCCCGGACATTTTGCTACTGAAAAGGTTGTAGCCCAAGGCGTAGGTAAGTATCTCCAAGACCGTTTTGATGGCGATATGCAAATTCTGCAAGATACGAGTATCGATCCCTTTTCCTTTTAAATGATGAATAAATATGTTATACTAAGAAAGCTGAGTGGACTAGATGATCGCGAAGGAGAAATCCTTTGAGGAAAGTCCGAGCTCCGCAGGGCAGAATGCTGGGTAACGCCCAGTGGAGGTAACTCTAAGGCCAGTGCCACAGAAACAAACCGCCTTGTAACCAAGGTAAGGCTGAAAAGGTGAGGTAAGAGCTCACCAGCGGTTAGGTGACTAACCGGCTAGGTAAACCCCATTCGGAGCAAGGTCAAATAGGGGAGAAGAGGTAGCCCGCCTCGTTATACTTCCGGGTTGACCGCATGAGATTTTAGGTAACTAAAGTCCTAGATAGATGATCATCCACGACAGAACTCGGCTTACCGGTTCACTCAGATTAGACTTTTCGCCTGGATGCGTAAGTATCCAGGTTTTTTTATGCGATTTTTTTGAAAATCTAGCAGGAATTGGCGAGTGGTGGCCGAATATGTCAATAAAGTGGTAGCAAGTGGGGAAAAGTGGGGGATTCTGTCTAAGGAAGTGGGTGGCAGGAATGTTCATGGGCGAGTATCAACACGGTCTTGATGCAAAGGGACGCTTGATAATTCCTGCGAAATTTCGCGAAGAGTTAGGCGATGGGGCTGTCATTACAAGGGGGTTGGACAACTGTCTGTTTTTGTTTCCCCGTGAAGAATGGGCGATTTTGGAGGGTAAGCTAAAGACGTTACCCTTAACCAAACATGATGCTCGTCAGTTCGTACGTTTCCTCTTTTCTGGCGCCACAGAGTGTGAAATGGATAAACAGGGACGGATTATCCTCCCTCCCAATTTGAGAGAGTTCGCTTCTATTGAAAAAGATGCAGTTGTGATTGGTGTTTCCAGCCGAGTTGAAATATGGAGCAAAGAGAGATGGGAGTCTTACGTTAATACGGCCGAGGAATCCTTTGAAGAAATTGCGGAGAACATTGTAGATTTAGGAATCTGAGCCAGGGGTGATCAAGATGCACTTTGCCCATGAACCAGTCTTACTCAAGGAGACAATTGAAGCCCTGGGCCTCAAGTCTGGAGGAATTTATGTCGATTGCACTCTCGGCGCTGCGGGCCATAGTCTTGGAATGCTAACTAGCAATCCCGCCATTAGGCTAATTGGTATTGACCAGGACGGAGAAGCACTCGACAGAGCCAAGTATAGGCTCACCGCTTATGCGACTCAGGTGACCTTGGTCAGAGATAATTTCCGCAATCTACGGTCCATCTTACACCGTCTGGACATTCCTCAAGTCGCAGGGATTTTGATGGATATAGGCGTTTCCTCGCCGCAATTAGACGATGGTGACCGAGGGTTTAGTTATCACCAGGATGCACGTCTTGACATGCGGATGGATCAAGATTCTGCCCTTGATGCTTGGACGATTGTGAATACATATGATCAAAAAGAACTCACCAAGATCATCGCAGAATATGGTGAAGAGCGATGGGCCGCCAGAATTGCCCAGTTCATCGTAGCAGAACGTAGTAAAGAACCCGTTGACACCACCGGTGATTTGGTGACAGTTATCAAAAAAGCGATTCCAGCAGGTGCAAGAGCCAAGGGACCCCACCCAGCAAGGCGAACATTCCAAGCCTTACGCATCGCGGTCAATGACGAGTTGGGGGCCTTAGAACAGGCCCTAGGGCAGGCGGTGGACTTGCTCGAGACTGGGGGGCGCTTAGCTGTCATTACGTTTCATTCTCTCGAAGATCGCATTGTGAAGGAGAATTTTCAAGCTTTGCTCGGACAGTGCACCTGTCCTCCAAGCCTACCGGTTTGCATCTGTAAGAATAAAGCAATTATACGTCTAGTCAATCGCAAGCCCATAGAGGCCTCGCAAAGAGAATTAGAGTCTAACCCTCGATCCCGTAGTGCGAAATTGCGGATTGTCGAAAAACTTTAAGGAGGATGTACCTCATGACTGCGGCTCGAAAGCTTGACCAGTATTCCCACTACACAGAAGAGACGCCGCTTCCAAAGCAAAGGAGGCCACAGAAGCAAAACCGGGTTCCCGCTACGGTAAAAATCTGCCTAGTGGCTGCTTGTTGCGTTATAGTCGGCCTTTTGTACCTTCAACAACAGGTCACTTCCTACTATCTGAGCATGGAATTAGTACAGGTACAGGAGCAGGTAAATGCTATGCAGCAACGAAATGATCACTTAATGCTCAGTTTGGAATCGCAGCGGTCTTTGAAACAGATTGAGCAAATTGCCCGCCACGAATTGGGCATGGTAGACCCTACATATACAGCGACCTTAGTGCTGAATGGACCAACGGTCATGGCTGCAGAGGTGGAATCCCGCTGGGTGGCTGAACAATCCCCTTCTGGTGAGGGTTTGGGGATCTTTGCTACATTGGCCTCTTGGGTGAATAAGGTCCTGCCGTTAGGAGGAGTAGAAGCTGGCACGCTACACCGCTAATCGGTCTCGTGTAAGACGCACCATATTCATTTTTTTCTTTTGGACATTTGGATTTTTAGCACTTCTGGTTCGTTTGGGGTATCTCCAGATCTACCAGAGTGATGAATTGACTGATCGTGCCATTGCTCAGCGTATGAGGCCTCAAATCATTGATGCCCAGCGGGGCAATATCTTGGATCGCAACTATAATACACTAGCCATAAGTGTAGGAGCCGATGCAGTGTACGCCCTACCCGGTAGTATTCGGGATGTGGAAGGGACAGCGCGACAATTAGCTCCTTTTTTACCTGTGAGTGAAAGTGATTTGGTTCGCATTTTGGGGAGCACATCGGCAACGAGTGTCTGGTTAGCCCGGGGACTCAGCGTAGAGACCTCTGGGGCCCTTCGCCAGCTGGGCTTACCTGGAATACGAGTTGTTCAGCGCCCTCAGCGCTACTATCCGCAAGGATCTCTCGCTTCCCATGTGATTGGCATTGCAGGTTCTGATAATCAAGGTCTGGAAGGCATAGAATATTACTATGATGAAATTCTTAAGGGAATTCCCGGCAGACAGGCCATTGAGCGTGATGCTACCCAACGGAGCATACCAGGTGGTGAAAGCGAGTTCCTCCCTCCTGTCGCAGGCCATAATGTCGTCTTGACTATTGACAGCGTTATTCAGTATGTGTCCGAAACCAAAATCCAAGAGGCTGTTATCTCGAGCAACAGCGACCGGGGCCTGGTCCTAGCGATGGATCCCCATTCGGGGGAGATTCTTGCCAACGCCATCTATCCAACCTTTGATCCTAATTATTATCAAGACGTTCCCGCGGGACGCAGGCGAAATGTGGCCATTACCGATCAATACGAACCTGGTTCTACGTTTAAGTTTGTAACCGCCGCAGCAAGCCTTGATTTGGGCTTGACCCATAACGAGCGAGCGTTTGACAGTGGCTTGTTTTGGGAGGTGGGCGGTGGACGTGTCCGCAATTCAGACGGTCGTGTCTTTGGCAAGATCTCGTTTCTCGAGGCCATGGAACGATCAGACAACATCACCTTTGCCAAGTTATCAGCAGAAATGGGCCCGGAACGCTTTCACGCCTATATACGTGATTTTGGGTTCGGGGATCGCTTAGGTGTTGATTTCCCTGGAGAGATTACAGGCATGGTGGCCACGCCCAGGTCTAGTGGGCAAGTTCTGCAGTGGGCTAATACGGGGTTTGGGCAAGGTATTGCGGTCACGCCAGTGCAGCTGCTAAACGCTCTATGTTCTGTAGCCAACGGTGGCAATCTGATGAAACCCTATTTTGTAAGAGAGATTAGGGATGCCCAAGGCAAACTTGTTGAACAGTTTCAACCTAAAATCCTCGGCAATCCCGTGGAAAGTGAAACGGCACGAGCCGTAAGCCAGTTGTTGCGATCGGTGGTCGTCAATGGTAATGGGAACAGAGCCGAGGTGTCCGGATATTTCGTGGCCGGAAAAACCGGCACGGCCGAGGTACCTGCAGGAGGAGTGTACGGCGAGGAACGCATTACTTCTTTTCTGGGTTTTGCACCCGTAGATGAGCCTGTTTTGGCTATCTTGGTTGTACTTTATAATCCTAAAGTAGAGTCTGCCTACGGTGGAGTGTTGGCGGCTCCTGTATTCAAAGACATTATGGAGGAGAGCCTGGAGTACCTAGATGTGAAAAGGCGTCTGGAAGGACAACAGCGCACACCTTTTGCCTTGGTGCCCAATCTATCGAATTTTACGAGAGAAGAGGCCCAGGCGCGCTTAGCCCAAGGAAATTTCCCATGGACTATGGAAGGACAGGGAACGCTAGTGACAAGCCAAACGCCAAGACCTGGCTCACGAGTTCCTGTTCAGACCACGGTCCATCTGTTTTTTTATGAAGAGGATCAGGCGGAGGAAGTTGAGGTTCCCAACGTCATCGGAACGAGCATGCGCGATGCGTCCACCATCTTGTCCGACCTCGGTCTACGCATCAGCATAGTGGGTAGCGGTGTGGCAGAGGAGCAATCGCCGGGCCCAGGGACCAAGATTCTTAAAGGTTCAGCAGTGGAAGTTGTTTTCAGACTCTAGATACATGAAGGAGGCAGACCATTTGGAGCTGCGAAGGGTTTTAGAGGGACTCAATTATAGCCTGACCGGATCGTCACTATCCGAAATTGGTGGCATTAGTTATGATTCTCGAACAATCAAACCAGGAGACCTATTCGTGGCCATATCCGGAATGCAAATGGATGGCCACGACTTTGTGGAAGAAGCTGTCAATAAAGGTGCCAGCGCTGTCTTGGTAGAACGCCACTTTTCCAATTTGGATCTACCACAGGTGGTCACCGAGAACACAAGATATGCCCTGGGTTTGGTTAGCGCCAACTTCTACGATCATCCCCATCGGAAACTGCGGGTTCTTGGGGTAACTGGAACGAATGGTAAGACGACGACCACCTACCTAGTGAAGTCCGTTTTGGAGCAGGCAGGATATAAAGTAGGGCTGATTGGTACGATTCAAAGCATCATTGGTGATAGGGCTCTAGAATCTGGGCGGACCACCCCCGAATCATTGGACTTGCAGCGCCTCTTTTCCAAAATGGTGGACGAAGGGACAGATTTCGCGATCATGGAGGTATCCTCTCACGCTCTAGATCTACACCGCACAGCCGGCGTGACCTTTGCTGGAACGCTATTTACCAACCTTTCCCAAGACCATCTTGACTTTCACCCCACAATGGACGCCTATTTCGCGGCCAAAGCTAAGTTGTTCTTGAGCCAAGAATGCCCAGCTGTACTTAATGTGGATGATCCCTGGGGTGTGAAACTCCAAGTGCTGAATCCCTCTCGGGCGCTTACATATGGCGTTGCGGAAGGCGCGGATTTTCGAGCTGAGAATATTCAGTTGGAAAATGGAGGGGTTTCTTATATACTTAATACTGAGGCAGGGCAAATCCCCATCAATCTTCAGCTCACTGGGCACTTTAATGTATATAACTCCCTAGGGGCTGCAGCCCTCTGTTTTAGCCAAGGTGTCTCTCTAGAAGCGATTAAGGCTGGTCTCCAGGCCCTATCCGGTGTTCCGGGTCGATTTGAAAAAGTGGAAAACGACCGCGGTCTCAATGTAGTCGTAGATTACGCCCATACACCGAACGGGCTGGAGAATATCTTGTACTCCGGCCGAGAATTGACGCCAGATGGACGTCTCATCGTTGTCTTTGGTGCGGGCGGAGACAGAGACAAAAGTAAACGGCCTTTGATGGGTGCGGTGGCTGCACGATTGGCAGATGTGATCATTATTACCTCAGATAATCCTCGTTCTGAGGAGCCAACCGCGATTTGCTCTAGTATTGAGAAAGGCCTTCTACAGACAAATTCTCTGGTGACCTATGAGATTATAGTGGACCGGCGTACTGCGATTGAAAGGGCTGTGGAGATAGCAACTCCTGACGATCTTGTTATTGTGGCGGGTAAGGGTCACGAAACATATCAAGAATCGGCCCGGGGTCGAATACACTTTGATGATAGGGAAGAAGTCAGGAGGGCCATTAAGGAGCTGAAGGACTAATGCGTCCATTAACACTAGCACAGATCGCCGAATACACGCAGGGGCAAGCCGTCGGCGAAGGCCTGGTCAGAAACGTTGTGATCGACAGTCGTAAGGCCACGGCAGGCAGCCTGTTTATTGCATTGCCTGGAGAAAAGGTGGACGGCCACCAATTTGTTTCGGATGTACTCGCGCAGGGCGGATATGCAGTGGTAAAGGAAGGTTCTCATACCGGACCAGGAGTGGTTCAGGTGAAAGATCCCCTCCTGGCACTGCAAGAACTCGCCCGAGGCTACTTAGCTGCTTTTTCAGTTCCGGTGGTTGCGATTACGGGCAGTAATGGGAAAACCTCTACCAAAGACATGGTTGCACAAGTATTGAGCACCGCCTTTGCTGTCCATGCCACTGAAGGAAATTTCAACAATGAAATTGGTGTACCTTTGACGGTCTTAGGGCTCGAAGAACACCATGAGCTTGTGGTGGTGGAGATGGGGATGCGGGGTCTCGGGCAAATTCGGCGCCTGACGGAGATCAGCCCTCCCAATTTTGGAGTGATTACAAACATTGGACCGGTACATCTTGAACTCTTAGGTGGTATGGGTAACATTGCCCAAGCCAAGGGAGAATTGTTAGAGGCTATGGATGCAAATGGTGTTGCCATCCTAAATGGAGACGATCCTTCCGTTCGCGGCCAAGCCCGCAGTTTCAAGGGACGTATCGTTTATTATGGATTGGATGTCGCTAACGATGTGGTAGGACGGGGAATCAATCTAGATGTGGAGGGGCGCCCTTCCTTTACAATCCGCCATGAACAGCAGGAAGTTCAGGTGCAGCTAGCCCTACCAGGCGTTCACAATGTATGGAATGCCTGCGCGGCTCTGGCCGTGGGTCTGCAGTTCGGTGTCAGCCTTGAGAAAGGGGCCGTGGCCTTAACTGAATTAGCCTCCAGCGCTATGCGCCTTGAGGTTCGTCGCACTCCCCGGGGGATCATTGTGGTAAATGACAGTTACAACGCGAGTCCCGCCTCTATGCAGGGAGCTTTGAATACCTTAGGTCATATGTATTGCTCTGGCAAACGAGTGGCCATTCTGGGCGATATGTTGGAACTTGGCGAGATTGCCGAATCAGCCCACATCGAAGTGGGCCGCCATGCGGGAGAGTGTGCAAAGCAGTTGATCTTTATCGGACAATACGCTTCGTTGATGCAACAAGGGGCAGGACGCGGTGAGGTTTTTGCTTCCACGGACCAATTCCTTGACAGCCATGAACTGAAGCTCGAAAGTGGCGATCTCGTGCTGGTAAAAGCCTCCAGGGGTTTACTTTTTGAGAAAATTGTGGAAGAACTCCTGAAGGGTGGAGATGAATAATGCCTGCGTCTTTTTTGCCCCTTTGTAGTGCTCTTTTTGCTTTCGCCCTGTCTTTGGTAGCTGGTCCAAGGACGATTGATTATCTACGTCGCCTAAAGCTCGGTCAACAGATTCGGGGAGATGGCCCCAAATCCCACTTAGGGAAAGCAGGAACGCCCACCATGGGCGGTATTTTAATGGTTGTGACCATCATCTTAGCCGTTATCGTCTTTCGCCCCTTAACCCATAACAATGTCGTGATGCTCTTTGCCACCATAGCCTTTGGGGTCATCGGATTTTTGGATGATTTCATTAAGATAGTGGCTAAACGTTCACTCGGTTTACGTGCCAGAGAAAAACTGGTTGGCCAATTTGGAGTGGCTATTTTAGTCGCTATCTACGCCACGGCCAGGGTCGGCACAGATCTTTTCTTGCCTTTTTCAGGGCAGACCATAGTGCTACCCTCTCTTATATACATCCCCTTGACTACACTGGTTGTGGTGGGCTCCGCTAATGCGGTCAATTTGACCGATGGTATAGACGGCCTAGCAGCAGGAAGTACCGCAATAAGCGCTATTGCCATGGGCTTAATCTTCTACTTTCTGGGTAACCCCGATCTTAGTCTGTTCTGCGGTGCGGTAGCAGGGGCTTGTTTGGGCTTTACCTGGTTCAATGCGCCGCCGGCCCAAGTCTTCATGGGCGATACGGGTGCTTTGGCTCTAGGGGCGGCCTTGGGAACGGGGGCCGTTTTGAGTAAAACCTCCCTCTTGCTGCCTATCGTGGGTGGACTGTTTGTGATCGTGACCTTGTCTGTCATTCTGCAGGTTCTTTATTTTAAGCTCACCAAAGGTAAGAGGTTGTTCAAAATGGCACCCTTGCATCATCACTTCGAACTTCTAGGTGTTCCCGAGAGTAGAATTACGATTCGTTTTTGGTTAGTAGCCCTCGTTTTTGCTGTGCTAGGGTTGTACGCCATGCTCTAGGCGCATATAGATTAGGAAGGGGGCGAGGAGTATGTTCACAAAGGGCGGCAAGGTTGATCTCTGGGCATTTATTGCAGTCATCATTCTACTAAGTTTGGGCTTAGTCATGGTTTTTAGTGCCTCATCCGTTATGGGGCTGGCCGATGCAGGAAACCCCTATTATTACGTACAAAGGCAGACGATTCTGGCTGTAGTGGGCCTGGCACTCATGTTTGTATTGATGAAAGTGGACTATCATATCTTTAAGCCTTTGGCCCTACCGGGCCTCGTTATTTCCTTCATTCTATTGGTTGCGGTGTTATTTGTGGGCACCGGCACCGGCGGAGCAACACGCTGGATTCGCATCGCAGGTTTTAATCTGCAACCATCGGAAGTGGCGAAGTTGGTTATGATCAACTACGTGTCAGTTTATCTATCTACGAAGCGCGACAAGGTCCGCAAGTTTTATTCGGGGCTACTCCCGATCTTGTTGATCACTGCTGCTCAATTTGGCTTGATCATGCTGGAACCAGATTTTGGTACTGGCGCGGCCCTTGTATTTACTGTCCTCGTTGTCCTTTTTGCCGGCGGTGTTCACCTCGGTCAGCTCACTTTTGTGGGGCTTTTGGCCGCACCGGCCATGACCTATCTTTTGATGATGAAAGAGTATCGAGTTAGACGGCTCTTTGCCTTTCTCGATCCCTGGTCAGATCCTGCGGATACGGGGTGGAATGTGATTCAGTCGCTCTTAGCCATCGGTTCCGGTGGGCTCTTTGGTCTGGGCTTGGGCAAGAGTAAACAAAAGTTCTCTTATCTTCCTGAACATCATACGGACTTCATTTTTGCCATCCTTTGTGAAGAACTAGGTTTTTTGGGCGGAGCTACTGTACTTGCTTTATACTTTGTCATAGCTTGGCGTGGGCTACGTATTGCCATGCGCGCCCCTGATTTATATGGTACCCTATTAGCTATAGGAATCACTTCGATGATTGCATTTCAGGCTCTGCTCAATATTGGTGTGGTCACGGGTTCCTTGCCAGTAACCGGAATTCCATTGCCCTTCATTAGTCATGGGGGCTCGTCTCTTCTCATGAGCTTAGCAGGTGTTGGCATCCTTCTCAACATTTCTAGACAGTGCGCAGACTAGTACGCTAGGTTTCACCCATTACCCCTTACCGCATAAGATGAACGGTAAAGTCAGGGGTAGAGGTGATACGATGGGCAAGTTTTTGGTGGAAGGTCAGCGCAGTCTGAGTGGTAGGGTAAGCATCAACGGGGCAAAGAACTCTGCCCTCAAACTTATGGTGGCATCCCTTTTGGGTCAGGGAACGTTTGTGCTTGAAAATGTACCGAAAATTACCGACGTGGATACTATGGCAGGCGTACTCAGGGCTTTGGGAGTAGGCGTTGAATTTGATTCTGGTCGTATGCAACTGGACGTATCAACCATACAGGGACACACCCCTGAGGAGCTGGTCAAGTCCATGCGGGCCTCAGTTCAAGTAATGGGTCCCCTTTTGGCCAGACTCGGTAGGGTAGAGGTGGCAAGGCCCGGTGGATGCAATATCGGCAACAGGCCCTTAGACATTCATCTGGCAGGTTTTGAGCAGATGGGCGCAACCATTGAGGTAAAGGGCGATTTATTTGTGGCTCGAGCCCCGCGTTTACACGGCGCCGATATTACCTTTCGCTACCCCAGTGTGGGAGCCACGGAGAATATCATGATGGCGGCCACCATGGCCAAGGGCGAAACGGTAATCAGAAATGCAGCTCGTGAACCGGAGATTTTGGATATCCAAGAATTTCTCAACGGCATGGGAGCCAAAATCCAGGGTGCGGGCACCTCTGTTATCACCATTCAAGGTGTACGTGAATTGGGATCCACGAACTTTCAAGTGATACCCGACCGCATTGAGGCTGGCACGTATCTTCTAGCTTTCTTAATCACTGGCGGCAGTGGTAGTGTAGAAAATGTGATACCCAAGCATATAGGCCCTTTACTTCACCTAGTGTCGAAGATGGGGGCACAAGTCGAAATTGGGGAGCGTGAAGTCAGCATCGTATCTCCGGCCAGACTGAAGCCATTTCAGATTTCAACGGCGCCGTACCCCGGGTTTCCCACAGACTTGCAGCCACAAATGGTGGCAGTGGCAACAGATCGGAAGAGCGTCGTGTAGGGAAAGAGTGTAGATCT
>ENA-UOOH01001820-UOOH01001820.1-fermentation-metagenome-genome-assembly--contig:-NODE-1820-length-19854-cov-15.549674_pt1 | contig 19854 bp, 15 predicted proteins | sample MGYA00245778_ERZ724025 | MGnify/ENA primary metagenome ERZ724025 (study PRJEB28704, sample SAMN03018313) | fermentation metagenome | biome: anthropogenic terrestrial biome; feature: soil... | reverse complement strand
TTACAATAAAAAAACTATATCTCTAACCTTACTGGTTGTGAAAAAGAAAAAAGGACAAGTACTTACTTTTTGCAACTTTGAAAAACCAGGCCTGACTGCTGTGAAAGCGTGTTCTTTGTTTTCTCATATCACACAAAAATAAGCTTTTTATGCTTAACCTTGTGTTCCTGTAAAGTTAGCAATTCCAAACGGGTAGTATTAAACCGTTTTTTATTAAAGCGCCAACATAACCTTAAACAATACTTCGGTAATTTTTTTAAAACAGTTCTTATAGTCCACTGAATATCAATAAATTATGACGCTCTCCGAAGATCTAACATAAATTATTGACTGTCAGTATTATAAATGAAGTTTTAACGAAGCATTACTTAAAGTCAGACTATCTTATATAAACCTAACTATTGTTTATTTTTATTTTGTTAAATCTATAAATTATAACAAATAATTCAAAATATTTTGGTTGTGTTATTTTCTTTCATACATTTGCATGTTCATACATGACGTGTATATGATTAAACATGCGACGAGCATTTTCTAAGATAAAACATTAATATTTAAATAATTATTCAAAATGTAAAATTATGGTACAATGTAACCGATTAAATTCTAAACTAACCTGTCGGCACTATTTAGCTGTCGTTTTTGCTCTTGTTTTTTTTACATTTGGTGGTACCCAATTGTATGCACAAGCTCAGCAGATTCAAGTGAAAGGGAATGTAGTATCAGATGGTGAGCCTGTAATTGGTGCTACTGTTATGGTGAAGGATCTTTTAACTGGTACTGCTACTGATAAAGACGGTAACTTTTCGTTAGAAGCTCCTTCAAATGCTACACTTGTTATTTCATATATCGGGTATGAAACAGTGGAAGAAGCCATTGATGGAAGAAGTTTTATAAGGGTTGAACTTAATGCAGATTCCTTTACACTTGATGATATAGTTGTAGTGGGGTATGGCGTTCAAAGAAAAGTGAACCTGACTGGTGCTGTATCATCAGTTTCTAAAAGAGAATTAGAAGGTAAATTAGTCTCCAATGCTCTGGAAGCATTGCAGGGTACTACACCCGGACTGATAATTCAGCAGGGATCATCAAATCCGGGAAGTTCTCCTTCTATTAATATTCGTGGGTTAAATACAATGAATAATAATGACCCACTAATAATTATTGATGGAATAGAGGGGTCCATGGCTAATCTTAATCCCTCTGATATCGAAAATATATCGATTTTGAAAGATGCGTCTTCTACTGCAATTTATGGATCGCGTGCTTCTAATGGTGTTGTACTTATAACAACAAAAAAAGGTGAAAGAGGCCGAGCCGAATTTAATTATGAATATATGCTTGGATTTCAGAACCCAACTTCTTTACCAAAAATTGCTGATTCGTGGATCTATGCGGAACTTTATAATGAAGCTGCAGTAAATTCGGGCAGGACAACTAAATTTACTGCCGATGATATTGCCGGTTTCAGAAACGGGGGTACTAACGTAAATTGGGTAAGAGAGTTATACAAGACAGACAGTCCTCAAAGTTCACACAATTTATCAATGACCGGTGGCAATGAGCTGTTATCCTATTTTGCCTCATTGGGATACTTAGACCAGAACAGTATGTTCAAAGGTCCCGATTATGGTTATAACCGATACAATGCACGTTTAAATGTGAGTCATAAGGCTACTAAAGATTTAACGCTCTATTTGACATCTCAGTTTGCCAGAAATGATATTAAGGAGCATGCATATTGGACTGAATGGATTATTGAACAGGCAAACCGTATGCCTCCTATTTACCCGATAATGAAGGAGGATGGGAGTTATAATTATCCAAGCGGCAGTAATTCCAATGGTTTACAGCGACTTATGGATGGTGGATATCGCAGTAATGCTAATGATGAATTATTGGGAACTTTACGTGCCGAATGGGATATTTTTACTGGTTTTAAACTTACCGGTAGTGTTGGAGGACGTATCTGGAATAATAATATGCGTGAGAAGAGAATTGCATTTGAGGGTACAGGTGATGCAGAAAATAAATTAACTGCACAGTTTTACCGTTCAAAAAACATTACTACAAACCTGATGGCATCATATAATACTCAAATTGGAAAACATGCCTTAGAAGGATTAGCCGGTTTTGCTTATGAAGGATTTAATGATTTTCAGTTTGCTACCAGCAGAATTACAGAAGATTCTAAGTTTGATGTTTTTGTTGGTGAACAATCGGGTGATAATATAAGAAACTCAGGCTCTGCCGGAGATTGGTCGATATACTCAGGATTTGCAAGAGCAACCTATAACTATGATCAAAAATATTTATTGGAATTTAATATAAGAAACGACTACTCCTCTTATTTTGCCAAAGGTAACCGATCGGGACTATTCCCTTCATTTTCTGCTGGATGGCGTATTTCTGAAGAGGATTTCTGGAACGATGTAACTGCTTATGTGCCGTCATTAAAATTAAGAGGTTCGTGGGGGTTGGTAGGTAACAACAGGATTGGAGCTTATCAGTATATGAGAACTGTCTCTACAACAAGCAGCATTAGTTTTGGAGATAATCTGGTTGAGACTGCCTATTTTTCATCTGCTAACCCTGATATTAAGTGGGAAACTACCAGAATGGCTAATATAGGTGTTGATCTTGGTCTGCTTAACAACAATTTAAACATCACATTTGACCTGTTTAATAATCGTACTAAAAATATTCTGGTAAATCTGCCTGTTCCCGGGTTGTTCGGTTTTGGTGCACCGATACAAAATGCGAGCGTGGTTGAAACAAAAGGTTGGGAGATGTCGCTGAACTACAGGTTGATGACAGGTAATGTCGTTCACAATATTTCAGGAAATATTTCAGATAGCTTTAATGAAGTAATAGATAACAGAGGTACTGAAATTATTGGAGGATATGATGTTCAAACAATAATCAAAGAGGGATATCCTCTATTCTCATATTATGCTTATCGCTCTGATGGATTCTTCAAAAATGAAGAAGAGGTGGCAAAAGGGCCTCATTTGGAAGGAATCACTCCTAAACCGGGAGATATCAGATACCTTGATAAAAATGGTGATGGAATAATCAATCCGGATAACGATAGATTTATTGTTGGGAATGATTTTCCAAGATATACATTTGGATTTTCATACGGACTTGAATTCAAAAACTTCTACTTCTCTATGTTATGGCAAGGGGTTGGAAAAAGAAGCAAATGGATGAGAGGTGAGTCTGTAGAAGCATTTCACAATAATAATGAAGGTCCCTTACATGATTTTCATATTGATCGCTGGACACCCACAAATCTTGATGCAACTTATCCCAGACTTACAATGGGAAGTGAATCTGCCAATAATGCTGCCAAATCAGATTTCTGGATTCAGGATGCAAGCTACTTACGTTTGAAGAATGCACAGATTGGATATGTTGTTCCACAAAAGTTGGTGAATAATATCGGGATTCAAAATATAAGATTATTTGTAAGTGCACAAAATCCATTAACATTTACCAAAATGAAAGGAGGATGGGACCCCGAGTATACTGCAGACGGTAGCGGACGTGCTTATCCTGTCTCTTCAACATACTCTTTTGGTTTAAATATTAATTTTTAAAAAGAATCAATATGAAAACAATTATAAGATCTTTATTTATATTTTCTGTATTAATGTCTGGTGCTGTTTCGTGCATCGAATTAGACACAGTTCCATATGATAGGGAATCAGATTTAACTTTCTGGGATGAGGATGAAGATGCGGCACTTAAAGCTCTTAATACATGTTACACATATTTAGCCGGCATTGAGGAGCTTCTTTATAGTGAAGCTATGACCGACAATGCTTATACAAAGCAACCAAACGATGCAACTCAGAATATTGGTAATGGCTCATATTCTACAGCAGATCCGTACGTAAAGTCGGTATGGGATAGCCGGTATACAGGTATACGTATGTGTAACCAGTTATTAGAGAATATTGATCGTGTGCCAAATTTAGAACCTGCATTAAAAAACCGCTATATTGGTGAGGTTAAAACAATTCGCGCATACCATTACTATGAGTTATATACTAAGTTTGGTGATATTCCTTATGCAACATCTGTACTTTCAATTGAAGAGAGTATGACCATTGAAAGGAGTGATAAGGCAACTGTTGTTAATAACATACTTAATGACCTTGATGAGGTTATTTCAGGAAAATATCTTCCAGAGTCTTATGACGCAAACAATAAAGGTCGCATAACTCATTGGGCAGCTATGGCATTAAAGGCAAAAATCCATCTTTTTGAAGGTAATTGGACAGAGGTAAGAAATATAACTTCTGTAATAATTAATGAAGGTGGTTTTACACTATTTGGAAGTTATTCGGGACTGTTTGAAATTGCCAATGAGTATAATCAGGAAGTGATTATGGATGCACAATACAGACCATCTAGTCGCGAACACCATATTATGTATGAGTTTTTACCCCCATCCATGGGAGGATATTCTCAGTTATCACCATTGCAGTCGTTAGTTGATAGTTATATCATGCTTGATGGAAAAGCTATTGATGAATCTGATTTATATGATGAAAATAATCCTTATGAGAACAGAGATCCCCGCATGCAGGCAACTATTATGTATACAGGTAATTCATATGTATTGGCAGATGGATCGGAGGTTGTTATTAATGCAGATCCGGGACAAGGAAGAGATGGGTATGGTGTTTCATCGGATGTAACTGCTACAGGGTATTATATCAAAAAATATTGGGATAACACTTATAGGGCATCACTTTATTCCGGACTAAACCCAATTATTATCCGCTATGCAGATATATTGCTGATGCATGCGGAGGCAGTTGCTGAACTGGGTAATTTTAACGGTTCAACGTGGAATATGACTATAAAACCGATACGTCAGAGAGCAGGTTTTACAAATTCATCAGCTGTAGAATATCCATTAGCTGTTTCACAAGAGGAGTTGATTGAGATAATCAGAAATGAACGCCGTTCAGAGTTAGCACTTGAAGGTCACAGACATAAAGATATTTTCAGATGGAGAATTGCAGATGAGGTTTTAAATGGATGGAGCCATGGCTTTAAGACAGGTGAGTCTGTGGGCACGGATAATGGTTATGTTCGTATTGAAAACAGGAAATTTGATGCAAACAAGCATTACTTATGGCCTATACCTCAGGCTGAGCGAGATCTAAACCGAAATTTGAGCCAAAACCCTAATTGGTAAAATTGATAACACTTTAAAAGTATAGAAAATGAAAAAAATATTATCAATATTTATTGTTGCATTGACATTTATATGTTGCCAGGAAAAATATGAGCTGAATACAGACTTCTCTGTTCCTGCTGAACTGAGCTCGCCTTCTGCCGTTACGCTGGATGTAACATCAAATGTTCCTGTGTTATTATCCTGGAGCGGTGGTGAGGCTGCCGATGGTGGTGTGGTGTTGTATGAGGTATTGTTTGACAAAGCAGGAGGGGATTTTTCTAATCCTCTTGCAAGAATGAAAAGTAATCTTGGTGCACTTCCAAACTTATCTGTTAGTCAGGCTGTTTTAAATACGATAGCAAGAAATGCAGGTATAATGCCTGAAGAGGTTGGAACAATAATATGGACAGTGACTGCCTCAAAGGGTGGTGTTGTTAAAACTACTGATAAGTATGCCTCCATTGAGGTTACCAGAGGCGAAGGTATAGATAACATACCTACAAGCCTATATCTTTTTGGTTCAGCAACAGAGAATGGTGGTCAGGCCGGAATTCCTTTCCGTCAGGTTGAAGAGGATGTTTTCCAGATATATACAACTCTGTCTGAAGGTGATATGATTTTTAAATCAGCTGAATCAGGAGATTCTTTCAGCTACTATATCGATGATACCTCAAAATTAAAAGAGGGTACTGTTAATATGGCTGCTCCGGCATCGGATCAGGTGGTTCGACTGACGGTCGATTTTGGCACAATGTCTATGAAAACCGATGTTGTTGGCAATTCGGTAAGATGTATCTGGGGTGCTACGTTTAACAACATTGCTGTTTTGGACTATGTTGGTGATGGTAAGTTTGTTGGTGAAGGTGATATAATCTTTATTGATCAGTCGCGTCCCGAAACAAATCCTCCAGGCTGGCTGGGCTGGACAGAAGAGAGATACTACTTTATTGCTGTTGTAAACGGACAGGAGGTGTGCTGGGGAAGACATGACAATGTAAGCCCGGAACGCCCCGTAGGCGGTGAACCTGCCTCATTCTATTCACTGTATGAGTTCCCATGGAGTCAGTGGGATCACCTCTGGAAAATGAAGGGTAGTCTGGATTACACACATGCAACTATCACAATTGATACAAATGCAAATGGTTTGAAGATACATACATTTACTAATGTAACTTCAATAAAATAAACAGGTTATATAATGAAAAAATTACTGTTTCCTTTAATATTCATCACCTTGATGCTAATATCATGCTCGGGTGATGATATTGAAGATTATATACCGCCGGAGCCTATACCGCCTGAAGAGCCGGTGGAGCCGGTGGCATATCACACAAAAGCCAAGGAGTTGTTTGATTTGATCAATCAGTTTTATGGCATTAGAAGTGGTGCAGCAGCCGGTCTGTATAACGAGAATTATCCAAAGAAGAGTGGTGACAACATTGCATCTTATCTGTGGCCGTATGACGGACTGGTTTCGGGTGCGGCACTGCTTCACGAGTTGAGTTATGATGTGAAATACACAGACTTGGTTGACAATTTTGATCTCTATTATAGACCCTCTGCCGGTAACGTGAATATTGGAGGTTATGGCTCTTCTACAAACGGAACAACAGGAGGCGGAACGCGGTTTTATGATGATAATTCAATTGTAGGAATCAGCTTGGTAGAGGCATATAAACTTACTGATAATAGTAACTATCTTGCCAAAGCAAAGCAGATTGTACAGTTTTTGAAATCGGGCGAAGATAATATTCACGGGGGTGGATTATGGTGGAATGAGAGTGAGAAGAATATCTCAGGAAATGAAAACTCAAACAAGCCAACATGCTCCAACGGGTATGCAACACTCTTTTTACTTGAGTATTACACTGTTTGTGATCAGAGTGAGAAGTCGGATGTTCTTGCTTTTGCCAAGCGTCTCTACACCTGGGTTTACAATAATCTTCGCGACCCTGCAGATGGTTGTTATTGGAACGATGTACAGGTTTCAGGAGTAGTAAATAAAACGAAATGGACCTACAACACGGGGGTGATGATCTCTAACGGAATCCGTTTGAGTGAAATTTTAAATGATCAGAAATATCTTAATGAAGCGATAGAATCGGCACAGGGTGCATACAGTTATTTTGTACGTCCTGCGGGTAATCTGGCTCTGGCATACCCCAATCATGATCCATGGTTTACCACGAAACTGATTCGCTCATTTGTTGATATTGAACCATATTACCCGAGTGCTGCTAACTATATCAAGACATTTATAAATTTTCTTGATTATGGTTATACCCACGCGAGGTTCAGTAATGGTCTGTTTTACGAGGACTGGACAGGTTCTGATCCCAAGAGAGCAGAGCAGTTATTAATGCAGGCTGCTGTGCTTGAATCATTAGGGGTTGTTGCCCTGTATAAAGGTGAGTCGGCAAACGCCAAATAGAATATCATTGTATAAAACATAATGAAGAAGCTTAATTTACTAGTCGCAATTATGGTGGTGACGGCCTTTAGTTCTGAACTAAAGGGCCACACCACTTATAAAGAAAAAGCAGTTGAGATGTTTCAGCTTGTTTGGGACCTCTATCGGGTACCGCAATATGGTTTGTTTGCCGAATATTATCCAAGTGAACATAAACCAAATCTGACCTATTTTAATGACTCAGACAAGCAGGCTCAGGAGGTCTCCTATTTATGGCCGATGAGCGGTATCTTCTCGTCAGCTGTACTCATGGGTTCAATGGATCCTGAGAAGTATGGGGTCTATATCGACTCGATGGTTGTGGCCATGGAGGAGTATTACGATACCAGCCGGGTCCCTTTCGGCTACCAGGCTTACCCGGTTAGATTTGAGAAGGTGGACAGATATTATGATGATAACGGACTTGTTGGGATTGATTATATCGATTCTTATATGGTTACCAAAAATCCTCACTATCTGGAGAAGGCAAAGCAGGTGATGTCCTTTATTCTCAGCGGATGGAATGATAGGTTTGAAGGGGCAGTGCCATGGCTCGAAGGAGTAGATGACCAGAAACCGGCATGCTCAAATGGCAAGGCTCTGGTATTGGCCCTGAAGCTGTATGAGGCGACAGGTGACAGATATTATCTTGATCTCGGGAAACATTTTTATGACTGGATGGACAGGTATCTAAAAGATCCTGTAAGAGGGGTAGTGTGGAATTCCCTGAGTACCGTTACTGGTGAGGTTGTTCCCGATCTCTATACTTACAATACCGGTACACTATTACAGGCTGCAGTTGCATTGTACAAATTAACAGGTGATAAGGATTACCTGAACGATGCCGAGTTTTTAGCCGAAGGGAGTTATAATGTTTTCTTTAAATTCACTGATGAAGGAATCCCTTATATAAGCGATCTGCCATGGTTTAACCTGGTATTGTTTAGAGGATATCATGATCTGTATGATGTGACAAAAAACTCCAAATATGTTGATACAATGATAAAAGGGTTGGATTTTGCATTGGAGAATGCAGTCGATCAGGCAGGGTTGGTATATCACGACTGGACAGGGCGGACGAATGAATATAACAAGCCTAAGTGGTTGCTGGATTCATCATGTATCCCGGAGTTTTTGATTAGAGCGGCAATGATTAGGGGGGAAATAGTAAAATAGCGTTATTCTTTAAAGTATTGTTGAATTTGTAATAAAGAATTGCTAATGAAACCCAATGAGTCTTTTAGAGTCTAAAGAGTCTAATGGTTCAATTTCATTAAAATCGTTATTTGATGGTAATTTAGACATATCATCTACATCCTCTTTGAGTATTGATGATCTTTCATTTGCAATTTGCAGAGGTGAGTGGCCGGCTTCAGTGTCTATGCCTAAAGAGATTGCATTAGATACATCAGTAAATTATGTTGAAGCTGACCCAACTATAGCCGCAGCGGTTTTGGGTACTAATCCTGTTGGTATCCTGAAAGATTTCAATACTTTTGGCTTTTTATTTGAGTCGCTATGCACCCGTGATTTGAGAATTTATTCTGAAGCTAATGGTGGTAGCGAATTTTATTATCGTGACAGGTATGATTTTGAAGCAAATATAATAGTTTCTCTGCGAGATGGCAGATGGGTAGCAGTAGAAGTGAAGTTGGGACAGAAGCAAATTGAAGAAGCAGCCGAAAACTTATAAAACTAAAAGAGAAAGTAAATACAGACAAAATGGGTTATCCATCATTCCTGATGGTACTTACAGGTGGTGAGTTTGCATACAGACGATCGGATGGTGTACTTGTTGTACCCATTGGCTGCCTTAAAGATTGAGGATTACAATTTATTATTGTTATTATGATTATGATTATTTGTAATATTCCTGACGGACTCAATCTTATAGGTGAAAGAATCAGCCCTGTACCATCCGATATTATATTCAATTGGTAGTCCATTCTTATCACTCACCGCCCTCTTGCGAATCAGGATAGGATCTCCTGTTTCAATTTCGAGCTTCGATGCTATAAAATCATTTGCAGGTGCGGCACTAATTTCCTCTTTAGAGGTTTTTACTATTATATCATAATCATTTCTTAAGATCTCATAGAGAGGTCTGTTAAAGTTTTCCGATCCATTCAATGGTATCTTTGGATTAAATTCAGATGAAAAATATACAAATGGGAAATTTGTCTTTCCTCTGAGTCTTTCAATTTTTAATATTCTGGTATTTTCTGATATTGAAAAAAAATCTCTTGCCTCTTTGCTGGGTGTCTGCTTACTAATATGCAGTTCGAAATTTTCAATTTCTAAACCTAATAATTCCATCTCTTGCGAAAAACTCAACCAGTTGGTTGCTTCACTTGCAATGTTTTTTTCAGCTACCTGAGTACCGATTCCTCTTTTACGAATCAGAAGCCCTTCGCTCACAAGAGTATTAATAGCCTGTCTTAAGGTATTTCGAGACATTTTTAATTGTTCAGACAATTCAATCTCATTAGGAAGCATCTTCCCCTCTTTATATTCATCCTGTTCGATTAGGTCTCGTAAGTATAACTCTGCTTGTTTATGTAAAGGTAACTTTTGTTTCATCTTCTTTTTTTTGTCAAATGTATAAATTATAACAAAAACTTCAAAATTGTTTGGTTGTATTTACATTCTTTTTTACATTTGCATGTTCATACATATAATGACAATGATTAAACATATGCAAAATTACAAAAGTAACTACGACAAATTACCTGCCACAAACATTAAGGATGGTGTGCTTATAAGTGGTTGGAACAATATATTGGATGAGTTGATCTCTAAAGCTGACAATAATATTATTTGCATTGAAAGCTATCATGGTGTTTACAAAGATGAGCTTTTCAATTTCTTTAAGAAAATACCACATGTTCTTTTCATAGACTCAAGTGATTATTTCAGGCCGGAGAATGAGGTTATGGAGATGACACAAAATTTTATGAAGGATGATGAGTTATTTGGGTATCTCAGTAATCTTAAAATGGAAGATTATCTTGATGATGCACGAGTGGAAAAGATTAGAGAACAGATTGCATCTTCAGAAAAAACAGGTAATATTATTGTTCTCGGTTATGGTAGTACTTTAGTAGCTGACCCTGACATCTTAATTTATGCTGATATGCCACGTTGGGAAATTCAGCAAAGAATGAGAAAGAGTGAGATAACAGGGTTGGGTGTGGATAATCATAAAGAACCTTTTTCAATACAATTCAAAAGAGGATATTTTAATGACTGGCCTGTTTTAGACAATCATAAAAAGAAATTATTCAGCAAGGTTGATTATTGGCTTGATACAGTTAAAGATAAGCCTAAATTAATTGATCGTGAAACATTTAATAAAGGAATAGAGAAAACAGCAAACTCTCCTTTTAGAGTGGTTCCATTTTTTGATCCTGCACCATGGGGTGGTCAGTGGATGAAAGAGGTGTGCGATTTAGACAAATCGGTCAGCAACTATGGATGGTGCTTTGATTGTGTGCCGGAAGAGAATAGTTTACTCTTTGATATTCAGGGTGAACTATTTGAGATGCCTTCAATAAATCTTATATTCCTTAAAACAAGAGAGATATTAGGTGATCCTGTAGAGTCGAGATTTGGCGATAGTTTCCCGATAAGATTTGACCTGCTTGATACTATGGGAGGGGGTAATTTAAGTCTTCAGGTGCATCCCACAATTCAGTATGCAAGAGATAACTTCGGTTTGCCATACACACAGGATGAGAGCTATTATGTGGTAGATGCCAAGGATGATGCTCTGGTATATTTAGGTTTAAAGAATGGAATTGACAGAGATGAGATGATTGCAGATCTGGAAAAGGCAAATAGTAACCAGGGTGTAATCTTTGAAGAGAAAAAGTATATAAATATATTATCGGCTAAAAAGCATGACCATTTTTTGATACCGGCAGGAACAATTCATTGTTCGGGCGATAATTCTGTGGTTCTTGAAATTAGTGCTACCCCCAATCTGTTTACATTTAAACTATGGGATTGGAACAGACTGGGGTTAGATGGAAAACCACGTCCCATTAACCTGAATCGCGGGAAAAAGGTAATCAGATGGGAGAGAGATGCAGATTTTGCGAAAAAAGAACTGGTGAATCAATTTGTTGAGACAGGAAGAGGTGATGGCTGGATTGAAGAGCGGACCGGTCTTCACAAAAACGAGTTTATTGAGACACGAAGACAAACTTTTACTAAACAGGTGAGACATACTACAGGAGATTCTGTTAATGTGTTAACTTTGCTGGAAGGTAAAGAGATTATTGTAGAGAGTCCGACTAACGCCTTTGAACCATTTATCGTTCATTATGCTGAGGCGTTTATAGTGCCTGCTCATATTAAAGAGTATACTATAACTCCTCATGGAGAGTCGGAAGGCAAAGAGTGTATAACCATTAAAGCAAGTGTACGTTTTTAATATGAATCAGAATAGAACAAAAAAGGGGTGGACTCCGGTGATAGCCGTTTTTTTCGGTTTTTTCATTATGGGTTTTGTTGATGTTGTGGGAATAGCAACAAATTACGTTAAAATAGATTTTAATCTATCTAACTCATTAGCAAATACTCTGCCAATGATTGTTTTCCTTTGGTTTGCTCTTTTTTCGATTCCGGCCGGCATTCTGATGGGTAAGGTAGGCAGAAAGAAAACTGTTTTGATTTCTCTCTCTATTACAACATTTGCAATGGTTATTCCTTTTATCATTTATAGTTTTGCATGGGTGCTGGTGGCTTTTGCTTTACTGGGTATTAGTAATACTATTCTTCAGGTGTCGCTTAACCCATTGGTAGCATCTATGTTTAATAATGACAAAACTGCAAGTGTTTTAACTACGGGGCAGTTTATTAAATCGGTCTCTTCTTTATTGGGACCAATTATAGTTGGCTTTACAGCTCTCTATTTTGCAAACTGGAGATTTACTTTCCTGATATTCGCGGTAATTTCTCTTTTGTCAGTTCTGCTTCTTAGTTTTTCGAAGATCGATGAAACTGGATACACTAACCGGCAGAGCTCTTTTAGAAGTGTTATTAGTCTGTTGAAAAACAGATATATACTGTATAGTTTTCTGGGTATAGTTTTAATTGTGGGTCTGGATGTGGGTATTAACACATCCGCGCCCCAGTTATTAATGAGCAGAGCCGATTTAGAAATTAGCAGGGCGGGACTGGGCAGCAGTGTCTATTTTATAGCTAAAACAATAGGAACTTTTTTAGGAGCATTTCTACTTTTAAAAACCCGGCCTCTCAGGTTCTTGAGAGTGTCTCTGCTTATAGCGACGCTTTCATTTATTCCATTAATTTTTGGTAGTAACTTGTGGGCAATTTTGATAGCCATTTTTGTGATAGGCCTTTCATGTGCAAATGTTTTTTCTATTCTTTTCTCACTTGCTCTGAATAAACTGACCGATCGCTCAAATGAGATTTCTGCTCTCATGATAATGGGAGTATCAGGAGGAGCTGTTATTTTACCATTGCAGGGAGTTGTGAACGATGCATTTGGACTGATTGCTTCGCTTTTGGTGCTTCTTTCCTGTTTAATTCTAAACTTACTTTTCACTCAAAAACTGAAAGAAAATGCCTGATAATAAACAGAATGCAATATTAACACTGGATGCAGGAGGAACAAGCTTTGTTTTTTCTGCAATAGTAGATAACAAAGAGGCAGTAGAGCCAATATGCTCTGAAGCCTTCCCAGCAGATATCAAGAAGTGTCTGGACTCCATGGTTGTCTCCTTTAAGAAAGTTATAGATAGGCTGAACAGCTATCCTTCAGCAATAAGTTTTGCATTTCCCGGTCCGGCCGATTATGAAAATGGTGTTATCGGAGACCTTCCAAATTTTCCTGCATTCAGGGGTGGTGTAGCGTTAGGTCCATATTTAGAAGAAAAATTCAATATACCGGTATTCATTAATAATGATGGCAATCTCTTCGCTTACGGAGAAGCAATTGCCGGTGCATTGCCCGAATTAAACAGTGAACTGACCGTAAAAGGGAATCCAAAGCAGTATAAAAACTTACTTGCTGTGACTCTTGGCACAGGTTTTGGCGGAGGTGTAGTAATTGACGGGAAATTATTGAGGGGTGATAATGGTTGCGGTGGCGATGTGTGGTTGTCTGCAAATAAACTTGATAATTTTCTTCTGGCTGAAGAGGGGGTAAGTATTCGTGCGGTTAAACGAGTGTATCGTGAGATTTCGGGAGATGATACAGAATATACTCCTAAAGATATTTTTGAGATAGCCGAGGGTGAAAGAGAGGGTGATAGGGATGCAGCTATTGTAAGTTTCGAAAGACTTGGCGAGGTTGCAGGATTTGCAATTTCTGAGTCACTTAATATTGTAGATGGAATTGTTGTTGTAGGAGGAGGCATTTCAAAGGCATCCAAATATATTCTGCCTTCTATGATCAGGGAGATGAACAGTGTAAGGAAGAACACAGCAGGAGATATATTTCCCCGCATGCAAATGAAAGCTTATAATCTGGAAGATGAAAAAGAGAGGTTGCTTTTTATGAAAGATGATTCAAAAACAGTAACTATTCCAGAGAGTAATAAAACAGTTGTATATCACCAAACAAAAAAGGTTGGTGTGATGACAACTAGACTGGGTACAAGTAAAGCTATTGCAATTGGTGCATATAACTTTGCAAAAAATCAGCTAAATATAAACTCTGCAGAAAATCGTTAATACGAAATGAACGTTTTTCCAATATTTTAGAATATTCTTATGACGATTGGACTGTGGTTCTGGGAAACCAGCAATCGCCACATTTTGCTTTTGGTTTAACTGGGCAAGCCGACCATGGCTGACTCAGAAATGGAGCCGTTCTATAATTGATAATTTTTATGGAACCAGATTAGCGAATGCTTACCTAGGTTATGAAGATCAGGGTCAGTTGAGCTCCTGGTTTGTTATGGCTGCAATTGGCCTTTTTCAAACAGATGGTGGTGGAAGTGCGAATCCAATATATGAGATTGCAAGTCCTCTTTATGAAAAGATTACAATTGATTTAGGAGAGCGTTATGAGCGTGGCAAAGAGTTTGTAATTGATGCTCGTGGTGTATCGAGAGTAAACAAATACATTCAGAGTGCCACGTTAAATGACACTTCTCTTGAAACATTCTGGTTACTTGCTTCTGAGCTGCTTAAAGGTGGTGAACATATTTTAGAAATGGGCCCCGAAAGAAATACTGACTGGGGAATAGGAGTTTATGAAAGATGATATGAATAATATAACTGACTTTGTTTATAAAGTCATATGAGTTAATACGAATAAAATTACAATTAAATAAGACTGATTTATGAGAGCTATATCGATACTAACATTAAGTATATTAATAATTTTAACCTCCTGTTCCACTTCTAATAGTCCGTTTAAAAGCCCTTCTGATAACTCTTCAAAAAGTCCGTCGGAGTGGGTGGACCCAATGATTGGTACAGCTCATTCACGGTGGTTCTTTTTCACACCAGCTGCTATACCGTTTGGTATGGCTAAACCCGCACCATCAACCGATGGACATTTAGGAAATGCGGACGGCTGGCAAGCAGTTGGTTATGACTACAGGCATACATCCATAGAGGGATTTGCAAATTTCCACGAGTTTCAAGTGGGTGGGGTTGTTCTTATGCCTACTGTAGGTGAATTAAAGACAGTTCCCGGTGATCTGGATAATGTGGAAAGCGGATATCGTTCTAACTTCAATAAAGAGGATGAGATTGCAACACCCGGCTATTATTCAGTTTTACTGAAGGATTATGGTGTTAAAGCAGAGCTTACATCAACAGAACGAGTTGCGTTTCACAGATATACATTCCCTGAATCAGAACAGTCAAATATCATTTTTGATATTGGCAATCAGCAGGGTGAAAGTGGTCCCGTAAAAGATGCACAGGTAACATATACTGAAGATGGGCGAATAGAAGGTTTTGTTACTACATTTCCTGCTTACATAAAAAAATATCAGGAAGATGCCGATCTGACAATGTATTTCAGTGCTGTTCCGGACGTGAAGCCTGATGCATGGGGAACTTTCATAAAAGGTGATGTTAAACCGGGTTCACGTAACGAAGAGGGCATTGGAGCCGGTCTCTATTTAATATATAAAACAGAGGAGGGTAGTAGTATCAATATTAAAGTAGGCCTCTCCTATACATCGGTAGAGAATGCACGACTTAACCTTGAAAGTGAAGCTAAAGAGATCTCTTTTGATAAAGCAAGGGAGAATGCTGTATCAATGTGGAACGGCTATTTAGGGAGAATTAAAGTAGAAGGCGGAACAGATGAAGATATCACTAAATTTTACACGGGACTTTATCATGCACTGCTTGGCAGGGGTGTAGCGAGTGATATAAATGGAGCTTATCCGAAAAATGATGGAGGAGTAGGACAGATTCCTCTTGATGACCATGGAGTACCTCTGTTTAAGCACTACAATACAGATGCTATTTGGGGAGCATTTTGGAATTTAACACAGTTATGGAGTCTGGCTTATCCGGAATATTATGCCGACTGGATACAGAGTCAACTGCTTGTATATAAAGATGCCGGTTGGCTGGGTGATGGAATTGCTAACAGCAGGTATGTTTCGGGTGTTGGAACAAATTTTGTGAGTCTTGCCATTGCAGCTGCGTATAACGTAGGGATAAGGAATTTTGATGTTGAAACAGGATATGAGGCAGCTTTAAAAAATGAAATATCCGGTGATAACAGGCCGGAAGGAGCAGGTAAATTGGATGTTGGACTTTTTGTTAAGTATGGCTATTCTCCCTATAGCGAGAATTATCATATGCAAAGTACACCCCAGGGATCGGGATTCTCTGCTTCGCACACTATGGAGTATGCTTTTAGTAGTTTTGCGGTTGCGCAATTTGCTAAGCACTTGGGTAAGACTGATGATTACAATAAGTTAATGGAATTATCTAACGGCTGGAAACATCTTTTTGATTCTGAAACAAAACTTATTCGTCCAAAGGATGAAGATGGCAAGTTTTTAGAGGATTTTGATTCTCTTGCTCCCTGGATTGGTTTTCAGGAAGGGAATGCAGTTCAGTATACCTATTATGTACCTCATCAAATTGATGAATTAATTTCACTTGTGGGTGTGGATGAGTTTAATGAGAGACTTGATCAATCATTTGAGATTTCCAGCGAGAATATATTTGGCGGTGGTGAAACGATTGATGCTTTCGCGGGACTGCATACTATGTATAATCATGGGAATCAGCCTAACCTGCATATTCCGTGGTTGTTTAATTTTTCAGAAAAGCCATGGCTGTCTCAAAAATGGGTAAGAGCAATTTGTGATGAGTTTTATGGCACTGAAGGTATTCACGGTTATGGATTTGGTCAGGACGAAGACCAGGGTCAGCTGGGTGCATGGTATGTAATGGCAGCACTGGGTCTGTTTGATGTGAAGGGGTTAACAGAAATTGATCCTTCATTCCAGATTGGCAGCCCGTTGTTTGATAAAATTACAATTGAGCTTAACAAAGATTACTATAAGGGCGATTCGTTTGTGATTGAGACTCAGGATAATAGTAAAGATAATATCTATATTGAGTCAATAAACCTTAACGGAGAAGAATATAATAGTGTGCATTTAGATTATGCTAAGGTTGTTAATGGGGGTAAAATGATAATTACATTGAGTAATAAGCCAAATTATAATATTACAGAATGAATGGTGAGAGATACACAATTATATTTAAAAGCATATAATAGCGATAATTTATTTCATTTTATATCACTTAATGCTTCGTTAAAACTTCATTTATAATACTGACAGTCAATAATTTATGTTAGGTCTTCGGAAAGCGTCATAATCTATTGATATTCAGCGAAATATAACAACTATTTTAAAAAAATTACCGAAGTATTGATAACTGGTGTCCGTTAAAAAATATTTGCTACAAAGAAGGGGAACCCCTTTCGGTAATTCCCCCAGAAGGTTTACCTTTACAGTTACAACACAAAAAAGGATAACCAACATGGGCAAAGGTACAAATTTTAGCGGACAGCAGCTTGAGCAAACAGGATATGAAGCGTCTTTACATCATGGATTCAACCACGATAACGTTGTTCAAGAATATACTAAAAGGGGTAGGACGAATTGAAATATTTTCTGGGAGACAATGAAAATGCCATTATCATACAGATCTGGTCCGTTATGCTAGTCAACTTGCTACTGATGATACTCAAAAGCCAGGTTAAGCGGAAATGGGCATTTTCAAACATGGTTTCTGTCATCAGGCAGCACTTGATGAGCTACATCGATGCCAGAAGTTTCTTTGAGAATCCTGAAAAAGCCTGGCAGGAGCTTATTGAAGAGCAAAAGGCTCGTCAAACTGGTATAATAGATCAATATTCGCTCTTTCCTCAATGAGAGGGGGCTTACTTTTAGAAACTCACAAAAAACAGGGCGCAAAGCCCCTGAAATAGCGACTAAAAATTAAAAACCCGGTTTTACCGGACAACAATTAATCTTTATATATTTCTCACTAGATGGTTTACAATTAACATGCCAATAATTAATTGTGTCAACTTTAAATGTCAACAATATAATTTTACAATAAAACACGACAATAAGTCTTATATTTTTATTTTCATGACACTGAAATATTGTCATAACAACTGGCATTAAAATAAATTGTCATGTATTTATTGTTTTTGTCAACCAAATCTATTTTCTTTGTATTGAAATTACAATCAAACAACAATGGAAATAAAAGCAGTTTTTGCAGAACGTTTTAAATCGGCGCGTTTAATGAATGGATTTTCATTGCAGGATTTGGCTGATGCATTAGACAATATATTAACGCGTCAAGCATTGCATCGATACGAGAAAGGGGAAGTTATTCCTGACGCAGAAAAAATTAGTAAGATAAGTAAAATCTTGAACGTGACTCCTGATTTTTTTTTTAGAACCACCAAAATAGAACTCAACGATATAGAATTCAGAAAATTGGATAAACTGCCCAAAAAGGAGGCAGATATGATTCAAGAAAAAACGAAAGAGTATCTCAATCGTTATTTAGAATTAGAAGAAATCATTGGCTTAGAAAATAAATTTGCACATCCACTGAAAAATTATCCGGAGATTACCTCTTATGAGCAGGTAAACAGAGCTGCAGAAATCATCAGGGAGAAATGGTCCTTAGGTAAGGGGCCTATTTATAATATCGTTGAACTACTGGAAGAAAAAAATATCAAGATCGTCAAACTGGATGTTTCTATAAATTTTGATGGGTTACAAGCCTTTGCTAATGGCAACATTCCTGTAATTGCCTATAATGTCAGATTAGCAAACAAACCTGACAGAATTCGTTTTACTCTTCTCCATGAACTTGCTCATATGTTATTAAAGTTTGGAGAGATTACGTATAAACAAAAGGAGACTTTATGTCATCAGTTTTCGGGAGCGATGTTGCTACCGGAAGAGACTATTAAAGCAGAACTCGGTGCACATCGCAACAAGCTCTCCTATTTGGAACTGGCCAATATCAAAAAGCAATATGGCATATCTATGCAAGCAATTGTAATGCGTGCTAACGAATGTAAAATAATTAACGACAGTTATACTAGGCAGTTTTTCTTCTTAATTAATCAAATGAATTGGAAGATTGATGAACCAGTAGAATATCAAGGAATAGAAGAAAGCAATCGATTTGAGCAGCTTCTGTTCAGAGCATTAATAGAAGATCAAATATCTATGTCTAAAGCGGCCTCTTTATCTAATCTCACTCTCAGCGAATTTAAAAGAGAATATCAACCAGTGTTTTGATTATTCTCACTACCCCTCACAACAACACCACCCCAAACTTCTCTCTCAGCGTCAGCATCGCTTTAGAAACGAGCTTGCGACTTCAATGTACTGAAATTTTTAGCAGCTTGGTAATCTCATTGTAGTCGTACTCATGTATTTAGCGCAGATAGATGGCTTCGCGCTGCCTGTAGTTGAGTGTGCTTAAAATGTTATTGCCCCGCTTGGCAATAAGGCACATTTTTAATGATTGATTGTTTGTTTAGTAAAAACTTTTAACCGCCGCAGGAAATTACTTGCGGCGGTTTTGTTTTGTTAGTTATTTAAATGTCATTTTCTCTTATTCACAATAAAGTTCCAGAAAAAAAGTTTATTGGTGATTATATCTTCACAAAAACCCTCATTCTATACATCAAATTGAGTATTAGAAACAG
>ENA-UOOH01001818-UOOH01001818.1-fermentation-metagenome-genome-assembly--contig:-NODE-1818-length-19877-cov-3.776259_pt1 | contig 19877 bp, 19 predicted proteins | sample MGYA00245778_ERZ724025 | MGnify/ENA primary metagenome ERZ724025 (study PRJEB28704, sample SAMN03018313) | fermentation metagenome | biome: anthropogenic terrestrial biome; feature: soil; material... | reverse complement strand
CCGCCGACGATCCTCGAGCTCCCGACGACCCGGAGATCGTCGCCGCCGACGATCCCGAGCTCCCGACGGCCCCGAGATCGTCGCCGCCGACGGTCCCCGAGCTCCCGACGACTCGAAAACGTCGCCGCCGACGATCCCCGAGCTCCGGACGACTTGGAATCGTCACCGCCGACGGTGCTCGAGCTCCAGACGACTCGCCCGCTTGGGGGACCGCGGCATCATCGTCGACCCTTTCGGGGCAGCAGGACCGTCGAGCCAAGTGGTTCTTCTGCGTCCGAGCGGCCCGGCCCCGCGCGCCCGAGGATCGCCGGCCAGAACCGGTCTGCTTTTGCTAGACTGCCCGGCCTGTTCACTGGCCGATACGGCCTGGAGTCACCGCATGAAACCGCTCGTCGGATCTTTCGTCGCGCTCGCCACTCCGTTCCGCGACGGCAAGCTCGACATCGAGGCCTACCGCTGGCTCATCCAGCACCAGCTCGACAACGGCACCGCGGGGCTCGTGCCCATGGGGACTACCGGCGAGGCCTCGACGATGAGCGCCGAAGAGCGCGCGCGCGCGGTCCGCACCGCAGTCGAGGTGGCCGCCGGGCGCGTCCCGGTAGTCGCCGGGGCCGGCTCGAACTCGACCGCGGCGACGATCGACGGCGTGCGCCAGGTGCGCGAGGCCGGCGCCGACGGGGCGCTGGTGGTGACGCCCTACTACAACAAGCCGACGCAGGCGGGCCTGGTCGCCCACTGCCGCGAGATCGCCAAGGCGCACCCGGGCTTCCCGCTCGTCGCCTACAACGTCCCCGGCCGCTGCGGCGTGGACCTGCAGCCGGAGACCGTCGAGCGGCTCTGCGAGATCCCCGAGATCGTCGGCCTCAAGGAGGCCACCGGCTCGATGACCCGGCTCGCCGACATCCTCGAGCGCATCGGCCCCGACCGCATCGCGCTGCTCTCGGGCGACGACTTCACCATCGCGCCGTTCGTGGCCCTCGGTGGCAAGGGCGTCATCAGCGTTTCGGCCAACGTCGCGCCGCGCCTGGTGAGCGACCTCGTCGCCGCCGCGCTCGCGAGCCAGACCAAGAAGGCGGCCGAGCTGCAGGTGAAGCTCAACCCGCTGCACCGCTGCCTGTTCCTCGAATCGAACCCCATCCCGGTGAAGGCGGCGCTCCACCTCATGGGCAGGTTCAGCGAGGAGATTCGCCTGCCGCTCACGCCGATGAGTGAAGGTCCACGCGCCAAGCTGCAAGAAGCTCTGCGCGCGCTCGGACTTCTCTAAAGGGAGCGGGCCGGAAGCCCATCGACCCCGCTCCAACCCCGAGCGCACGACCCGAAGAAGCCCGCTTCTCGCCGGGGCCGGGCGCTCGACAACCCGAAGCAACGCGTTGGTACCGCGGTGCTCAACCCGCTGGAGGACACCATGTCGATCGTTCGCCCCTTCGCCGGCCTGCGGCCTCCCAAAGACAAGGTTCTGAAGGTCGCCTGCCCGCCGTACGACGTCGTCAACAGCAAGGAGGCCGCGGCCTACGCCGAGGGCAACCCGCTCTCCTTCTTCCGCATCTCCCGGCCCGAGATTGACCTGCCGGGCGTCGACGAGCACGCGCCCGAGGTCTACACCAAGGGTCTCGAGAACCTGGAGCACTTCAAGAAGGAAGGCATCCTCGTCAAGGACGCGAAGCCCTGCTTCTACCTCTACCGGCAGAAGATGGGCGACCACGTCCAGACCGGCCTCGTCGCCTGCGCCAGCGTCGACGACTACCAGGCCGAGAGGATCAAGAAGCACGAGCTGACCCGCGCCGACAAAGAGGACGACCGCACCAAGCACGTCGACACCCTCAACGGCAACGACGAGCCGGTCTTCTTCGTCTACCTGGCGCGCAAGTCCATCGACGAGCTGGTCGCGCGGCTCACCGCGCAGGCGCCGGCCTACGACTTCACCACCGAGGACGGCATCGGCCACACCTTCTGGGTCGTCGACGACCAGGCGGACATCGAGCGGTTCCAGAGCGAGTTCAGCCCCATCCCGGTGATGTACATCGCCGACGGCCACCACCGGTCGGCCTCCGGCTCGCGGGTGCGCGAGCTGCGCAAGCAGCGCGCCGGCGAGAAGCACACCGGCGAGGAGGAGTACAACTTCTTCCTCACGGTGATCTTCCCCCACGACCAGATGCAGATCATGGACTACAACCGCGTGGTCAAGGATCTGAACGGCCTCTCCAAGGAAGAGTTCCTGAAGAAGGTCGAAGAGAAGTTCACCGTCGCGCCGACCGGCGAGAAGAAGCCGACCAAGACGCACGACTTCGGCATGTACCTCGACGGCAAGTGGCACACGCTGACCGCCAAGCCCGGCACCTTCGACGAGAAGGACCCGGTCGCCGCCCTCGACGTCTCCATCCTGCAGGACAACCTGCTCGCGCCCATCCTCGGCATCGGCAACCCGCGCACCGACAAGCGCATCGACTTCGTCGGCGGCATCCGCGGCATGGCCGAGCTCGAGAAGCGGGTCGACTCGGGTGACTGCAAGGTGGCCTTCTCCATGTTCCCGACGCGGATCGAGGAGCTGATCGCCATCGCCGACGCCGGGAAGATCATGCCGCCCAAGAGCACCTGGTTCGAGCCCAAGCTGCGCTCGGGGCTGGTGATGCACGAGTTCTAGGACTCGGCTCCCGATGGACTCGGGACGCTGTGTCCACGGGTTCGAAGAGGCCGTCGGCGGGCTTTCCGCCGGCGGCTTCTCCGTTTTGCAGTCCGGGGAGAGCCCGGCACTGCGGGTTCGGCTGCGCCACTTTCCTCAAGCCAAGGGGCGTTCCGGCTGGGCGGACAGCTCGACGACGAGACGTCGACTTCGATTCCAAAGGCGTCCCGCCCTGGAGCTCGGCTTGGCGGAGGAGATGGGCGCAAACCCGCTGCGGAAGATCCTGTCCGCCATCGACCTCCTCGACTGGCCCCAAGACGCGGAGTTCGAGCACCCGGTTAGCGAGATCGCCGACGCCTTGCTTTGAGTATGGCGCGGAGAACCCGGCTGGCGTGAAGATCCGCGACAAGCTCCTCCTGTCGTCCGTGACTGGGGTGCCGCGCTTGTTCCTAGACTGGAAACGGCGATGGTGCGCGAGCTCGTGCGCGAGCACTTCAACAGCGAGCCAAACCGCCAAGGCTTTCCGAGGCCAGAGAACGCGGATGCAGCCGCCGGCCTTCCGGCTGCCCCCAACTCGACCGAGAGGGCTCTTCGGCCCCGCGACGACTAACGGGAGGAGCGATGGATAAGGCGAGCGTCGAGGCGCTGGTGGAGCGAGTGTTGCGCGACGTGCTCAAGCGCCAAGCCGCCGAGCAGCTCTTCCTCTTTGGTCCATCGGGCGAGCCCTTCTGGTGTGCTCGAAAGCCGATCCATCGCGACGAGATGTTCGTCTTGGAGCAGGCCTTGGCGCTCATCCAGGCGGTCGAGACCACCAAGCCCAAGCCCTTCATCGACCACGACAGCGCCGGCCGGTACTCCGTTGCTGCTCTCGGCGGCGACAGCGACCTCTACGTCGTCTGCGTGAACCCACTACCCGACCGCCAGGCTGCCGAAGCGCGAGTGGTGCACCTTCGAGATGTTCTTCGGGTTCGTGTTCGGGACGTCCGCAATCGCGAGATCCGGGTGGCCAACGGCTACCTGAACTGATGGTGCTCCTGCCGGCCGAGCGCGGCGCGGGCTAGAAGCCAGGCAAGCAAGGGCATGGTGGCTGGCGCTGCGAGTCCGGGCGCTCGCTAGTCCCTCTTCGACGCTGGATACCACCAGAACCAAAGCTGCTCGTCTCCCTGGCCAATCGAGTAGTCGCCCTCGCCGACCGCTACATCCATCACGCCCGCCTGAACGTGCGCGAGCTGCTCCGCCGAAGCGACCAGGGTAAGCACATCCCCATGCAGCGAAAGCCGCCAGTGATCCGGGCTGACCGCTCCACCCTTGGCGGAGCGCACAATGAGAGCACGAGGCGCCCACCATCCCGCTGCCCAGTTGTTTGGGACCGCCAGGATCGCATCGTTGGGCGGCGTCACCTCCAGCTCCTTCTCGGCTGGACCCGGAGCAGATCGCATCAGCGCGAGGAGCTCGAGCACCGCCTCGCAGGAGCGCCGAGTTGCCGTGAAGTGCCAACCCGGGAAGTTTCGCCTGTTACCCTCGAACATCCAGACGTGGATCGGCAAGGCTTGGCGCCAGTCCTTCACGGACGCGGCCATGGCTACCTCCAAAAGCGGTGCGGCTCGCCGCAGCGACGTCAAGTAGCAGGTCTGCTTCCCACCGCACGACCGGAGAGCGCACACTCGGGCATGACGCTCACGACATCAAGCAGCTCGGCGCGGACGTGAAGAAGCTCCCCGACCATGCCAAGGCCACCGGTCCCAAGAGCCCCGAAGGCGATCAAACAGCGTCAAGCACGGGCTGGCCGGCAAGAACCTGCTCTTGCCCGGCGAGGACGCCGCCGAGTACGAGGCGGCCCAGCTCGTTGTCCTGGTCGCCGACGACATGTGGAAGCTGGACCGCCTGGCCCGCATCGAGAAGGGCATCACCCTCGGCCGTATCGCGGAGCTGCTCGGAATGACGCAAACCGCCGGGAAAGCTGGGAGGACGGCCAACGCGCTCATGGCCCTCCGCGCCTGCGACTATTTGAGGCCTTGGACATGGACGCGGACGTGACGCAGGAAGCGAGAGAAGTCGGGAAACGCCTCCGCGAACTACTTGAGCACCCGGCGACTGATCAGCCCTCCCTGCAGCGGTGGACGGACGACGCGATGAGGTTCAGCAAATGCTGGAGCCCCTCGCTGTGCAACCGACTACCTCACGAGCTCTGGCATTGGCTTTCGGACGCAGATGTCCGCTTTGAGAACCCGGAGTACGCCCGCATCCAGAACGAGTGGGTGGCTGGCGTGATTGCGTGGCTCGAAGCCGGCGCAGAGAACCGCTGGCAGGGTGCCGATCATCCTCCGTGGCCTCGCGTCGGCCGATGGGTTCTACCCACCGTCGCCCTCGTAGGCTTGGCAGCGCTTCTCCTCTGTCACCGTTGCAGCTAATGCGAAGACGCCCATGAGCCACGGCAGGTCATGGGGTTCAGCTTCACCGATGACGCCAGCGTGACCTGCACCGGCTTCCCGACCATCAACGCCGAAGGGTGCAGGGTCTTCTGGATCAAGAGCGACGATGGGATCGGCGGCTTTGGCGCGAAGCTCAAGTGCGGCGAAGTGAAGACGCCCGGCTGACCGGCGAGAAGGGCGGCGAGAGCCGCTCGCCCGAGGCCGCAGCCGCAGCTCCAACCTCCCACTATCCGCGGCTTCTCGACCCTTGGCGTCCGGGGCTGGTGCTAGCACCCCGTCCCGACCATCGCCTCGGCCACCCGCCGGATCAGCGTGCGGCGCACCGACTTGCGGCACTGCTCGACCGCCGGGCGCATCACCACCTGCGCCTTGCGCTCGCGGCTGCGCACCGCGGTGCGCACCACCAGGTCGATCTTCTGCTTCTCCAGCGCCAGCAACCGCTGCCCGTCCCGCGCGAGGAACCACGCGATGCCATGCTTCTCAATCAGCTTCTCGAGCAAGCGGTTGGCGTCGGTGAGCAGTCCGAGATCGATGAGCTCTGCCATGGAGTCGAAGCGTCCTCGTCCTAAGGGTCGCAGGCGGCAATCGCGCGGCCCCTTCCCACCCCGGCCGCGACGTCGGCGCTGACTGTAGCGGCGCCCTCGGCACGCGTCGAATTTTCTGCCAACAAGCCGCGCAAGCTCTCGAAATACCGAGAATCAGCGCTTCGCGCGCAGCCCGAGGTACTTATTCGAGGCCGCGAAACGCAGCAGCTCGATCAGCTCCTCGGTCGACTCCCGCTTGGCCCGCAACGCGGTCACCGCAGGCGCGACTCCACCGGCGACGAGCAGCCCGGCGCGGTTGGCGGTGTGCCGCGCCCCCTCGGTCAGGCGCGCGAGGTTGATGTGTCGCCGCTCCATGCCCTCGAGCAGCACCGCGAGCCGATCGCCGGACTTGCCCGGAATGCGCCGGGCGAGCGCCTTGGTCGCCGCCGGCAGATTCCGCTCGCCGTAGACCGCGGGCTTGAGCACCTCGATGCACTCGGCGACCCTCTCCCACGACAGCAGCCTGAGCGGCATCAGCTCCGGACGGAAGGCGGCCAGGGCGCGACCCGCGAAGAAGCGAAGCAGAGGATCGGGCAGCACGCGGCTGACCGCGAGCTTGCCGACGAGCAGCATCGGCGGCTCGCTGTTGACCGCCCACAGCGGTGGGCTGTCCATGCTGCCGATGAAGACCTCGGGCGCGCGAATTCCCAGCACGCGCACCGCGGTCAGCAGGGACTCGGCGGTCGCCTTCGCGCCTTTGCCCGCCGCCATCGAGAACGGCTTCTTCGCCCCGGCTTCCTTGGGCGTGACGGCATTGACCGCGCACATCGCCAGGCCGGTAAGCCCGAACAGCTCGCTGGCCGTGGCCCGAAGCTGCGGGTGCCGCACCGCCTCCCAAGCCGCCTGATCGAGCGTGAAGCGGGGCGCCAGGGGCTCGGCGAACGGATCTCCCTTCAGCGCGTTGGCTATCTCCTCCATCAGCGCAACACGCTCCGGGTTCTGCGTGCCCTCGTAATACTCGGCCAAGGCGTGGTAGCGCCCCGGATCGAGCGGCTTGGCCTCGAGCTGGGTAAGCAGCGCCTTGTGCTCGGCGGTCCGCCCTCGCTTCACCTTGCGCGACTTCGTCCGCTTGACGGGCTTGGTCTCGACCGCCGGGGGCCGAAGGTCCGGATCCTCGAGCGCCGGCAACGCCTGCGCCGCCGGCTCGGGGAGGCTGGGCGCGGCGGCGTCGGCTGAGGCCTTCTCGGAAAAGTACGCGCCGAAGACGTGCATCGGCGGCATCGGCGGCATCGGGTTCGTCGGCGTCTCGTCCGAGTCGCCGACCGGCTGCAGCACGGGCGCAGGCGGATCGGCGACGACTTCGAGGATATCGCCAGTGTTGATTTCGCGCTCCTCCCCGTCGTCGGGGAGAGGCGCCGCCAACGCTTCTTCTGGCCGCGCGGCGCTCTCATCCCGCCCGCCGGTCGCGCGCGACGCGGGCCCCTCGGCCTCCTGACCGGCCCTCGCGGCGTCGGCTGCGACAGGGTCGGCGCAAGCTTCGACCTGCTCCATCTCGACGGTCTTGGCCGCGACGTCCTCGGTCTCGACGCTCTTCGCCTCAACGGCCTTGGTCTCGACGGCCTGGGCGTCAGCGCCCAGCCTCTCGGGCCCCATCGCCCGGGAAGCCTGGCCGCTCGCCTGCGCCGTCCCGCGGGGCTCCTGGCCGGCGGGCGGCGCCGCTGCCTTCGGCGGCTCAGCGACCTTCTCGGCCTTCGCCGCAGCCTGCTTCTCGAGCAGCGCGCGGGCTCGCTCCTCGCAGGCGGCCGCGCGCGCCGGGTCCGACAAGCCGTCACGACACAGCTTCGCGAGCTTGAGCCACAGCGCAGCGCGCTCGGGACCTGCCTCGGTTGCCGCCGCGGCGCCCTCGAGCGCGAAGGCGGCCTCCGAGAGCCGGCCGCGCCGCTCGCAGCGATCGGCCAGGGCGATGAGCGCGACCGCGTCTCCGGGCTCCATCCGCGTGGCCATCCGCCACTCGGCGAGCCCCTCCTCGTCCCGGCCGAGCTCCTCGAGCAGGGTCGCAAGCTCGTGGCGCGTCGCCCGCGCCGCCGGTCCGCGCGGCTCGCGCGTCAGGCGCCGGCGCAGCAGCTCGATGAGCTCGTCCTTCGCTCCGGCGCTCCGCGCGAGGTCGACGAGCCGGTCCTCGGCCTCGGCGTCGGCCGGGCTCTCGGCGAGCACCTCGCGCCAGACCTCTCCGGCCCGCTCGCTCTCTCCGAGCGGCCACTCGAGCAGCCGGGCCAGGCGCCGCGCCAGCGCGACCCGCCCCGGCACTCCCCGCCCGACGCCGCGAAAGGCCTCGTCGAACCGCTCGACGGTGCGCCGGTCGGCCCGGCACTCCGCCAAGCCCGCGATGGCGCGCAGGGTCGTCGAGAGCTCCAGGGCCGCCTCGAAGTCCGCGCAGGCCTCTTCGGTTCGATGCGCGGCGAGATGGACCTCGCCCCGCAGCAGCAACGCCTCGGCCTTTGCCTTCGGATCGCGAGCCGCCCTGACCGCGGCGTCGAGCGCGCCCTGGACCGCCTGGGGCTCGGTCGAGGCGGACAGCAGCCGCACCTGCGCGCCCAGCGCCGCCGGATCGCCCGTCTGCTCGACGATGGAGGCATAGACCTCGGCCGCGCCCGCCTTGTCGCCCAGCTCGTCCTCGAGCACCTCGGCCAGCTTGGAGAGCAGCTCCGCGCGCGCCTGGGGACTCGCCTCGTGCGCGGCGCGCCCGCGGTAGAACGTGGCGAGCTCGCCCCAGGCGCCGCGTCCGATGAAGTGGCTCTCGAGCCGGGCGGCGAGCGGCTCATCCGCGGGATCGGCCTCCACGGCCTCGCGCAGCAGGGCTGCCGCCTCCTCCTGGTTCCCGCGGGCGAAGGCCGCCTCGGCGAGCATCGCGAGCGTCTTGGCCTGCCCGGGTCCCGCGCTCTTGCCCAGCTCGCCGACAATCGCCTCGGCCTCGGCTTCACGCCGGGCGGCGCGACCGGCCTCGATGAGCGCGCGCAACCCGGCCTCGAGCTCTTGGGGCGGGGCCTTGGACTGGACGAGGGCGCGCGCGGCGAGCACCCGCGCCGAGAAGACGCCCGCGGGCTCTCCGGCGCGCTGCGCGTTCTCGGCCGAGCGGGCATAGGCGCTCGCTGCGCCCGCCGGATCGCCCATCCCTTCGTCGAAGAGGCGTGCGAGCCCCAGGCTGCTGCGCGCCGCTCGCCGGAAGCGGCCGAGGGCGGCGTCGTCGTCGATCTCGCGCGCGAGCTGCTCTGCCGCCAACTCGTAGCTCCCCTCTTGAACCGAGACGAGGCACAGCAGCCTGCGCGCTCGCCGGTCGCCGGGCGACTCTTCGAGCGCCTGCCCGAGCAGCTCGCGCGCCTCCTTGAATCTGCCGAGCCGGCGCATCAGCCGGGCGGCATGTTGGCGCACCGGGTTGCGCGACTCGGGCAGCGCCCTGGTCGATGCGGCCGCGAGCACTCCAGCCGCGGCGCTCTCGAAGCCGTTGCGCTTGGCGAGCCAGGCGAGGTCCTTCGCGAGCCGCGCATCGATGGCCGTGGTCTGGGCCGCGCGCATCAGCTCGCCGAAGGCGCGATAAAGGTTGCCGTCCTTGAGGAACTTGTCGGCGACGCGGCGGTGCAGGTTGAGCGCGACGTAAGGATCGGGCCGAGCGAGCTCCTGCTCGTCGAGCGCCGACACGCGGATGGTCTCGTCACGGTCGTCCGGGGACCAGTTCTCGAAGGGGGAACGATCGCCGAGACGCTCTCCGATGCCAGGCTTCTGGGAATCGGCCGCAGGCCTGTCCGTTTCTTTCCGGTCGCCCATAAGATGACCCGGGAGTCTAGCCCAGCCCCACTCAGAGAGCGACAGCGCCCATGGCCTCCCCGGCGATCAGCGTCCTTCTCCCCGCCCGAAACGCCGAGCCGTGGCTCGAGCAGGCGCTGCGCTCGCTCCAGGCGCAGACTCTCGGCGATTTCGAGCTGATCGCCGTCGACGACCGCTCGACCGACCGAACCCGGGCGCTCCTCGAGCAGGCGGGCAGCCGCGACCGGCGTCTCCGCGTGGTCACCGGCCCGGGCACCGGCATCTGCGGCGCGCTCAACGCGGGTCTCGCCGAGTGCCGCGCGCCCTTCATCGCGCGCATGGACGCCGACGACCTCGCCCTCCCGCGCCGCTTCGAGCTGCAGCTCGCGGCGCTCGAGGCGGACCCCAGGCTCGCCGCGGTCGGCAGCCGCGTCGAGTGCTTCCCGCGCGAGGGCCTCTCGGAGGGCTTCCTCGCCTACGAAGCGTGGCTCAACAGCCTGACCGAGCCGGCCGACCTGCTGCGCGACCGGCTTATCGAGAGCCCTATCGTTCACCCGAGCGCCATGCTGCGCGCCGAGCCGCTGCGCGCCCTCGGAGGCTGGAGCTCGTGCGGCTGGCCTGAGGACTACGCCTTGTGGCTGGCGCTCTTCGAGAGGGGACACGCGCTCGCCAACGTCCCCGAAGTGCTGCTGCGCTGGCGCGACCGCGGCGAACGCCTCACGCGAACGCACCCCGACTACGCGATGGCCGCGCACGTGCGGCTCAAGGCGCATCACCTCGCCCGCGGGGCGCTGCGCGAGGGCCGCTGCATCCTCTGGGGCGCGGGCAAGACCGGCCGCGCCTTCTACCGCGCGCTCGGCGCGCAGGGCGTACGCGTCGAGCTGTTCGTGGACATCGACCCGCGCAAGATCGGCCGCACGCTGCACGGCGCTCCGGTGGTCTCGCCTGACGAGCTGCCGCCGTATTCGGGCGTGCACCTGGTCGCCGCGGTCGGCGCCAAGGGCGCCCGGGCGCTCATCCGCGAACACCTCGCGAGGGCGGGCTGGCGCGAGGTCGAGCAGTTCAGTTGCGTCGGATAGCGGCGCCCGCGCCGGCAGCCCGGGCATCGCCAGGAACCCGAGCGATCGGCCGCGGGCTGGTAGCGGCGCATGGCAATGCGCCCGGCGAGGAACCGGGCAGATGCCCAGGTCGATCCCGGCGGCCGGCGCGGAGGCCGACCGTCCGGAAACATCGCGACGCGGGTCTCAGCGGGGCGCGACCGTCAAGACGCGCCCCGCGCCCGGCTTACATCATGATCTTCAGCACGATCGCCGCGGCGATGACCCCCGCGGCGACTATCGCGAAAACGATGAGGCGCCCGAGGTCAAGCTGCTCGCCGACGGTCCCATAGGCGGCCTTCTCGCCTTGAGGCTGCGCCTGTTTCGCCACAGCGCCGTCGCTCTGCGCCTGCTCGCTGCCCACTTCCCCTGAACGCTTTTTGCTGCTCATGGCATGTGCCCTTTCGCCGCGACCGACGCGACGCACGGCTCCAGCCGCCGAGGCGCACCACGAGCGCGCGCTCGACCTGCCGAGCTCGAAATCCCTTTCTTCGACTGTGCGAACGACTCGCCTCAGCCGAGGCGAGGAGGACCCTGGGCAGGATGCTCGTGAAGCCCGGCCTGCGGCAGACCGGGCATGGCGGGCAGGCCGCGAAGCGGCCTCTCGGGACGCCCCTGGGCACCGACCGGCGGTCTTGCTTCAGAATCGATGGCGAGCGAATGGAAAGGGTGCGGAGACCGCCGCATCGCCTCGCTCGCCACCTGCCAGTCGGCGCAGTGCTGGCCGGCGGCGACCGCCGCCTGCGCGCCCGAATGCCAAGCTTCGGCGCTGACGGTGTCCGGCCCCTCGGCAAGCTCGACCATCGGCGCTGGCCCGAGCGCGCTCCGGCGCTCGAGGCGCGGCTCGGGGGCAGGCCGGGCCGCGAGCCCGAGAGCCAACATGCCGGCGACGAGCGCCGCGGCGAGCACAGGCTCGACCGAACGGCTAGTGGGCCGCGCGCGCAAGTCAGCCTGAGACGAGCTCGCCTTCACTGCCGATGACCTTCCCGATTCGAACCTCTGCCTCTGTGCTCAACACGAGGACGGCGGAACGGATTCCTACCCGACGAGTATGCGGGCGCGCCCGGAGCGTGTCGAATAGACGGCCGATCGCCCGCGCGCGGGGTGACCGAGCCCACCCGATCGTCTCGTCCTGGTGGGCGCCGCCCATCGAGCTCGGCCCCCGTCGCGCTGGACGACCGGGAGAGCACGCCCAGACGGCGACGGGCCCGCCTCCGAATCGGCCGCGCCGTCGCCCGGGACGCTGGCTACTTCGCCGCCGCCGCCGCTTCGACCGCGAACGCGGCCGGCAGCGCGACGGTCGGCGCGAACTCGGCGTCGCGCAGGGAGATCTGCCCCTGGCGCGCGAAATCGATGGCCTCGGCGAGGATGCGCTCGGCCTCCTCGGGCGCATGGAAGCCGGTCGAGTTCTCCGCCTCGACGAAGTCCAGGAAAAACTGCGCGCGCCGCTGCAGGTAGCGCGCGCGGGCGAGCTCGGCGTCGCCCCGGCCCGCCTCACGGGCCCTCTCGAGGTCTCCGATGAGCCCGACGAGCGCGTCCATCGCTTGGTTTCGCAGCCTGTAGACCCGGTCCTGGATCTCCTCGACCCGCGCGCGCAGCTCCGCTTCGCTGGCGCGGTGGCAGCTCTGGCAGGAGCGGTTGAGGTCGAGCAACGGGCTGCGCACGTGGTGGCTGCTGATCTTCTGAGCGCCCTCGCGCATGAACGGCATGTGGCAGTCGGCGCAGGCGACCCCGGCCCGCGCGTGGATGCCCTGGTTCCACATCTCGAACTCCGGGTGCTGAGCCTTGAGGACCTTGGCCCCCGTCTTCGCATGCGTCCAGTCGCTGAAGCCCTCCGCGTCATAGTGGTCGGCGATGGCCTCGACCTTCAGCCCGTCGTGCCACGGGTAGGTGAGCCGCTTCTCCTCTCCCTTGAAGTGGTACTCGACGTGGCACTGGCCGCAGACGTAGCTGCGCATCTCCTGGCGGCTCGCCATGGTGTTGACCTCGTAGCCCTCGATGCCCTCGGCGGCCTTGGCCCTCTTGATGCCCTCGATGAAGCCGGGCCGGGTCACCCGCAACTCCATCGTCTTCGGGTCGTGGCAGTCGATGCAGGCCACCGGGTGCTCCACCTGCTTGCGCGCCTCGGCGTAGGGCAGCGGGTTCATCTTCTCGAAGCCTTTGATGAGATCGCCGTCGCCCAGCCGCATGTACGGCACGTAGACCGAGGCGTGGCAGTGGACGCACGCGCCGGGCTGCGGCGAGGCCTTCTGGCGCTCGGTGTAGGTCTGGTCGCCGAGCATGTAGGCGTGCCCGCGCTCCTCGCGGAAGTCGACGGCGAAGGCGTAGCCGGCCCACATCGTCTCGAGGCGCGGGTCCTCCTCGAGCCGGGAGTGCGCCACGGTCGTGCGCGGGTCGGACTCGGTCGCCGTGCGCGGGACCGCCTCGCTGCCGCCGTGCTTGGTGCGCGCCATCTGCGCGGTGCGCCGGTAGCCGTCGTACTGCAGCGGGAAGCTCTTCCCCCAGACCGCGGGGTCCTCGGTCTGGTCGGTCAGCTCGACGACGCGGAAGAACGGCGCCTGCGCCTGCTGCTTCTTCGTGTGGATGTCGAGCAGCAACGCCGTGACGCCCGCGGCGGCCGCGGCCGCGCCGCCGCCTACCGCGCCGAGCATCATCAGCCACTTGCGCCGGGAGAGTGCGCGGACCGAGTCGCTCATGTCTTGTCTCCTGGGCCCTTGGCCCGCTCAAAGCATCGCGAAATCGAGAACTCTGTCGGCGCTCGTTCTGCCGAGAGCCGTGCCCCTGCCAACTCGCGAGCCCGGGGTGATCTGCCGACACCTCATCAGTCCAGGTGGCCGACGGTCTCGTGGCATCGCAGGCAGGAGAGCGGCTCGCCGCCCGGGACCTTTGCCTCCATCTGCCCAACGAGCTGCGCGTGGCAATGCCGGCACTGGGCCTCGGTGACCTTGCGATTGCGCTCGGTAGCCTGAATCTGGTCGGGGAATCCGCCGGTCGTGAACGCGAGCGAGTGGCGGTAGCCGTTGATCGCCTTGGCCACGTACTTCGCCGGGAAGCCGTGCGGGGTATGGCAGTCGTTGCAGGTCGCCACCGCGTGGTGCGAGCCCTTGAGCCAGGCGCCGTAGTGGTCGTTCATCGCGTGGCAGTTGTTGCAGGCGGCGGGCTCGTCAGTGAGGTACGAGAAGCCCTTGGCGTAGATGAACGTGTAGCCACCCACCCCGGCCGCCACGCCCACGAGCGCGCTCGCCGCGATGCTCAAGATGGTCAGGGGCGTCGGGGGCGCGCGCATCGGTGTGCTCCGGGACGGTGGCTCGGCGGTCGAGTCTCGGGGACGCGGGGCACCCCCGCCTTGACCTAGATCAAGGAAGACGGGCGGCTCGGCAAGTTTTCGGCCGCTCCTCCGGCCCTACTGCCCGCGAGCGCCTGCCCGACGGCCGCCGAGGCGGCGCCCGTCAAGCCGCGGAGGCCATGCAGCAGCGCTTGAATTTCTTGCCGCTGCCGCAAGGACAGCGCTCATTTGGCTTGGCGGTGTTCTGAGCCACGGCCGGCGTCTCGAAGGTCAACTGCCAGTACTCGACGACAAGGCGCACGATCTGATCGATCGCCCAGGCATCGCCGCCCCTTGCCCGTTCGATGGCGTTCACCTGATCGGACGGAAGGTAGAGGTTCTGGACCGGGACGAGCGCCGCCGACGCTACTCCGCTGAGGAATTCCACGATGTTGCGGTCGAACCTGCACCGGCTTGCTGCTCGCGGCCCAGACCGCGAGCGCCTCCTTCTTCGATTCGTCGAGGCGCTCGAAGCGCAGGGGCGAGTCGGGCTCCTGGCATTTGGTCCACCCCTCCACCAACGGCAGGTGCACGTCGCGGATTGCTTTGAGCGCGGTCTCTCGAGTCTCGGGGAGCACGCGAATGAGACGAGCGGCGCGCTCCTCGTCCGCGTAGCGCTTCAGCAGGAAGAACGGCTGCTGCTGCAGCTCGAGGCCCCGAGGCCGCAGCCCCGCGTGCCCGGGGCACATCGCCACGAGCCCGCCGCCCTTCGAACTGGCGTGCGGTGGTCCGACTCGTCGGCAAGAGACGTCTCGTACTCTTGCAGCGAGGTTTCGGCGTGCGGCAGCCGCATCGCCCGGGCTATGGCCGGCCAGAAAGCCGGGGTCGACCAACTTGCCCGTCAGGCCGATCAGAGGCTGGCCCTTCTCCTCGACCCAGATCCGATTGAGCTCGCCCGACGTGCTCGCTGAGGAGCGCGGCGAGGTGACCCGCGGACCAGAACCCGTTCCAGGCCGTCAGCAGCGTCTCGGCGTTGCGCCGCAGGTTCCTCTCGCCCATCCGCCCGAGTTTGTAGGAGAGCGTGTTCCAGAACTTATGGCCAATCTCCGCGAAGTCCCACATTAGAACCCTGCCCACCCTGCGGACCGTTTCGCCCACCCGGCAGACGGCTCCGCCTACCTTACGGGCCTGATCGGCTTGGCCTGCGAACTGCTGCGCCTGGCCTGCAATTCAAGCCGCCTACTCCGAGGAGCCTCGCGCCCGTCCTGCGCAGTGTCGCGCCCTACTTGGCGCGCCTCGAGCGAACGAATCGTCGCGACAGCCCTTGTGGACTTGGCTGCGCCCGTCGCGTCGTCAGGGGCCGCGGTCCCCTGTCGAGGGCGCGCGGCGCCGCTACTTCACCACCAGCAGATGCACGTGCCGCTTGCCGTCCTCGGTCCAGACCAGCAGCGTCGTCCGGCCGGGCTTGGTGCCTTCGAGGCCGACCTCATGCGTGGAGATGACCCCGACGTTGACGATCTCCGGGTTGCCGATCGAGACCCGGGAGATCTTCAGGTCGAACATCAGCGTCTCGAAGCCGTTGAGCGCCACGTTGATGACCGGCTGCTCCTTCACCTCCTGCTCATCATCGGGCGGCGTGGGCGCCGCCAAGGCGACTCCGCCGAGGATGAGCGAAAGGACCAGCGTCGGCCAGAAGCGCGCGGCGCGATGGGACTGGGTGCTGGCGAGCATCTCGATTCTCCTTTCGAGGGAGCGGGAATCCAGCGCCACCTCTCCGGCCTCCCTCGGTCCGAAGCGATGGAGCTCCACGACATCGACCAGCAGGTGGGCGTAGGCGCGCGGCGCGACCGCACCGACACGCACGTCGACCGCCATCTCCCGCGCCAGGCCTATCTCCTCGGACAGGCGCCGGGCGCTCGGGTGGAAGGTGAACGGCACCTCGAGTAGCGACAGCCCCAGGGCGAACAGGTGGTCGAGCCGCGCCAGGTGCGTCAGCTCGTGCCGCAGGACAAGCTCGAGCGCGTCCTCGTCGATCGACCCGAGCAGCGCCTCGGGCAGCACCACGGTCGCCGGCAGCCCGCGCACGAACGGCAGCGACGCGCGTGCGCTCACGACCAGCCGCGGCGGCGCGATCCCCAGCTCGCGAGCGAGCCTCTCGGCTATCGCGTCCGCGGCCGCAGGCACCGGCGCCTCGGCCCGCGCGAGCCGTGCCGCGCGCATCGCCGACAGCCCGAGCCGGGCAAGCCCGATGAGAGCGACGAGCGTCCACGCGGCGCCCAACCAGGCGAGCGGCGGGGTCGCGGCCTCGACGGCGACGCGCACCGTCTCCTCGGTCACCGGAATGAGCGAGTCGGCCGTGGCCCCCACCGGTGCCGGCCGATCGCTTCCGAGAAGCGCGCGCGCGAGCGGCACGACAAAGAGGGTCGCGCCCAGCGCGTAGGCGAGCACCAGCGCCCGGAAACGACTTGCCGGCCGGTCGTCCTCACGGCCTCGGGCCGCCCCATGCAGCAGCGGCAAGCCCAGCCAGGCCAACGCGGCGCACGCACCGAGCAGCGCGAGGGTGTTCATCGCTTCCTCCGGGGAGCGTTCTCGAGCCGCTCGTCTATCTTCTCGCGCAGGGTCTCGAGGTCTTCGCGCGAGAGCGACTCGTCCTCAATGAGGCGCGCGACCAGGGATTCGGCCTGGCCGCCGAAGAGTCTGTCGACGAGGTCGCGCACGTGGCGACGGCGCGCCTTGGCCGAATCGACCTTCGGGCGAAACAGGTGGGCGCGCCCGCCGGCCGGATTGGCGATGTGGTCGACGTAGCCCTTCTGTTCGAGGATGCGCACCAGAGTCAGCACCGTGGTGTAGGCGACCTGCTTGCCCATCTGCTCGAGGAGCTGCTGCACGGTGCCCTCGCCGAGCGTCCAGAGCGCTTGCAGCACTTCGGACTCGGCGCGGGTGAGGACGGGGAGCTCTGCCTTCTTGGCGTTCATTACGAAAGTCATAGTAGATGAGGCAGCGCTCGCACGTCAACTAGGGTCTTAGTAGCTCAGTTGCCAGTTGTGACTACTGAGTTGACAGCCGGGCTTCGACCGGATCCCAAGGACTAGGCAGAGCCGAAGCCGGTCGGTTGGGGCGCACGGCAAGGCGCCCTCCCTGGGACCAACTCGGCCGACTCGACGGCGGATTCAGGCGCGGCCGACACGAAGGTCGGCTCTCCGGCGAGACCGCTCGACCTCACACGTCGGCGGGATCGACGCCGACCAGTCCCAGTCCCCAGGCGAGGTCCGTGGGCACCGGGGCGAGGATGCGCAACGGCTCGCCGGTCTCCGGGTGCGGCAACTGCAACTCGCGCGCGTGGAGCAGCACCCGCTCGACCCGCGACGGGCCCGCGTCGGTCTCGATCTGCTTCGGCCCGCCGTAGAGCGCGTCGCCGACGAGCGGCGCGCCGAGCGAGGTGAGGTGGACGCGGATCTGATGCGTGCGCCCGGTCTCGGGAAAGGCCGCGAGCGCGCACAGCCGGCCCTTTCGACCGAGCACCTTGTAGCGGGTCGCCGCGGGCATCTTGCCGCCGGCGACGGCGAGGTAGCGCCCCTTGCGCTGGAGATCGGGCGAGAGCGGCGTCTCGACCCGCCCCTCGTCGATCAGCTCGCCGAAGGCGATGGCCAGATAGCGCTTGTGCGCGGTGCCCTCGCGAAAGGCCCCGGCGAGCGCGCGCGTCGCCATCCGCGTCTTGCCGAAGACGGTCACCCCGCTCGTCTCGAGGTCGAGACGGTGCACGAGGCCGGCCTCGCCGCCCAAGTGCGCGCTCACCAAGGCGAGCAGGTTGCCCTCGTCGCTGCCGAGCGTCGCCTGCGCGGCTACAAAGGGCGGCTTGTCGACCGCGACGAGCGAGGCGTCCTCGTAGAGGATGCGCCCAGCCGACAGCTCGGCCGCAGGCCTCGCGGCGCGGCCCGCCTCCTCGAGCACGACGAGCACGTCCTGGCCCGCGCGAACCAGGCGCGAGGCGACCTTGACGCGCTTGCCCTCTATCCAGACGCCGCCGCGCTCGAGCACCCGGCGCGCTTCGCCACGGCTGACGCCTCCGGCGCGGGAGATGAAGCGGTCGAGCCGCTCCCCCTCGTCACTCGGCGCCGGCCGAAGCGCGAGCTTCTTCACCTACGCCGCAGCGCTCTTGGAGGTCGAGCTCGCAGGGGTCGAGCTGCTGGTCGAGCTCGAGCTGCTCGTCGAGACCGAGCTGCCCGTCGAGCTCGAGCTGCCCGTCGACTTGCTGGAGGACTTGCTCGACGAGCTGGAAGAGCTCGAGCTGTAGAGGTCCTTGTACCAACCGCCGCCCTTGAGCGCGAAAGAGGTCTCGCTGATGAGACGGCGCACCGGCTGCCCACAGGTCTTGCAAACGGTCAGAGCGTCCTCGGTGATCCGCTGCATCACCTCGTAGCGGCCGCACTTGTTGCACTCGTATTCGTAGATTGGCATGGCTGCTTGACCTTCAGAACAACTGTCGATCGCACCTCAACAACGCGTCGCCGAGACCTTAACCACCGGTCACGGGCTGTCAATATAATCGGGCCATGGACTTGTCCACCCTTCGACACCTCGGTGAGGGCCTTCTCTCGCAGCTCGCCCGCGCCGAATACCGGCAGCGCGCCGGCCTTCATGGCGCAGTCAACCTCGCCTCTATCTACTCGGGATTCCAGGCACTTTCTTCCAATGATGCTTGGGCACTCGCCCGGGGAGGCATCGACCGGGCAACCGACCAGGCTTCGCGAGGGCAAGCGAGTCGATTCGCACGGCTGGTCGCGCTCGCCCACGAGGGGAGCGTCGACGCCGAGCCTCGGCAGGAGCGCCTGGAGGCCGAGGCCAAGGCTGCGGTCTGCTTCGAGGGCGAACCGATCGCCTTTCGCGCGCTCGGCGAACAGGTCGCCGGCGAGCGCGATCGCCACCGGCGCGCCGAGCTCGCCCGGGCCCGCGACTCGGTCGTGGCCTCGTTCGATCGCGCGGAGCCCCGGCGCATCGAACAGCGGATGGAGCTCGCGGACAAGCTGGGCTTCACCTCGTACCCGGCGATGGCCGCCACGCTCGGCGGCTTCGATCTCGGCGCGCTCGCCGCCGAGGCCCGCGCCACGCTCCTCGCCACCGAGGACGCCTACCGCGACCTGATGGCCTACGGGCTCAAGCGCGCCGTCGGGCGCATCGGCCTTGAGCCGCACGGCGAGGCGGCCGAGCACGATCTGGAGCGCTTCGGCCACCTCGCCCCCTATGCCGAGCTCTTCGCGCCCCGCGGGCTGCTGACCGTCTCGCGGCGCTTTCTCGAGTGGATCGGGCTGCCGCTCGAGGCCTCGGGCACGGTGCGGCTCGACCTCGAGCCTCGGCCGACCAAGGCCCCGGGCTGCTTCGTGGCCTGCTTCTCGGTCCCCGACCGGATGGCCCTGACGCTTCGCCCCGCGGGCGGCGCCGGCGACTACTCGGAGTTGCTCCACGGCCTGGGCGTCGCCGCCTTCTTCGGCTCGGTCCATCCCGAGGCGCTGTTCGAGAACCGCTGGCTCGCCGACCCTGCGCTGCCCAAAGCCTTCGGGCTCGTCTTCGAAAACCTGCTCCTCGACGAAGGCTTCCTGATCAAGGCGCTTGGCGCCGGCGCGCACGAGGCGGGCGAGGCGGCGCGCTTCCTCGCCATCGAACGGTTGCTCAGCCTGCGCCTGCTGTGCGCACAGCTCGCCTTCGAGCTCGACCTATATGAGGAAGGACCGCGCGCCGAGTTGAAGGGCTACTATCGAGAGACGCTGGGCAAGGCGGCTCTGTGCGACTGGCCGCTCGAGTGGTGGCTGTGGCGGGTCGAGCCGGGCTTCCCCGTCGCCGCGCGCCTGCGCGGCTGGAGCCTGGAGGCGCCGGTACACCAGGCGCTGCTCGATCGGGCCAACGAAGACTACTGGCGCAACCCGCGGATGGGAGCGCTGCTCGCCGCGTGGTCCGAGCGCGGCGGAGAGCTCGACGCCACGGCGCTCGCCGAAGAGCTGGGCGCAAGGCTGTCGCTCGCCTCGGCGGCCCAGCGGCTCGTGGCGGTGGCCGCGCGCTAGGCGCGTGCGCCAAAAGCTCGGCCGAGGCCCTGAAGATGTGTCGAAGAATCCTTCGAGCGATAACCGGTCAGCCCGAGCCCCT
>ENA-UOOH01001817-UOOH01001817.1-fermentation-metagenome-genome-assembly--contig:-NODE-1817-length-19881-cov-6.403460_pt1 | contig 19881 bp, 17 predicted proteins | sample MGYA00245778_ERZ724025 | MGnify/ENA primary metagenome ERZ724025 (study PRJEB28704, sample SAMN03018313) | fermentation metagenome | biome: anthropogenic terrestrial biome; feature: soil; material... | reverse complement strand
CGCCGAACAGGCTCTTCTTCTGGTTCGTGCCGGGCGTTGGAACTCGCGACCGCTTGCCGCGGGGCTTCCACGCCAATGCATGGCGCAAGGACTTATTGCGAGCTACTTAGGAGTTGAGGGCCCAGGCCCAGATCGCTGTCGCCTATGGGCTGGACTCGGCGTCCAAGCCGAACAGGCTCTACGTTACTATCGACGGAGTGATGGTAAGAGAGCTGGACGGGTGGAATGAGACTAAGGTATCTGCGATTGGTATGACGCAACGGAGCGATGCGAGGGGCAATTGCGGAGTGTTGTTCGAAAGCCACCGCGGGGCGACCTGTCTCGTTTGAAGCAGGTTTTTTCTACCACCTGTTCGCCTGGTGACAGGTTGTACGCTCGTTGGCGGACGCGGGCGGAGTCGAAGCAGACGCGTACTTGTACGGTAAGTGCATTCATATAAACGTTGCAGCTACAGCCGGTGGTAAGATCTGGTCGCGCGGCGTTGAGCCACGCGCGGGTGTCGCGAGGGTCTCAGATAGACCCCAAATCCCCCAATTGGGGCCTTTCGCGTGCCCGTTGTGCAAAACCTGTTGCGCATGGGACAGGTGGTAGAAAAAACCTGCTCCCAGCGAGACAGGTCAGGGAATCGCTGCTCAGCGGGGGTATGACCGCCGCGTCTCGGCGGTGCCTTGGTCCAGGCCCAGCGCTTGGCGCTTTTCGACCGCGCCCGCGATTGTCCGCGAGGCGCATGGGTGCCTAAGGCTCGCGCCCTGCGGGATGAGCGCGGCTTTAAGGTGGCCCTGGTATGGGCAGATCGAGTTGCTGAACAACGGGCAGGTTGAAGGGCTTGTGGACCGGTTTAGAGCCATGACGGGGCTGAGGGATGAGGCTGGCGCTGGGCGCAACGATCTCGCACGATACCTTGAGACAAACAGCCAGAGAATGAGGTATGACGAATATCGAGAAAAAGGTTACCACATTGGCAGCGGCGTTGTAGAGAGCGCATGCAAGAGCGTGGTGCAGATACGGGAGAGAAGGCCGGGAATGCGCTGGAGTGCCGAAGGATCTCAGAAGGTTCTCAACCTGAGGGCATACGTCCTAAACGGCAACTGGGACGAGTTCTGGCGTAACCGCAAGGAAAGGACCAAGTCAGGAGCTGGGAACCAAGCGGAGTGCCTAAGGGCAGCCTAAACAGCCACTGTGGAGGAAATGACGCCAGGCCTTAGGAGCAACAATCCTTACACGCACCCGAAACACGGATTGGCCTACCTTGCGTAGCCCTCTCCAGGGACCTATAATAGGTAATGGTCTGTGAGGTGAATGGGCTCATGCCTGTTAGGGCTGCGAGTGGCGCAAATAGAGCACGAGGCCGCCACGGCGCGGGGCCGGGCGGGACAAGGCCGGGCGGGGCAAGGCCGGGCACGACGGTTCTGATCGTTGTCGCCGTGGTCCTGGCAGCGGCGGGGCTGGTTCTGCTGTGCGTCAGTGGGGTGTTCACATCGGGGCCTCGCGGCGAGAAGGTGGTTGTGCATATACCCGATGGGGCTCCCGCGTCTCAGATCGCGGCGATTCTGCGGCAAGAGGGGCTGATCGGGTCGGAGCGCCTGTTCAAGTTGGCGGTCCGGGTGTTTGGGAAGGCGTCTTCGCTCAAGTCCGGGCAGTACGAGTTTGCTCGCGGCAACAGCATGGCATCCATCATTGAGCGGATTTCGTCGGGCCGGGTCATGACGGTGAAGGTCACAATCGCCGAAGGGATGACTGCACAACAGATCGCAAGGCTGTTCAGCCAGCGCGGCCTGGTAGCCGAAGACGAGATGATCGCGCTGTCTGACGATCCCCCGGAGCAGCTCCGCGCCGATTTCCCGTTCATCCCCGAGGGCGCGTCGCTGGAGGGCTATTTGTTTCCCGATACCTATGAGTTCGCGAGCGGGGTAGGAGCGGCGAGGGTCATTCGAGCAATGTTGAAGCGGTTTGAGCAGGTGGCCCATGCTGCGCTGGGCGCCGCGGCCGAGACTGGCGGGCCCGCCAGAACCGGCCAGCTGCCAAATGGCCTGTCTGAGAGGGAAACGTTGATTTTGGCCTCCATCGTGGAGCGGGAGGCTAGGATCGAGAGGGAACGGCCGATCATCGCCAGGGTTTTTCTCAACCGGCTGGAGCTTCCGATGCCCCTGCAGAGTTGCGCGACTGTCCAATACGCTCTGCCGGCTCCCAAGGAACGTCTCCTGAACGAGGACTTGCAGATAGAGTCGGCGTACAATACGTATCTTGTAGCAGGGCTACCTCCCGGCCCCATATGCAATCCGGGGCTGGCGTCGATCCAGGCGGCGATCGACCCGGAGCCAGGCGACTATCTCTACTTCGTGGCGTCTCGTGACGGAAGTCATGTGTTCAGCCGCACATACAGGGATCATGTGCAGGCCAAGGCCGGGATTGACAGGGGGGCCCGCTGAAGGGGTGTAGGCAATCTCATGGTAGAAGACGTACTTGTCGTCGGCATAGCCGGCGGCTCAGGGTCGGGCAAGACCACGGTAGTCAGGGCGATATCTGAGGCGTTTGGCAACGCCGTGGCTGTGCTGGAGCACGATGCGTACTATCGCGACCAGAGCTGCCTCAGCTTCGAGGAGAGGCTCAAGACCAACTATGACCATCCGTTCGCCTTCGACACCGATCTATACATCGCCCACGCAAAACAGCTTATGAGCAGGCAGGCAGTACAGCGGCCCGTGTACTGCTTCGAAACGTACACCCGCACCTTCGACACCGTCTGCGTAGAGCCCGCCGGCGTGCTGATACTCGAAGGCATTCTGGTCTTGGAGGACGCGCGCATCCGTGAGCTGATGGACATCAAGGCTTTCGTCGACGCCGACCCGGATGTCCGGTTCATCCGGAGGCTGACGCGGGATGTGAAGAAACGGGGCAGGTCTCTCGATTCAGTGGTGGACCAGTACCTTAGTGTGGTTCGCCCCATGCACCTGCAGTTTGTGGAACCTGCCAAGAGGTATGCCGATGTGATCATTCCTGAGGGAGGTTTCAACAGAGTGGCGATCGAGCTTCTCATCGCCCGCCTCAAGTCCGCGGTGTAGGCGCCTCCATTTTCCTCGCCACAATAACCCTCCGCTCCGCGGAAGCTCGGGCTCTCCGGCGGGAAGAATACTGCCGGGAGTCGCGCACGCGATGTGCAGCAGCGGAGGGGCGCCAACCGATGAACCGCCGTCCATTTCGCGGGTTTGCCCTGGTGCAGGCCGCAATAATGATGAGTTTCGCCCTTCTCCTTGGGCGGTGCGCATGGATTGCGCTGGCTGACGGTCGCGCGCATGCGGTGCACGCAGTACAGCAGCGAGCCGTGGATGTCGTGGTGTCGCGCGTCCGCGGGCAGATTTTCGACAGAAACATGCGACTTCTGGCTGGAGTCGCGGAGATGCCGGAGACCGCGGGCCAGCAAGACGAGTATGCCGCGCCATGGCCGCTAAAGACCATGGCTGTTGTCTTCCCAGCGCTGATTTCGGGGCCGGACGATGCCCTGCGCCGTCTGGACGAGTTGATCGGCCGCCCCGGCGTACTCAGCGGAAGTCCGCGGGCAGTGAGCCTTTCTCCAGCAGCATACGCTGAGGTCACGTCGATGGCCCGCTACGTCAGGGGGATCGTGCCTCTGTCGCTTCCATCGCGCTATTCAAAGCTGGCGTCGCACGTGGTTGGCTACTTGGCGGGAGCCTCGGTCGCCGATGGCGGGGCCTCGAGCGGGGCCTCGAGCGGGGCCCGCGCCGGGGTGGGCGCTGGGGTTTCTGCCGGGGCCGTTGGCGCGGACGGTATAGAGGCCTCATACGACTGGGCTCTGGGCAGCGATGCGCGTGAAGTCGTGCGGCTGATGTGCGATGCATATGGCAGGGAGATCCTTGGGCTGGGCGCGCGCAGGTTGACGGTGGGGCAAGCTGCGGGCCGGGTGAAGCTGGCGCTGGACTGGCGCCTGCAGGCGCGGGCTGAAGAAGCGCTGGACCGTTGGGCCCCCGGCATGGCCGGAGCGGTAGTGGCCATGGATCCGTGGACCGGGGAGGTGCTCGCTATGGCCTCGCGGCCCGCCTATGACCCGGACGATGTGGCGAGCTACTTGTCTCGGTCGGACGCTCCTCTGATCAACCGGGCGGTCCGGCCATACTACCCGGGCTCGGTCTTCAAAGTCGTTGTAGCTGCGGCGGCCCTCTCCACAGGCGTCAGGAACCCCGAATCCGTCTACACAGACACCGGCAGCACAGAAGCTGGCGGACACGTCTTCAGGTGCCACGCCGAGGAGCGCGGCGGGCACGGCGACATCACCTTCCAAGACGCGTTCATCCACTCGTGTAACACGTCCTTCATCGATGCGGCCACGGCCGTGGGCGCCGAGCCGATACTGGATTTCGGCCGCGCGCTTGGCATCGGCGACCTCGACGTGGCCGGCGCAGTGCGCCTCCCGGGCGGCATCCGAACATCAGGCGTGCTTCCGGACAGCCGAACCCGGCTGGGTCCGGCCGACCTGGCCAACCTGGCGCTGGGACAGTCGCTGGTCACGACCACTCCGCTGGAAGCCGCGGTGATGATGTGCGCTATCGCCAACGGGGGCCTGGCGTGCCGCCCAACGCTGGTGCTCGAGGTGTGCGGGCCGGACGGTCGGCGGGTGACGCGCGCTGAGCCGCAGGCCGAGCAGTCGGGCTGGGGCCTGGGCGAACGCGTGCTGCGCGCGGATGTAGCCGCTGCGCTCCGCGAGATGCTGGCCGGCGTGGCATCGCGCGGCACCGCCCGCGCCGCGCTGGGGGGGATGGACGTGGCCGGCAAGACCGGCACTGCACAGACCGGGCGGGTGGACGAGTCGGGCGCGCCGGTGTTCAACGGGTGGTTCGTGGGGTTCGCTCCAGTCGACGCTCCCCAGCTGGTAGTGGCCGTTATCGTTGAAGGGCCCGAATCGGGCGCCATCGCCGCCGCGCCGGTCTTCGGAGATACCTGCGAATACATCGCGGATGGACAGCGCGGACTTGCACGATAAGCCATTCCGTCTCATAAGCTGACTCTGTATCACGAGACGGAGGTGGCGCATTGTGATCCTCGGCGGCCTGCTGGCTCTGGCGTCTCTGTTGGCAAGGGGCGTCATGCTTCTCCACGGGTATGTTTCGGGCGGCGGCGCGTTCCCGCCACCCCTTTCCGAGAACGAAGAGCGGGAGGCGCTGGACCGCAAGGAGGCCGGCGACGAGTCGGCCCGCGCCATGCTGGTCGAGCGCAACTTGAGGCTTGTGGCGCACGTGGTCAAGAAATACGATGTGGTGGGCGAGGACGCCGACGATTTGATCTCTATAGGCACAATCGGCCTGATCAAGGCGATTAACACCTTCGACCGTCACAAGAAGACCAGGCTGGCAACGTATGCGGCAAGATGCATCGAAAATGAAATCTTGATGTACCTGCGGTCCGGGCGGAAGAACCGGGGCGAGTTGTCCTTGTATGATCCCATCGGGTCTGACAAGGAAGGCAATGAGATCGTGCTGATGGACGTGCTCACCGGCGAGGGCGACACTGTGGCGGAGATGGTGGAATCCAGGGTGGAGCAGGAACGTCTCATAGAGAAACTGGAGGGACTGTCGCCTAGAGAGCGGCGGGTGCTGGAACTTAGGTTCGGCATGGGCGACTTTGCTCGGCAGACGCAGCGCGAGATCTCCAGGGCGCTCGGCATCTCTAGGTCGTACGTGTCGCGGATAGAGAAACGCGCTCTGGCCAAACTGCAGAAGGAGATGTACAGGTAGACGGCAATCTGGCGGTCTCGATCCTCCCGCGACCAATCGCCCGGACGGGGCGGGCTACATGTTATAATGGACCGTGGTGAGAGGAGGAAGACAGTCCTGATTCAGCCAGACATGCGTGTAGCCGGCGTTTGGGAGATAGACTTGGACGAGCTGTCGCATCGCGGCATCGCCGGCATCATCGTCGATATCGACAACACCATTGCCCCGTGGGGCGCCCGCGATATTTCCGCGCCCGCCGCCGAGTGGCTCGCGCAGGCCAGGAGCCGGGGCCTCGGCGTGTGCTTGCTCACCAACAACTATCATTCTCGAGCTAATTGGTTCGCTCGTGCCCTCGGCTTGCCCGTGGTGTGCGGCTGGGTGAAACCGTGGCGGTGGGGGTACCGCCGAGCCATGCGGGTGCTGGGTACCCGTCCGGATTCCACCGTCATGGTGGGCGATCAGCTCTTCACCGACATCCTGGGGGCGAAGCGGCTAGGGATATACTCGATTCTCGTCTCGCCCCTAAGCGACAGGGAACTTCCGCACACCCGCCTCAAGAGGCGGTTCGAACGGTTCCTCCTGGGCAGGAGGGATGATAGCTGATGGCAGCCCTGTACGCTCAGATCGTCGTGGACGTGCCCGCCCGCCGGGTGGACAAGTGCTACGACTACCTCATACCCGACCGACTCGAAGCCAGCGTGAAGCCGGGGTCACGGGTCCGGGTTCCGTTCGGCGCCCGGGATGTGGAGGGCTTCGTGGTGTCGCGGTCGGCGCAGCCTGCGGTAGAAAACGTGCGAGAGATCATCGACTGCGTGACCGACGCTCCCGGGGTGCCCCGGGAACTGCTGCAAGTGGCGGAATGGATGGCTAATACATACGTATGCCTACTGATTGAGGCTCTCCGAGCCATGGTGCCTTCGGGCACTCGTGTTGAGTCGTCCGTGGTGGTGCGTCTGGTGGGCTCGGAAGACGATGCGCGGCGGGCCAAGATCGCGGGCGCGGCGCGCCGGGTCTTCGATTACCTCGCAGAGTGTGGAGGCAGCGCTGGGCGGGACGAGATCGCCGCGGCGCTGGAGGTGGCCAGCGTGTCGCGGCATGTGGCTGCCTTGGTCCGAGCGGGGCTGGTAGAGACGGATACCGAATGGGCCCGTCCCAAGGTGCGCGCGCGCCGAGTCAGAGCGTTTCAGCTTGCCCCGTTGGCAGGCGACCCCGACAGTACTGCGGAGCAGCTGTCCGGATCGAGCCCGGCACAGGCGGCGATAATGCGGGTGTTCGCGGCGGCGCTGCCGCTGCTCGATGGCTCCGGCGCGATTCCCCGGGCGGAGCTGCTCCAGCGCGCAGGCTGTTCTGGATCGGCCCTTGACGCCCTGGTGCGGGCGGGGTTGCTCCAGCCCACCGAGGTCGTCGCGCGGCGGGCGCCTATGGAGGGCCTGTCGATCAGCCGCGCGCCGGCGCCGGAGCTTACCGGCGATCAGGAGCGCGCGGTGGAGCGCATCGTGGCCAGAATGGATTCGGGCGGCGGCGCGATGGTGCTCCACGGGGTGACTAGCTCGGGCAAGACCGAAGTCTACTTGCGCGCTTTCGAGCATGCGATTTCCTGCGGACGCCGGGGCATACTGCTCGTTCCCGACATCGCGCTCACTCCCCAGATGGTCGATAGAGTCGTCTCCAGATTCGGGCCGGAGCGAGTGGCCGTGCTCCACAGCGCGCTCGGCGCGGGCGAACGTCTGGACGAATGGGAGCGGGCGCGCCGCGGCGAGGTAGATATCGTGGTGGGCGCCAGGTCTGCGGTGTTTGCGCCGGTGCCGTCTTTGGGGCTCATAGTAGTGGACGAGGAACATGATGGTTCCTACAAGCAGGACGAGTCCCCGCGCTACCACGCGCGGGATGTAGCGGCGTTCAGAGCCGGGCAAGTGGGCGCCACGGTGGTCCTGGGTTCGGCGACTCCATCTCTTGAGACGTACAGCCGGGTCGACTCGGGCGAGTACGATGTGATCGACCTTCCCCGGCGCATTGATGACCGTCCGATGCCCGAGGTGGCCGTCGTGGACATGCGGTCCGAGCTCAAGGCGGGGAATCGCACCGTCTTCAGTAGTCTGCTCAGGGTCAGTATCGAACAGACGCTTGCCGGCGGGCATCAGACGATTCTCTTCATGAACAGGCGAGGGTTTTCCACATTCGTCCTATGCCGAGAGTGCGGGCACGTGATGGTCTGCCCGCATTGCGATGTTTCGCTGACGCTCCACGGTCCGCAGTCGCGCAGGTCGGAGCTGGTATGCCATTACTGCAATCATTCTGAACGCGTGCCCGATGTCTGCCCGTCATGCGGCGGCACGCACATCAGGTATTTCGGCGCCGGCACCGAGCGAATCGAGGACGAGGTCCGAAAGTCATTTCCCGAGGCGCGGGTGGCGCGCATGGATGTCGACACCACGCGGCGCAAGGGAGCGCACCGGGCTATACTCGGCGCGTTCAGGGCAGGGCGCATTGACATACTTGTGGGAACTCAGATGATCGCCAAGGGACTGGATTTCCCCAACGTCACGCTGGTGGGAGTGGTGTCGGCCGACACTGCCCTGAACTTGCCCGATTTCCGGGCGGCGGAGCGGACTTTCCAACTCATTTCGCAGGTCGCAGGCAGGTCGGGAAGGGGAGACGCACCTGGACGTGTGGTCGTGCAGACCTACAGTCCGGAGCATTACAGCATCTTGGCCGCGGCGTCTCACGACTACCGCGCGTTCTATGAGGCCGAGATTGCGTCAAGGCGGGAGGTCGGGTATCCGCCATCGCGCCAGATGGCTCGGATTCTGCTGCGGGGGATGGACGAGTCGGCCACCGCGCGCCACGCGGGGGTCATCGCCCGCGCATGCCGCGAGCTGGCCTGCGTGTCAGACGGCACAGTCGAAGTGCTGGGTCCGGCGCCGGCGCCTATTGGCAGAATCGCGGGCAAGTTCCGTTGGCACTTGCTGCTGCTTTCGGGCGATGCCCGGGCGCTGCGCGAAGCGGCCAAGGCCGGGTGCGCTGCGCCGCGGGAGGCAGGGCGCGGCGCGGGCAGCTCGGGCGGTGGGATAACCGTGAGCCTGGACATCGAACCATCGGCAGTCCTGTGATGCGTCTGCGCGGCAAGAAGCGCGGCAAGAAGCACGGCAAGAAGCCGGCATGTGCAGGTGGGATTGAGCTGCGTTATAATGATGTGGCAACACAACACAGCATTCTGGGAGGCAGCGCAGTTGATTCTGGAGATACGCAAAGAAGGCGACCCGGTGCTTCGCGAGAAGGCCGCGCCGGTCGCGGTGATCGACGGTGAGATGCGCCAGCTTGCAGCCGATATGCTGGAGACGATGTACAGCGCGCCAGGGGTGGGACTGGCTGCGCCGCAGGTAGGCGCGGCAGTGCGCCTCATAGTCGTAGACGATGGTTCAGGGCCGCACACGCTCTTCAACCCTGTGGTGATCTCGCGCCGGGGAGAAATGTGCGAGGAGGAAGGGTGCTTGTCAGTCCCGGGGATGCTCGGGAGGGTAAAGCGAGCGGCCCAGGTGGAAGTGGCGGCATACGACAGGTCGGGGCGGAGAATCGTGGTCCGCGGCGACGATCTTCTGGCTATCATTCTTCAGCATGAGACCGACCATCTGGACGGCGTGCTCTTCATCGACAAGGCTGAGAGCCTAAGGCGCGCCGCGGACAACAAGGCTGAGTCGAAGGGCGTGTAGGCGTTGCGAATCGTGTTCATGGGCACTCCCGCGTTTGCCGTGCCCACTCTGGAAGCTCTGGTTGATACGGGGCATGATATCCTGTGTGTGGTCACACAGCCTGACAGGCCTGCCGGGCGCGGTCATAGGCTGGCGCCGCCCCCGGTGAAAACAGCGGCATTGGGCCTGGGTCTTCCCGTGATCCAGCCGGAGAAGGTGCGGGACGCAGGGTTTGTCCAGACCATGCGCGAGCTAGCGCCGGATGTGGCTGTGGTGGCGGCCTTCGGCCAGAAGATCACTGGCGAACTCCTGGCAGTGCCCGTCCACGGGTTTGTGAACGTGCACCCAAGCCTGCTGCCGCTCTATAGGGGAGCAGCTCCCGTTCAGCGCTGTCTGATCAACGGAGACGAGGTGACCGGGGTCACCATCATGTATATGGACGAGGGATGGGACACCGGCGACATCGGCATCTGCGAGGAGTTCGTGATCCCTCGGGATCCGTGTGCCGATGCCGGCTGGCTTGAGGACTCTCTGGCGCAGCTGGGCGCGGAACTGATGGTGCGGTTTCTTCGTTTGCTTGAAGAAGGGCAAGCTCCCCGCGCTGCCCAGGACTACTCTGGGGCCAGCTACGCGCCGAAGATCTCCCGAGATGAGCTGGAGATAGACTGGCACCGCAGCGCCTCGCAGCTGTGTGGCGCGGTGAGGGGGTTGGCGCCCGAACCGGGCGCGCGCACCACGCTCGATGGACAGCCGCTGCGGGTGTTGTGCCTGCGCCAGCTGGGTCGGGAAGAGGCGCAGCCGGCGCTTCAGGCTGGGCAAGCACTGGAACCAGGGACGATGCTGTTCGGTCCGGGCGGACGTGTTGTAGTGGCCTGCGGCGAGGAAGGCCGGGAGCGAGTGGCGCTCGAGGAAGTTCAGCCATCGGGCAAGAAGCGCATGACTGGGGCGGAGTTCGCCCGGGGGCGGCGTCTTGCCGCAGGCGCTCGGTTCGGTGGCCAGTAATACTTAGGGGGTGGCGCGAGTTGATGTACCCTTTCTTTTATGATCCAACCTACATCCTGGTTCTGCCGGCGTTCATCTTCGCGCTGTACGCGCAGGCGCGAGTGCAGTCGACTTTCAGGAGAGGCATGAATACCCGCTCCAGCGCGGGCGTCACAGGCGCGCAGGTGGCCGACAGGATTCTGTCAGCCGAAGGCGTGACCGATGTGTCTGTGGAGCAGATCGGACAGTCCATGGGCGACCATTTCGACCCGCGAAGCAGCGTGGTGCGCCTGTCGCCGCAGGTCTACGGCGGAACGTCCATAGCTGCGTTGGCCGTTGCCGCGCACGAGTCGGGACACGCCATTCAGCACAGCGAGGGCTATGCTCCGCTGGCGATCAGGGAGGCCATACTGCCCGTCGCCAGCTTTGGCTCGACGCTGGCGCTGCCATTGTTCATACTCGGCATGATCCTGGGCAGTCCCCAGATCAGCCGGTTCCTGATGAGCCTGGGGATATGGCTATTTGCCGGGGCGGTCGCTTTTCAGATCGTGACGCTGCCGGTGGAGTTCAACGCCAGCCGGCGGGCCATGGCGCTGCTTGCGGACGGCGGCTACATCACTGATGCTGAGGCGCCGCAGGTGAGGAGCGTGTTGAGCGCTGCGGCGCTCACGTATGTTGCTGCCGCGGCAGTAGCCCTGACCCAGCTGTTGCGACTGCTGGTGCTCAGGGGCAGTCGGCGTGACTAGGCGACCCAGTTTCCGCAGGGCTCTTGCCAGCGGTAGGGACCTTGCAGTGGAGATAGTGTACACGTGCGACCAGGACGGCGCGTTTGCGCACGCCGCCTGGTCGCACGCTCTGTCGGGCAGGAATGTCGATCCGCGCGAGCGCCGTCTGGGGATGGAGATAGCCTTTGGTTCGATACGCCGAAGGAAGACTCTGGACTGGTGCATAGCCAGGGCGGCCGGACGCCCCGTGGACGAAATCGACCCTGTGGCCCGGGCAGTGTTGCGCACTGGGGCCTATCAGCTTCTCTTCATGTCGCGTATCCCGCCTCATGCGGGGGTGTCGGAGGCGGTCGAGTCCGCCCGCCGACTGGGGCATTCGGGGATGGCCGGGTTCGTCAATGCGGTGCTGCGCCGCATTGCATCGCCTGAGTTCGACCCTGGTTTTCCAGACCCGGCAAGCGAGCCTGTGAAGTCGCTCGCGGTGACGCTTTCCTATCCGGAGTGGCTTGTGGAATCGTGGATCGGCGAGTTCGGACCGGATATGGCAGCGCGAATGCTGGAGGCGGGCAACGTTGCGCCGTCCATCGTGCTGCGCGCCAACACGCTTCGCGTGAGCCGGCACGAGCTGGCGGAGATGCTGGGCGGCGTGGACGGCGGCGGCGCGAACGGCCGCGAGAACGACCGCGCGAACGACTGCGCGAACGACTGCGCGAACGACTGCCTGAAGGCTGGCGCGGGCATCGGTACCCAGCCCGGGCTGTACGTGCCCGAGGCGCTGCGCATCACTGGGCCCATAGAATCCGTGGAATCGCTGCCGGGGTTCAGGGAAGGGTTTTTCTCAGTGCAGGACGAGAGTTCCATGCTGGTCGCGCACGTGCTGGGAGTGGCGGACGCGCTGGATCCGGGATCGAGACCGGGGATGCCGGAGCTGGTAAGGCGATGCGGGGGAGATGGTGAGAGCGGGGGCTGCAGGGAAGGCGGGCGCAATGGCCGAGATCGCGTCATTGTCGATGCCTGCGCTGCTCCCGGAGGCAAGGCAACGCACATTGCCGAGCTAGCGCAAGATGCAGCGCGGGTCGTCGCGTGCGACATCTCTGCGCGAAAAGTCGCGCTGATCCAGCAGTCCGCCCGCCGGCTTGGCCTTCGGTCAGTGGAGGCGATGGAGCGCGATGCCCGCGAGTTGCCTGCGGAGTGGTCGGGGAAAGCCGATGCCGTACTGGTGGACGCGCCATGCACCGGGCTCGGGGTGCTGGCGAGGCGGGCGGATGCGCGCTGGCGCAAGAAACCCGCAGATGTCGCACAGCTTGCGCGTCTGCAGGCGGAGATCCTGCATGCCGCGTCTGCGTGCGTCGTCCCAGGCGGTGTGCTCGTTTACAGCACGTGCACCGTGGGCAGGGCCGAGAACGCCGACCAGGCGGACGCGTTCCTCAAGGCACACTCGGATTTCCGCCCATCGCCACTGGCGATGCACATGCCGTCCGATGCGGCCAGAGCCATGTGCGATGGAGAGTCGCACATGCTGCAACTGCTGCCCGGCATATCCGGAACCGACGGTTTCTTCATGGCGCGCTTCGTCCGGGCTGCGGAGTGAGGACGCCTCACTCTGCAGTGAAACGCCAACCTTCAGCGCAGGGGGAACCCCGTCAGAGTCCCGAAAGAGGGACTTTGACGGGGTCCTGGGGGGCTGAATTGTCGGTACTTAGTACGCCCGGGCAAAGTACACCCAGGTCTCGGTATCCTTTCCACAGCGAACGCACTTTCCCGGCCTCGCCGATCTGTCCATGGGGATGCACCTTATGGTGGCGCCCGTTTCTTCCTTAATGGCAGTTTCGCACGCCTGATCGCCGCACCATGGCGCGTCCATGAACCCTCGGCCGCTCTCCAGTATCTCCTTGAATGTGTCGTAGTCTTCGACAATCCGCGTGTTGTCCTCTGTGAACCGCTTGGCTTTCGAGTACAACCCAGTCTGCACGTTATCAAGCAGCTCCGTGACGGCTGTCTCCAGGCCGTCCATGGGTACTGCCGATTTCTCTCCTGTATCGCGTCGAACCAGAATGACCTGCCCGGCCTTGACATCGCGAGGGCCGACTTCCAGTCTGATCGGCACTCCTCTGAGCTCCCACTCGTTGAACTTCCAGCCCGGAGAATACTCCTCCCTGCAATCCGCTTCGACGCGGCACACCTTCGAGAGCCTCGTCTGAATATCTCGGACGGCTGAAAGAACGACTTCGCGGGAAGAGCCCGACAGGATGGGGACCATCACGACCTGGACGGGCGCTACTTTCGGGGGCAGAGCCAGGCCGCGCTCATCGCCGTGGACCATGATTATCCCTCCTATGAGTCGCGTCGACACTCCCCACGATGTCTGCCATACGTGCTTGAGCTCATTGTCTTCGTCAAGATATGTGATGTCGAAGACCTTTGCGAAGTTCTGTCCGAGGTTGTGCGATGTCCCGGCCTGGAGAGCCCTGCCATCGGTCATTAGGGCCTCCACGCAGTAGGTGCGAACCGCGCCTGCAAACTTCTCTCTCTCTGTCTTCTGCCCTGCTATCACAGGGATGGCTAGGTCCTCTGTCAGGAACTGCCTGTAGACCTCGAGCATGGTAAGGGTCTCCGACTGCGCTTCCTCCGCGGTGCGGTGGCATGTGTGTCCCTCCTGCCAGAGGAATTCCGAGGTCCGCAGGAACAAGCGCGTGGTCTTCTCCCATCGGACCACATTAGCCCACTGGTTAATGAGCACAGGGAGGTCACGCCAGGACTTGATCCACTTGGAATACATGTGTCCGATGATCGTCTCGGACGTCGGCCGGACCACCAGCGGCTCAGCGAGCTCCTCGGCGCCTGCTCTCGTCACCCATGCCACCTCGGGCGCGAATCCCTCCACATGCTCAGCTTCCTTGCGAAGGAAGCTCTCGGGTATGAACAGGGGAAAGTAGGCGTTCTTGTGGCCGGTAGCTTTCAGACGTGCATCTAGAAGCGCCTGCATATTCTCCCAGAGCGCGTAGCCGTAAGGCCGTATGACCATACATCCGCGCACCGGGGCGTAGTCTGCGAGTTCGGCCCTGAGGATCACATCAATGTACCACTGGGAGAACTCGTCTGTCTTCGATGCTATGTGTTGAACAAATCCTTCCTGGCTTTCCACAGCGCAACACTCCCTCCTCATTTGCTGTCATCAACGGCAAACAAAAACGACCTCCGCCCTGTGAGGGCGAAGGCCGAAACCTCCGCGGTACCACCTCGCTTGACGCCACGCGATCAGATGCGATCGGCGCGACGACCCGCTCTTGCCCGCACCGGCCGGCCCAGCTACGAGCTTTAGCCCCGGGGTGCGGGTCCCCTATAACGGTGGGAATCCGTCGGACTCATCATCCGCGGCTTCAGGGTGGGATGCGCGTCAATTCGTGCGGCAGACCTTCCAGCCATGGGTCCGCTCTCTCGGCGCCGTGAGTGACTGCGGCCCTTTCATCGCCAGTTTGGACGTAATTCAAGTGCCCTTAACATAGCACACACCAGGCCGAAAAGCAATCCCGGCGGCCCGCGGCAGCCCCGCACCCGCGTGCATATGCCCGAATCGGCCCGGACAGGTTAACCCCGAGCGGGCGAATTCGGGCGCGCTGCTGTGGCAGCGGAGCTTTTGCGGAATCGCCCGCAGCCGGCGCCGTGTGGGCGCTGTAATGCGGGGGCAGTATGCAGGCAAACTCGCGGCGTCTGGCCATTATCCTGTGTGTTCTCCTGTCGGTGCTGGCGCTTTCCGCCGGCGGACTGTTTCGGATTGTCAGCCTCCGGCCGGCCTACATGCGCGTGGTCGAGGGGCAGGAGTTCGACCTAGAGCCTGGCTTTAGTCTGTCTGGGGCGTTTGTCGCAGATCCCCCGGACTCGCTCTTGATCGACCGGGCCACGGGCGGCAGTATCTCGATCACTCCGACCAAGTCCGGGCGCGCCAAGATGGAGTTCCGTCTGTTCAACGCTATACCGGTGAGGCGCTTCGTTGTCGATGTTGTGCCGGAACTCCGGGTGGCGTTGGGCGGGCATTCCATAGGCATACTCCTGGCCAGCCACGGGGTGCGCGTGATCGGGCTGTATCCGATCGTGGGCGTGGACGGGGGCAGGTACATGCCGGCGCGCGATGCAGGCATTGCGGTGGGCGATGCGATTCTGACGGTGGACGGACGGGAGGTGTCCGACCCAATTGAGCTGGAGACGGCTGTGAACCGGGTCGCTTCCGACCGAGGAGCTGTGCGCCTGGGCATCATGCGCCAGGGGCAGGAACGAGAAGTGCTCGTCGAAGCCATGCTCACTGACACCGGTTTCAGGATCGGCGTCTATGCGCGCGACAATGCTGCCGGCGTGGGCACGCTGACGTTTTGGCACCCGGGCAGCATGCGGTTTGGAGCGCTCGGGCACCTGGTGGCCGACAGCCAGACAGGCAGGGAGATCCCCATCACCGATGGGCGCATTGTGGCCGCGCGGGTGGCAGGAGTGGACGCGGGCGCGGCGGGGCGACCGGGCGAGAAGATAGGCACTTTCGCCGGAGTGCGCGACAACGTGGGCGTGATCGAAGTCAATTCATCGATCGGGATCTACGGTCGGCTGACCGCCGCTCTTGCCAATCCCCTGTACCCCGAACCCATTCCAGTGGCGCTCGCCTCCTCGGTTCACGAGGGACCGGCCGAGATCCTCACGGTGATCGATGGGTCGGCCATAGAACGCTTCAAAGTGGACATAGTCAGGGTGGCGCGGCAGACGCGTCCGTCAGGGAGAGGCATGGTCATCCGCGTGGCCGACGCCCGGCTGATCGAACGGACCGGCGGAATCGTGCAGGGAATGAGCGGGTCTCCCATAATCCAAGGCGGCAAGCTCGTCGGCGCCGTCACCCACGTCTTCGTATCTGATCCGACAAGAGGATACGCCATCTTCGCCGAGTACATGCTGGACGCCGCCGGCATCTCCCGCGGCGAGCCTGAACCGGTGTCTTGGGCCGAACCACGTCGAAAGGCCTATACACGGGCGGATTTGGCACAACATATTATGTAGCGCCAGAGGGAGAAGCAAGCCTGCTTCAGCTGTGTATACGCCCTGACGGGGTTGAGAGGTGAGGCCTGTGCCGGAGACTAAGCCGGAAACGGACTCGTCTGCGATGCTTGCGCTGGAGAGACTGTCTCCGCGTGAGCGGGAGATCATAAAAATGGTAGCCCTCGGGTTGAGCAACCAGAGCATCGGGGAGCGCCTGTTCATCAGCGACAAGACCGTAAAAAACTACGTCACATCGATACGCCGCAAGCTGTGTGTTGAGAACCGGATTCAAATCGCCCTTTACGCGATCCGCTGTGGACTGGTGGATCCAGGCATCGTTCAGCAGCAATAGAAGGAAACAGTGCCGCCGCGTAGAAAGTGTAATAGCATCTTCTTTGCGGAGGCTTTGCCAAATGCTTGAAGGCCGCATAGGCGTTGTGCTGGTGGACGACAATGTGGAGTTCACGAAGGTGGTCGAGGAGTTCCTTTCTTGTCAGCCCGATATGATCTTTGCGGGAGTAGCCTACAACGGCAGGGCTGCCATAGAGCTGATTGAGGAAGTCCGCCCAGATATTGTGATTCTCGACGTTGTGATGCCGCACTTGGATGGACTGGGAGTCATGGAGCACATCCAGCGGGCGGGCTATCTACGCCGCCCGCACGTCCTGGTAATATCGGCGATCTGCCTGGGTGCCACTGTCGCAAGTATTGTCGCGGCCGGGGCCGATTACTATCTGGCCAAGCCCATCGATCTGAACGTCTTGGCTACGAGGATCCGGCAGATCGCGGCGATCCCGCCTGGTATGTCCTCAAGCTGCTGCTCGTGTTCTGCCGCGCAAGCCGGAGCCAGTGGCGAGGCCGGAGCCGACGTTGGCATCAATGCTGGCACCGGCGCCGGCGCCGGTGCCGATGCCGACCGTGAAGCCTGTCTGAGCGAACTCGAGGCCAGCAGGGCGCTGCGCGAGATGGGCATCCCGTCTAACCTGAATGGTTACGTATACCTGCGCGATGCGATCATGCTTGTCCTTGGCCAAGGAGACATGCTGTCAAGCATCACGCGCGTTGTGTATCCCAGTATCGCGGACAAGCATAACACCACGGCGCCCAGGGTTGAACGGTCCATGCGGCACGCGATTGAGATCGCCTGGACTCGCGGCGACATCGACACGTTGAACGATGTCTTCGGCCACACCGTCGACGCCGAAAAGGGGCGCCCCACCAACTCCGCTTTCATAGCCCGAATTGCGGACAAAATCAGACTCGACAGGAAGACGACGAAGTAGGGCCGAGACTTGCGCGAATGCGCGGTGAACCTGGCGGAATCCTAGGAACATGGACGCTGCGGACGGGAGCGCTGGCGAGCGCGCAGGCACGGCGCGGGCGACTGCACGGGTGGACCGCAAGACCAAGCATCTGCTGGAGCGGCTTGCGCCCGGCGAGATCGCCGTGATATCCCACGCCGACATCGATGAGGTTTCGGCGCGGGCGCTCGCGGCCCGCCGCCCGGCTATGGTCATCAACGCACAGCCGTGCATAACCGGCCGGTACCGATGTGTGGGGCCGGCCATTCTCATGGACGCCGGCATACCGCTGCTCGATTGTGTGGGCGACCAAGTGATGGACTTGGTTGCCGATGGCGCCGAGGTGCAGGTAGACTCAGCTCAGGTCTTCGCGGACGGCGCGCCTGTGGGAAGCGGGCGGCGTCTCACGCGCGAGCATCTGGCGCAGGCCTATGCGACCGCCGAGGACAATCTTGGGGCCGAACTTGCCAGGTTCGTCTCCAACACTCTTCAATACGCCCTGCAGGAGAAGGACATCATCCTGGGCGAGCTGGACGTGCCCGCCATCAAGACCCGCATCCGCGGACGTCACTGCGTCATAGCTGTGAGGGGTTCAAACTACCTGGAGGATCTGTCTGCTGTGGGTGCCTATATCAGAGAAGTCAGGCCTGCGTTGATCGGCGTGGACGGCGGCGCCGATGCTCTTCTTGACGCGGGCCTGATTCCCGACATGATCATAGGCGACATGGACTCAGTGAGCGATGAAGCATTGTCCCGAGGAGCCGAACTCATCGCCCACGCTTATCCCGATGGCAGATCGCCCGCCTCCGACAGGCTGACCAGCATGGGGCTTGCCCATGCCGTGTTCCGTTGCCCCGGAACCAGCGAGGACATCGCAATGCTTCTGGCCCACGATAAGGGCGCGTCCCTCATTGTAATGCTCGGTTCTCACTCCAACATGCTGGACTTCCTGGAGAAGGGCAGGCCCGGCATGGGCAGCACGTTCTTGGTCAGGCTGAAGGTCGGTTCTGTGTTGGTGGACGCCAGAGGAGTGAGCCAGCTCTATCGGGGAAAGCTACGCCTGGGGCATGTTGCAGGCATTGTGGCTGCGGCCGCAGTGCCCCTGATCGCCCTGACGCTCTTCTCGCGGTCGCTGGCTGGTCTCGCGAGACTGGTCATTCTGCGTCTGCGCGTGGCTCTCGGGCTTGTGTGATGATCGGCTGGGCGTGGGAGAGGAGACGAGACGAGGGAAGAGGAGGGCGGACGCCGTGATGAGCATCAGGTATCACGTGGTATCATTGGCGGCGGTAATCGTCGCGCTGGGCATAGGCATGCTGGTCGGGGCGTCTGTAGTGGGCGATCGGGGGATGATGAAGCAGCAGGAATTGCTGATAAGCCGTCTGGACGCGGATTTCGAGCGACTCGTCGGCGACAGAGACCAGCTGCTTCGCGAGACCGAGATGCTGCACAGATTCGCGCAGGAGGCCATGCCTCATCTTCTGGGCGGGCGACTTGCGGGCCGGGCGGTTGCGGTGGTGGCTCTGCCCGGGACCGGGGATGCGACCGGCGCCGTTGTGCAGGCGTGCACTGCAGCCGGGGCCCAGGTGGCGCTGATCGAGTTCACCGAAGATGCCCTAGCGCAGGCGGACCCGGGTGAGGCAGAGGTGTGGGCAGCGGCGATTGCCTCGTCAGATCCGTCCCGGCTGAAGTCGCTGCACACCAGGGGAGTGGCGAAGGTCAAGGCGACAGGGAAGGCCGCTTTCAGCGGGATGGCGATAACGGCGGTTCCGGGCATGGGCACGGCCGGCGCCCAAGTCGCGCGGGCGCTTGCGCGAGAGTCGGATCGGCGCGGGATCAGGACGGTTCTGGGGTGGACGTGCGGGGTGTCGGAGAGCTGGAATGCAGACTGGCCGGCGGGCGCTGACTTCGACCTTGACGTCGACGGCGGCGATCGCGCCGGCGGTGCTGTCGGCGGTCAGGCGTTGTCGTCGGCGCAGACCCCGAAGTGGTCGGCGCAGGTGTACGGAGTCGGCCGCATGCCCGGAAACATCGCCACTGTGCTGACGCTGGCCGGCGCGGAAGGCGTGTTCGGACTGCCGCCTGCTGCCTTATTCTTGCCCGAGCTTGGGGCCTCAGCCCGGCAGGCTGCCGGAGAACGATGAACCACGGGCTGGAGGGCGAGCCAGCTGCGCAGGCTCGGCTGCAGGCCGTGGCGGTAGTGCCGGCGCTGAACGAGCAGCTCAGGGTGGGCCGTACCGTGGCGGCGCTCGCGCGCGCCGGCGTTGATTCCGTGATCGTGGTGGACGATGGGTCGAGCGACTCCACTGGGCAGGTCGCGTCAGACGCCGGCGCGATTGTAGTGAGGCGTGGACGCACTGGAGGCAAGGGCGCGGCCATCATCGACGGGTTGGCCAGGGCCAGGGGCAGGGGCACGGGCTCGGCCAGGGGCAGGGGCTCAACGGTG